>Ga0209427_10001428_pt1 | contig 27532 bp, 23 predicted proteins | sample DeeMarSWOR136_30_FD_187465 | JGI IMG/M metagenome (GOLD analysis project Ga0209427, IMG submission 187465) | Marine sediment microbial communities from White Oak River estuary, North Carolina - WOR-1-36_30 (SPAdes) (version 2) | ecosystem: Environmental > Aquatic > Marine > Intertidal zone >...
CGGTCAAAATCGGTATGTCTCAAGTTGAATGCCTTTTCCAGATTGAGCTGTCTCATGGCCATACGGTTCAGATCCTCGACGGAGGTCTCCCAGCCAGTGGCTGCCGAGTAGAGTTCGGCCAAATGAGGGAGGTCAAGATGCTCCAGATCCCAGTGAATCGTATTCATATGACAGATACCCAGGCAGTTATTTACTCGATGCACCGTCTCCATGTACGTAACCATCTTCGCCCTGCCTTTATACTCTAGCGGATTGTACGGGCTGTCAACACCGAAGATCAGCCTCCCCTTCTCAACATCGGGGTCGGGATTGGCGTCGGCCACAGCTCCAGTCGTATGACCGCCACCTCGCGTTGAAGTGGTAGCGCCGAGGCACCATGCGAGGGCACCACGGCACGGTTCGTACAGATCCTGACCCTTAATGTGCATAGCGTAGTACTCGCTACCACGGCCAATAATCTCAGCCGCCCTGGCAGAGCCCTCAGCCAGGATATTCCCGAAGCCCTCTCGATAACTTATTTTCCTTATCAACTCAAGAGCAACTTCGGCATCACCCCAGTTGAGCTTGAGCCCATCGGCATCCCTCTCATCGATGATGCCTCTCTGGTAACACTCCATGGCCCAGCCTATGGGCCCCCCTGCCGCATCGACATCCAGGCCCATCTGGTTGCAATATGCGTGAGCTTTAAACATAAAGGTCGGTTCACGGATAGCAAGTCTTCCTTGAATGGTCCCCATTGTCTCCATCTGGGGAGCTTCCGTCTTGAGACCGGCGTACGGCCCGTCCGTGATATGCAAATGCCTCCCGCAACCGAAGGCGCAGCCCGGGAAGCTCTGTCTGGCCACCTCATAGGTATCAATCGTCTTACGGGGGTCAATGGTTTGGGCCATGTCATCGGGGAGAACGCATTCTTGAAAGTTCTTGTAGCTGATCCCGCAGATTTTCTGTTTTTTGGCCAGGCCCCCAAGGGTTCCATATCTCCGCATTCCCTCCAACGTCCTGGAATTCTTAAACATCTCCCGAACTTCCCTCACGGAATCCATGAACCGACCGGATTGAGCAACTCCAACTGCCCCGGTTCCTTTCGCTACGATGGCTTTCAAATTCTTGGAGCCCATGACGGCTCCAATTCCACACCTGCCGAATGCCCTTCCCTTGTCCTGGACAACACAGGCTCCCCGTACCAGGTTTTCACCTGCTGGCCCGATGGATACCACGTGGAGTGTGGAATCTCTCAACTCTTGGCGAACCATGTCATGGGTTTCCCAGGTCGTTTTGCCCCAGAGGCCGGAGGCATCCCGAATCTTCACGTGATCAACATGTATCCATAGATACACGGGTGTGGGGGCTTTTCCCTCAATGACAATGGAGTCATAACCGGCGTATTTGAGTTGTCCGCCAACGTAACTGTCGCTGCAGCCGCTTGCCCAACCACCCGTCACCGGACCCAGGGTACTTATATTGCTCTTACAAGCTCCAGGAGCCGTTGTACCCACTAACGCCCCAGCGCCAAAGATCAGCTTATTCGCCGGTTCATAAGGGGTCACCCATGATCTTAACTCATCGTAGAGGATCTTAATGGCTATACCCGAGGCACCAAGCCACTCCTTGGCATATTTCGTGGTAGGTTCAGTGGAGATCTCTCCGCTGGTCAGATTTACCCGCAATATCTTCCCAGCATATGCAAAAAAATGTTCGTCGTCCGCCATTGAACGTTATCTCATTTGGTTCCGTTGTAGGTCCCGGTGATCCCCACCCCCTTGTTCCACGGGACTATCCAACGTTGATGAACAAAGACGAAAGGCCAAACACTGTCAGTATAAGCCTAACCTGACCCGATAAGTCCTTTATTTGTCCCCTCCCTTGGCTTTGTTTTCTCCAGGAACTCCCTCAGTATCTTCTCCAGGGCATCTCTTTCCTTGCAGTACTGCATGCACAGGGATATATCGAGTTCCCCACAAATATCGTAGGCTATGCTTTTTCCGTCACTGTCCTTCATGAGTAAAACGAGAAACCCGGGTTCATTCTCCTTATCCAAGACCTTGATGCTCGAAAGCGAGGGGATGAACTCCCCCCCTTGTGGTGAAAGGAACACGCCATTTCGCACGTCCTACACCCCCCGCAGGAAGGCATATCAAATATCACCTTTATTGCCCCTCAACGCTTCTTCCGGTATATCCCAGTTACAAATATGAGAATCACGACAATGATTAAAATCATGCCAACCGGCTTGGACAAGATATGCCTATCACATCGCCTTCCGTAAAGAGGAAGCGGCTTACTTCTTCCAGGGTTTCTCCAGGTATACCGTTCCTGCCTCATACTTGCTGGAGGCTCCAGGGTAGGTAAAGATTAACTCCGCAGATTCTGTGTCCGAGAGGTTTAGAAGACCGTGTATCATGCCTTGGGGCATGAAGACGAAATCGCCCTCCTCAGCAACTACTTCTTTCACGTCAATATCAGGCCCTATGAACATGCGAAGCCTGCCTTTCATTATGTACATCCCAGCAGCAGTATTTACGTGGTAGTGCCGTTGGTTCCTGCCGCCCGGGGGAATAATGGTATGGCCCATTGTCATCGGCGCACCCTCAGCCGTCTCTGAGTTTATACCAAACCCGATGTTCAACGGGGGCTCGTATACCGTATCATCCTTCAAACTCTTTCTCTTTATAACCTTGGCCATATCTTTTCTCCTTTCAGTTAAGGATACATTCCTTGGACCAAACCGGTAACATCACACCTATTCATTCCAAGGGGTCTTTTCCTTGTATTTCTTATCCATTTCGTCCAATATCGCCTTGGCCTTCTTCCACTCCTCTTCCGAGCCGGGGACCCAACTACCGTCATACCAGCTGTGGCCGGGAACTCTGCTTTTAATGTTGAACCAAAGGAAATCCCCTTCACAGATTTCCTCATGCTCGGTATTGGCAGGCATGAGGAAAACATCTCCCTCCTGCATGGTAAACCACTTATCTCCAGCCCTGATCTTCATCGTTCCCTTCAAGGCAATAAAAATCTGCTCCTCCGGGTGAGAATGAGTTCTCGCCCCTGCATATCCGTCCCCACGATCCTCTCGATGCAAAATCCGCTGGAGCAACAGGTATTTACCTCTGATCGTCTTTCCCTTGGACTGTGTTCGACTCGGTGTAATGAGCGTATCCTCGATCTCATCCCATTTGTAAAGCGGCATCGTGTACCTCCTCCTGTAATCAAGACGAATAACTGAACTATACACAACAAATTTACATCTGTGTCAAGATATGTCCGAAACAGAACAAAGCGCTCCTCCGTATATCACAAATCATGGAACAAACGAGGCTACGGGTTTGATCCTCGGCCGCTGAAGAAACCTCATCAAGTCCGCGGTTCATCTGGTTTGCAGCCTCGATCTTACTCATTCCAGGGGATCTTTTCCTTGTACTTCTTATCCATTTCGTCCAATATCGCCTCAACCTTCTTCCACTCCTCTTCCGCGCCGGGAATCCAACTACCGTCATACCAGCTGTGGCCGGGGATTCTGTTCTTTATGTGAAGCCAAAGGAAATCCCCGTCGCAGCTTTCCTCATGCTCGGTATTGGCAGGCATGAGAAAAACATCTCCCTCCTCCAGGGTATACCACTCCCCCCCGGCCCTGATCCTACATTTCCCCTTCAGGGCAATAAAAATCGATTCCTCCGGGTGAGAGTGTGGTAACGCCCCTCCATGCCCGTCCCCACGATCCTCCCGGTGCATAATCCGTTGGAACCACAGATATTTACCCTTGATAGTCCTCCCCCTGGATTGGGTCCGGCTCGGTGTAATGAGCGTTTCTTCGACTTCATCCCATTTATAAAGCGGCATATCCTGCCTCCTCCTTCCATATAAATAGAACGCCCTACGATTAAAGCATATTCCTCTAGATCTTCGCATTTAAGTATTAGTCAGAGTCCCAAACACCTCTTCCATTGGCTGCTAGAAAGGCATGGCAGTCCTTATCTCAAATGGAAACTCTCCACACTGCGAAGAGTAGCGGTAACTCATGAACACTTTGTTATGTCAGTATTTACGCCTTATAAATCCTGCACGGAATGCTTTTGAGATTGGTGCATCCAAAGATCGGGTCATACACATCAGCAGGAATAACAACATTAATATTTGACTCAAAGCACCCATGTTCCGGATCGGGTCTCTCCGGGAACCACCATCCATGGTCTACGGCAACCATTCGGGGATGAAAACCTTCGATAAGTTTTGCCTGAAACCTGACGCGTCGTTTCTCCCCGAAGTAGATTGTCTCCACCCACACCCAATCTCTCTCCGAAATGCCCTTTTCCTGAGCGGTCTTTGGGTTCATTTCTATTGTTGGTTCCGGTGCACTGTCTCGCAACATCTCGATCTGCTTACCCGCAGTATGAACGTATTCAACCTTTTTCTTGCCCCCGATGAGAACTAAAGGAAATTCTGAGGTTGTTTCGGGTGGTGCCATATAGCGTGGCAATGGATCGTATCCAAGGTTTCCGAGAAGACTGGAGCACAGCTCCACCTTCTTGGACGGTGTTTCAAATTCAAATTTACCCTTTGCGTAACGTTCATATTCCTTGGGGGTGGTGATGAAATTCACATTCTCCAGTTCTCTTAGGGAAAGCCCCGCATCTTTTAGTCTGAAATCCATATACCCTTCAACACTATCCCAGGGAACGTCCAATTCCATTTTTTTTGCCAATTCAATAAAGAACTCTATATCATCCCATCTCTCATATAGGGGTTCTATTGCCTTATGTTGTACAGGGGTAACATAGGGATATCCCGGGTGTCCCCTGAGTCCATCCCTCTCGAGCCAAGAAGCAGCGGGCAGCACGACATCGGAAAGTTCTGCCGTTGGAGTCATAAAGAGATCCATGGTAACCACGAAGTCCAATTTTTTGAATGCTCTTTCGATCATTCCGGTATTCTGGTCCCCCACCATCCAGTTGCGTGAACTCGTTATCTGCGCCCTGATTGGATAAGGTTTGCCTGTTAAAATAGCATCGGCCCATAAGCTGGGATGAATATTTGCGGGAGGTGCATCCGGTCCGCTGAGAAGTGGAAACTCTTTTGCTCCGATACGCCTTTCTAGAATCTCCCGTGGCAATTTGTTCACGTAAGCGAAGATTCTGCCATCCGACATTACCCTTCCCACTGTGGGAAGTAAATTTCCCCCCTCGATATCAAGGTTCCCGCATAGAGCGTTCAAAATAAGAATGGCCCGCGAGGTCTGGATCGCATTACAATTCTGATCGAGGGCGACACGCTGGCACACACAGGAAGGCCTCGTCTCGGCGAACATCCTGGCTGCCGCTCTGATATCCTTTTCCGGTACCCATGTGATCGAAGAAACCTTCTCTGGTGGATAATCCTGCACGTGTTTTTTTAGCTCCTCGAAGCCGTAGGTCCACTCAGCGACGAACGTCTTGTCATACAGCTCCTCATTGATGATAACGTTTATCATTCCCAGGGCCAGCGCATCATCCGTTGCCGGCCTGATCTGAAGCCAGATATCGGCTGCTTTTGCGTATTCTGTCGGCCGCGGATCCACCACGATGAGCTTTGTTTCCCCCCGTTCCTTAACTTGAAAAATCCCTTCTCCGACCGGGTAAGGAGCGGATTCCTTCGGATTAGCAGCCCACAGGAGAATGCACTTTGAGTTTAACATTTCATCCCATACTACTTCGGTAGCATGAATGGCCGCAGAATATCCGATGGTAGCCCGGGCAGCAGCAACGTGCGGCTGAAAGCAAATGAAACCGCTCGACATGACATTTGGTGTACCTACCAGATACCCAAAGTAACCGATAATGCCAATATTCCCATACAATCCTGCACCCCTTGCAATGCATATAGCTTCGGGGCCATCTTCCTCCTTAATTTCTCCGAGTCTGTGCGCAGTAATATCGAGAGCTTCATCCCACGATATCCTCTGCCAATTTCCCTCGCCCCTCTTCCCCACTCTTTTCAACGGATAATTCAACCGATCTGGATGGTAGAGAAGCTCGAGCCCGGATAGACCCTTAAGACACAGGGCACCACTGTTGTTAGGGTGATCAGGATCGCCTTCGATCTTAACCACCTCCCCATCCTTCACACGCGCCAAGACACCGCAACTGCAGTAGCAGAGAGAACATACGGTTTTGACAACTCTTTCCCCAGAATGAGTAGTGCCGTCAATCATTACTTTAACCTCCCGAATCAGGTTTCTTATCTCTTCCCAGGTGGGCTACTCCCCCACGACCACCTTTCCGCTCTTATAGGGGTCCGAAACAGCCAGTAGTCCCATTCAAAGCCCACCGCTCTCCATCCGATCACAGCATCAGCCGCCCCCCGTTGACATCAATGGTAGCACCCGTTATATAACGGCTTTCATCACTGGCCAAGAAAGTAATGACCCCTGAAATCTCTTCCGGTTGGGCGAGATAGCCCAGAGGACAATCCTTTATAAACATCTCCCTCTTTTCGGGCGTAAGCAACTTCTCCACCCTCTCCGTCAAGGTTGTGCCTGGAGCAATAGTGTTGGCGGTAATCCCATAGGGGCCCACCTCCTTGGCGATGTACTGGGTCAAGATGGCAACAGCGCCCTTGGCCGAACCATAGTGCGCCGGTGAGGTCCCACCAATCGCACTTCTACCAGCGCGCGAGCCGAGATTTATGATCCGCCCCCACCCCCTTTCTTTCATAAAGGGGAGCACCGCTTTGCAGCAGAGATAGACGCTCTTCAAATTAAGCTCGATCATACGATCCCATTCATCCTCTGCGATATCCTCAAATTTCCCGTATTTTGTATATCCACCTGCACATGTCACGAGGATATCAACACCTCCCATGAATTCGCTGGCCTCGGAAAACATCTTCTCCACATCCAGCCGCGCCGTAACATCAGTTACGAAAGCCCTTGCCTTCACCTCTTTCGCCGAAACCTCGGCAGCTGTTTCTTCCGCGTGCTCCCGATCGAGATCAGCGATGACGACATGTGCCCCTTCTTCGCCGAAGGAGAGGGCCGTTGCCCTGCCGATTCCAAGGGCCCCACCAGTGATAACCGCGCATCTTCCTGCCAATCGCTTACCCTTCATTGCCTCACCTCCCGGACTCATTCACCAAAGGTAGCTGCACAACAATGTGCGCAGGAGTCTTGCTTTCATTCCTCAAACCATCAATGTGAAATCTTCCCGACCCTACTGAGAGTCGAAGGCCCGCTCACCCCGCTGCTTAAGCAGTTGCTCCGGTCCCGGCGGCGCATAAATCACCACATAGGTAAGGTCTTCGTCGGGACCGACATCGAACCTATGCATTACGTTCGGGGGCGCAAATATCGCCATCTCGGGCCCAACCTCGGTAGGTTTGCCATCGATATACATCGTTCCTCTGCCGGAGAGTATGTAAAAACAATGCTCTTCTGGATGCTTGTGCTCCCCGCCTTTTACCCCGGCTCTCATCGTATTCACCAACAGAGAAAAGTTTTTCGCACCGGTGCTTTCCTCATCGATGAGAACCCGAAATGTTCCCGCGCCACCGTGCAACACTCCTGTCACCGCATCCTTCAATGCCACGATACACTTTTTTTCCATTCACGTTACCTCCTTTTTTGCTGCTCTGTACGGATACCTTTAAACCGATCTATAGCTCCTGATCTCTTAATGGAAAACGTTTACCATTATACCCAAAACTTTTGCGAAATAAGTTGTCCATATTATTTTGTAAAGAATTTTCGGATTCGATTACGGTTATTCTGGCGTCGTTAGAGATGTCCCGTTCAACTAAGGGGGAAAATACGTGGCCCCACATCAATAATGGCAGCGAAGTGACCTTGGGGCTCTATGGGCCCCCCTTACATAAACTGCCTCTTTTCCCTTGGTATCCAAAGTTCCAATGACGACGGTAATGCTCACCAATCACTTTCCGGTGAGACCCTTATATGATCGAATGGTTATCCCGTTGCGTGTTGTCGAAAGGAGGGAGAAACCAGAGAAGCAGGTACGGCAAACCTCCCCTCGTACGTCATAACACCCCTGCCTTCGCAGCTGCATCTTTGATAGACTTCTTATCTTCATCCCTCAGGGGAAGCAGGGGAAGCCGCGGATCACCCCCAAAGAGGCCACCCAGTTCCGATGCATACTTGACGCCCGCAACACCGAATTTCCCGGAAACCGATTGATTCAGCACGAAGAGCTTATGATGCATTTCCCTGGCCCCGTCCAGATCGCCACTTCTGTATTTTTCATACAACTGACAGCACGCATCGGGAAAGGCGTTTGCGAGGGAGACAACACCACCTGAGGCTCCCAGCGCCAATCCAATAAAGAGGGTGCTGATGGTTCCCGAAAGAACGTCAAAGTCATCCGCGCAAACCTCGAGGTACCGGGCAATGCCGTCCGGGGATGTATCCTTCATACCCCCAACGTTGGGATGCTGGGAGATAGTCGCAATGACTTTGGGGGAAAGGGTCAACCCTGTGAAACCCGGTGCATTATAGGCGAAAACGGGAATGGAAAGGGCCTCCGCCACATCCTTGTAATAACCAATCAGCGCATCGTCGGTAAGGCTCTTCTTGAAATATGATGGGGTCACCAGGGAAACGAGGTCGGCACCCAGCTTTTCCGATTTTTTCGAAAAGTCGATGGTCTCCCTCGTGGACTCACAACCCGCCCCGGACATCACGATCTGATGCTCGGCCTTCTCTTCGATGGCGATTTCAAGAAGCTTCAACTTTTCGTCTTCGATGAGACTCTTATTCTCGCCATTACTGCCAAGAACCAGAAAGCCGGATAGTGGAGTCTTGCTGTATTTTCGGATATTCTCCCGGAAATGATCAAATGCCACCGCTTCTTTTTCGAAAGGTGTGTTAATGGGTGCGAAGATCCCTGATACTTTACTTGCCATGATTTCAACCTCCAATTTGGGTTTTATTGAACGTACCTATGGAACTGACATAACTGCTTACGACTCACGGGTCGTCTCATGGATTCGATCAGCGTGAGCGTATGTTGACGGAATTACGCATAATCATCTTCAGGCGGTTTGAGATGCTTCCACCTGTCGCAAGCCAAAACCTGATGATTCGCTATATTGGGAGGCTCTATCCCGTTGAACAGATCGACCACATACCGGGCCGACTCCATGGCCATCTTAACCACGCATTCTTTTGTAAGGGCGGCCGAGTGGGGCGTAAGGATAACATTATCCAGGGCCAGAAGTGGGTTATCCTCCCGAGGAGGCTCCTCACTGAAAACATCCAGACCTGCTCCCGCTATTTTCCCTTCCTGCAAAACCTCGATTAAAGCCGATTCATCGATCACCGGGCCGCGCGACGTATTGATCAAGAATGCATCCGGCTTCATCCAGGAAAGCTCCCTCTCTCCCACCACATGGCGGGTGCTATCCCGCAAGGGAACGTTAACGGATACTACATCCGACCTTGAAAACAGACCCTCGGTGTCCACGAATTCCACCCAGTCCTTGTTTTCCTCCCTTATCCTGGCGGAACGGGAAGACGTGCCCGTTGTCGCAATGATCTTCATTCCAAATACCTGATGGCAAATGCGGGCGAGTTCGAGGCCAATTCCTCCCAATCCCATTACCCCCAGAATCTTTCCGCGTGTATCTCTCGGAAGATTCTTGCGGCGGATTGCAAAATTCCCCTTGCGTACCTCACGGTCCATGAGGAAGAGCTGTTTCAAGAGAGCGAACATGAGGGCGATAGCATGCTCCACCACGCTTGGGATGTTTACCCCCAAGGTGGACACAACAATGACCTCCTTTTCGGTGGCCGCCTCCACGTCTACGTTATCGTATCCGGCACCCGTTCGGGAAATGATGCCTAATTCATCGGCGTGAGAGAGAAGTTCTCGGGTCATCTTTACTCCAGTTCGCAAAACGATACCCTGAATACCTCCCATAAGAGAAGCGACGGTTTCGGGCTTTGGATCGGGAGAAAGCACAAGTTCACATCCCGCCTTCTTGAGGATTTCAACGGCCTCGGGCTGAATGGCCTCCGGAAGCAATACACGTTTTGAAGACACCATGGTTTCCTCCTTTTTTCTCTACAAGCCCGCCTCAACAAAGACAACAACACAACAGCTTTAAATCTTATCGAGTATACCTCAGATTGTTTTATCGTTCAAATCACTACCGATTAGACTTTCCGAGCTTCCTGGGGAATTCCATTGTTCCCGAGCGCAAATCCATCCTTGAAACTGCAGCACTCCTATTTCGCCACAGTTAACCCCAATTATAAACTATCTTGAACGATATTAACGATCCTAACGATCATAACGATATTAACCATCTCAACGATCCAAACGTTCTAAACCAGATAGACCAAACAAACCAGATAAACGAAATAAACGAGATAAACCCAAGCAACCCCAAGTCAGCGAAGGTACCGTCCGCCGCTTACATCGATAGTGGTACCCGTGACATAGCTTGATTCGTCGGATACCAGAAAGACGACGACCGAGGCGATCTCCTCAAGAGTTCCAAGCCTGCCAAGGGGAATGGCTGAGAGGACCTTCTGCTTCTCCTCCTCACTCTTCCCCTCCCAGAGGGATTCAACGCGTTCCCCCGAGATCGTGACCGTAGGGGCCACTGCGTTGACTCGTATTCCAGCCTTTCCCCAATCGTAGGCCAGCTGTCTTGTTAACCCTTCAACTCCCGCTTTGGCCGCCGTATATTGAACACCCGCCAAGGAGGCCCGCCAATGTGCCGCTAGGGCCGAAATATTCACAATGGCCCCGCCTCCCTGTTTCACCATCTCCGGAATGATCGCTTGACAGCAGAAAAAGGCACCTTTGAGGTTTACATCGACCACCAAATTCCAGTGGGCCTCCCCTATCTCCTCCAACTTCCAGGGAGTGTTCAACGCTCCACCCGCATTATTCACCAAGATGTCAACTCGGCCGAAATGCTTTATAATCTCGTCTTTCATCGCAACGACTTCTTCACGTTTGGAGATATCGGCATTGATTGCGTGGACGGGAAGCCCCTGACCCCTCAACTCTTCCGCGGTACTCCTCAAAAGGCTATCGTTCACATCGTTCAACGTTACCTTGGCACCCTCCTTGAGAAGGGCTTCGGCGAGGGCCCGGCCTACCCCGGCCGCTGAACCCGTCACCAGCGCAACTCGGTCATGGAGCCTTCTCATCTTTACTTCCCCCGTTTCCCTAAACCCCGATAATTAATGTGCCACCTCATCCATCAAGGTGATGAATTCCCTCACAACGGGATCAATGAAATCCGCTTCGTTGATATGGACATCCAACTTGACCACCGGAATGTCCGGACGAAGTGCCTTTTCAAGTGATTCAATAAATCCCTCATTCCCCTCGGGATCCCAGTGGGGGAATCCCTCCCTGTCCGGATCACAAAACCCCCTGAGGGGGATAAACACTCGCGTGGGGCCTTTCGAGAGGTTGAGCTTTTCCGCGGTTATCTTCCCTACTTCCCGAAGTTCTTCAGGTGTCAGGCGCACCAGCGTCAAGGTCGGGTTGTGCACGATGTGTTTTCGGGCGCGAACCTCGGCGGGAAGTTCATCGAGGGGGCCGAGGACGACATAATTGATGCTACCAGGAGCGACTACCTGGGGAATCCCCAGTGCCCCCGCAGCCTCCAGCCTATCGGGCCGAATTGCAGCGTGAAGCCCCCCATAATGGCGATCTCCAATTTCATGGAGATTCAGATCGAGTACCCCCTGAAAGGCCCTTTCCCGAATCAGGTCCTCCATGGCGATTCCGCCTGTCCCATTCTGATGAAAGGCGACCACCTCAAACCCATGCTTCTCAACGATGTCTTTGGCTCGAAGCGCCCCTTTCGTTGTCGTACCCAGCATCGAGAGGGCTATTGTTCTCCCTTGGGACCGAGGCATCTCTCCTTCAAAGGTCTCGACCATGCCACAGATGGCCCCCGTCGCATTGGTGAGAATCCTCTTCATCAAGAAATTGAGCCCTTGGATATCCGCCACGGAGTGCATCAGGGTGATATCTTTCGTCCCGACAAATGGACCGAAGGTGGCATGACCCGAGGCAACTGTTGAAACCATGATTTTAGGAACACCCGTCGGAAGAACCTGCATAGCTGAGCAACCTATGGCCGTTCCCTGTGCGCCTCCTACCCCCAAAATACCCTGGAAGGCCCGGCTCTTATATAGGCGAGCTGCCTCAACGGCAGCCCCGTGAATCATGATCTGAACGCACCCCCCCTTGTCACCCTTGGCGACAAGGGCATCAAGGTCATCCGTACCCCCCGCCTTTGCAACCTGGAATCGAGTGACATCCGGTGTGACCGTTGGATCACGGAGGATTCCCGTGTCCATGAGCAAAACCTCATGCCTCCTTTCCTTGATCCGATCGCGACAAAAAAGGATCACATCCTCTTTTGTATCAAAGGTCCCAACGATTAAGATGGTCTTCTTCATGGAGCGTTTACCCTTCTCCATTCCCTTTGATCAGGATTTCCATAGGCTTTGCCTAGGGATACTGAACGTATGGATGCCTCTCTCCGCGGGACAGGCGAATGAGTATACGCCCATTGTTTTTAAGAATCGTTTTGAATTCCTATCCCGCATCGTGAAGGTGGCGTTTCATGTCCTTACGAGGCATACCATATAAATCTATGTGATCCTTTTTGTCAAGGTACCAGGCCGGAGTTTTTCGAGAACACCGTTGTCCCTATGAGGATTCGTTTTCATTTTATCTGCTTTATTTGGTTTATTCCGTTTATTCGGTTTAGATCGTTTGTTGGGTTTAGATCGTTTGTTGGGTTTACTGGGTGGTCCACTGTCCCTGAGGGTAATGTGCTGGAGAAATCGTCAATTCGGAACTATCAATCTCAAATGCTAAAATCCAAATATCAAATGAAATTTCAACTTTGAATTTTGTAATTTGGTATTTATTTGAACTTTGAGCTTTGACATTTGGCATTTATTCCATAGGGTCTTCTCCACTATTCCGCCTGGGCCAATACCCAGCCTCCCCATATAATCACTAGATTACAACAATATTTCCTGTAAAACCGAGGAAACTCTCGGTGCATATTTCGCCTCAAAGCTGGACCGGAAGCCGATTTCTTTCCTCTATGCCTCGGAGAAGAATTCGTCTGAGTGATCCCAAGCGGGAATTCCCATAATCAGGGTCTTGAAATCGCCATATCCCCTGTGGGCCGTGCCCGGCTCAATAACCACGACAAGACCGGGCTTGAGTTCTACCAAATCATCATTCAACTCCATATGCCCGTGGCCTTCAAGGATATAATAGTACTCGGTGCACCCCTTGTGATAATGCTTCTCGGAATCCAGGATGTGTGTCACATGGAGATTGGCGACGGGCGTGTCTTCCCGCGTTATGATCCGTGTACTCGAACCGCACGGACACGGCACCGGTTGAACCTCGCTTATATGCCGGACCATATAGCCTCTTTTGATATCGCCACTCATTGATCACCTCCTCGAAGGCGTCTGAAAATGGGCACCGACGTGAAAATTCTTTGCAGCCGCAGCAGAAGGGGTTGCAACGTCTATCATCATATAGTAAAAAGGCTGCAATGATCAAGACTACCTTCAGCGTGCCCATTGGGTATCTCGGGAAGGGAAGGAAAGATGGAAAAAACCTATCCAATGGCCTTTGTTACCGCCCCCGGGCGAATAGAATATCGGGAAAAAGAACTGCCAGATCTCCAGAGTAATGGTGTTCTCGTAAAAGTCAAAGCCGCCTCTATCTGCGGAGGTGATCTCCACATCTTCAAGGGAAAGCACCCGGCGGCCCCCCTCCCAGTGCCTATTGGCCATGAAGTCTCCGGAGAGGTTTTGAAAATTGGAAAAGACGTGTCGAAGGTAAAGGAAGGGGACAGGGTTGTAATCGAACCGGTCGTCGTCTGTGGCCAGTGCTTTTTCTGTCGACGGGGCGAGTATGGCCTCTGCACGAATATCAGTTTTCAGTACAGAGTGGGCCAAGGGGCTGTTACGCCCTATTTTATTGCGGACGAGGATTGGGTTCATCAGCTTCCCCGAGACGTCTCTTTTGAGGAGGGAGCGTTGATCGAACCGCTTGCCGTGGCGGTACATGCCGTGAGAAGGGGAGAAATTCGATTTTGCCAAACTGCTGCCATTTTCGGGGGAGGTCCCATTGGGCTCCTGGTTCTCATGTTGACCAAATTATCAGGCGCGGGAGAGGTCTTTGTGGTGGACGTGAAGGATTTCCGCTTGGAAAAGGCTAAGGAGCTTGGGGCTTCGGAAGCCATAAACACCTCTAGGCAAGACGCCGTTCAATATATTTTCGATAGGACGTGCCAATTGGGAGTGGACAGCGCCTTTGAGGCCGTGGGGATAGAAAAGACCTTGGTGGATTCCCTAAATGTCCTGAAGAAAGGGGGCACTTCCGTTGTCGTCGGCCTTTTTGAGGATCAAGAGATCCGAATTCCGGCAAACATATTCGTCCAAAAGGAGATTACTCTGAGGGGTTCCCTGGGGTATTGCTGGGATTTTCAGGTCGCCTTGAAGCTCGTCGAAAGGGGGGACTTGAAGCTCGGAGAGCTCATAACCCATACCCTGTCGCTTTCGGAATTACAACGGGCCTTTGAGCTCTTGATGGATCCCAACAGTAAGGCCATTAAAGTTGTTATTCGGATAGACTGAATAGAGAAAGGAGAAAAAAATGGAGCTAGAGTATGGACGCGGATCCATAGAGATGCCGGCCGTGGACCAACGAGTCCTGGCGGTTCTCCAGCCAAAGGATGTCATGGGGATCGACGATGTCGAGGAGAAGGTGAGAGAAAGCCTTGAGAGACCAATGGGAACTCCTCCCCTTGCGAGTGTTCTGAAGGGTAAGAAGAAAGCCCTGATTCTGACCGTGAATTTCTCGAGGCCCTCACCACGGGCTCTCATAAACCCGATTGCCGCTCTCTGTGATCAGATGAACGTGGAGGTGACGATTCTCATAGCCAGAGGGCGTCATCGCGCGATGACCAATGAGGAAATCCGGAATCATTATGGAGATGACCTCGTTTCCCGCTATCCGGTCCTCGAACATGACCCCTTTGACGAAGAGAATTGTAGAGAATTCGGGAAGACCACCCGGGGTGTTCCAATTCGAGTGAACAAAACCATCTTTGAAAACGATGTTGTGATTGGCACCGGTTTCATCGAACCCTCGTATCTCTCCGGATTTTCCGGGGGGAGGAAACTCCTGGTTCCGGGAATATCCCATTTTCGATCCATCGACCTCAATCATTACCTCCTCCTGGAGCAAGGGTCAAGAATTGGGGTTCTGGATGGGAATCCACTGAACGAAGATCTGGAAGAAGCAGCCAGAAAGCTCCCATTTCACTGGATCACGTACGCCATCGGTGGAGCCGATGATCAGGTGGCCAAGGTCATCTCTGGCGATCCCTTCGAGGCCCACCGACTGGGTTGTGAGAAATCAAGGGAGATCTACACGTGCCAAAAGGTACCAGCCGAAATCGTGATATCAAGCCCTGGGGGGTACCCCTATGATTGTGATCTCGTACAGGGGAAGAAGGCAATCATTCCAGCAATGGAGACTGTAAGCCCAAAGGGAGCTATTCTCGCTTTGGCCGAGTGTGAGGAGGGATGGGGAGCGGAGGACACCTTCAGGGAATGGCTCACGGAATTTTCCCCAGAAGAGGTTATGAAGCGGGTGAAAGACAAATCCCTCTTCAGCCTCGGGGCCCATGGGGCTTACCTCTTTGCCAAGGCTTTGATCGAAAAGAAAGCCAGAGTTATCATGGTGACGAATCCTGAGCTGGCAAAGGATCTCGGGGGAACATTTGTGGAAGCCGTCACCTCCATCGACGAGGGGTTGGCCAAAGCCGAAAACTACACGGACCAAAACGCCAAAATCACGGTATTGAGAAAGGCCAGAAGGCTCATCATCTCATAAGGGTGCCCTTGATCACTCCTGGCCTTTGCCATGGAATAAAGGAGGTTTATGCCATGAATGTGGAGATGCTTTCCTCACCCATCCGTATCGGAAGTAGGGTGGCGCCGAACCGTATCGTGAATCAACCCATGGAATGTAACGACGGAGATGCCTCTGGAAATCCTACGGAACTCACCTTCCGGCGATACCGGAGCTTAGCCGAAGGTGGAGCGGGAATAATCTTCGTTGAGTCACTTACCCTTTCCTATGAGAGTCGGGCCAGGAAAAATCAGCTGAAAATCGGTGAGGATACAGCGACGAGACTGGAAAAACTGGTCAAGGAGATGCGGCAAAGGAATAGTGAATCGTTGATCCTCATCCAGATCAACCATTCGGGACAGCTCAGCCAAGCGGCATTTTCGAAGGTGGTCTCCCCCTATCCAACAGGAGATCCGAGCATCCATGTCCTCACCGAGAAGGAGATTGACGATATCGGCACGCAATTCGCGAAGGCTGCCCTAATCTCAAAGCAGGTGGGAGCGGATGGCATCGACTTTAAACAATGTCACGGCTATCTCGGCGGCGAGATAATGCGGCCGGCAAATACTCGGGAGGACCAGTACGGTGAGACCTTTGAGAACCGGACAAGGTTTTTCAGGGAAACGACGGAAAAGATAAAGAAGGCGGTAGGGGATGATTCTTTTCTCACCGGGGTGAGGTATTCCTTCTATGAGGGAATACCCGGAGGTTTCGGCACGACGGGCCCCAGGGAGGTCATCGAGGACTTCTCCGAGCCCCTTGCCTTCGCGAAGATGGTGGAAGAGATGGGAATGGACTATATCAATGTCTCGGCGGGAATACCGCCAATAACGCCAGAAATCGTGAGGCCGACCAAGGATTTTCCCGAGGGGGTATACAGACACTTCGGCTGGGCAAAGGCGGTGAAGGACGTGCTAAAGATTCCGGTGATTGGATCGGGATACAGCTACTTGAGGGACGGGAAGAACAAGCTGAAAGAACCCGACCCGCCGAAAAAGAGTTTCACCTACTGGGCAGAGAAAAATCTGAAGGATGGCCTTGTCGACCTTGTCGGGCTTGGTAGACAATCCTATGCTGACCCGCTGTTTGCGAAAAAGATCTTGAGCGGGCAAATCCATTCGATAGATTTCTGTACGGCCTGCGGAGGCTGTAGCATGCTCCTGCGGTCACAAAGACAAGTCGGATGCACGGTCTATGATGACTATTACCGAAAGGTCCCCCGTCGTGTGAAGAAAGGGAGGGGACGTAGTTAAGTTGGTGACTAATTACCTCGCTTCTGCTAACTCTGTATCATGCCACGAGCCGCACGACTTGATGTGCCCGGACTTCTCCAGCACGTACCTGAGATTTTAAGGCAACGGACTAGAGGCAAACGGCTTGCTGACGCTTGCAGTGTTATAAGTTATGTTGCGGTCAGGGAGATGGGGCACAATGGAGCGGAAATGGCAAGAGCTTTAAATATGAGTCTTTCGGGGGTTAGTATTGCAGCAGACGTGCTGAAGAGATCCTTCGAAACAATCAATCTCTCAGGAATAGGGTGAATAGATTAACAATTTGAAGACGTCCCCTTATCCACCAGCAGGATCGTAGATTTCCCCTTCTCGAAAAGCCCTCCAGCCGGTTTCAAACCATGCCTCCGTGTGGGGCAAGGGACGGCAATCCACCCAGCGGTTTTCCACCTTTCCGTCCCCCTTGGCGATCGTCTCCAATACTTTCTCCCGGAATGCCGGATCTTCAGGAGCGAATCGCCACGAATCCCCGAGATCCCTATGGGGCAGCAATCCATTTTTGTCGAGGACCATTGCAGATCCGCGGCTTCCGACCCCGCTTTCAACGGAAAAGAGAATAGCCTCGAGGTATACCGCATGGGAGAAGCAGAGCTGGAGATTCCGTAGACCCTCCGCTAAATCCTCAAGATTAGTGAAACGACACCCCCTTGTCTTCAATCGTTCCCACTGTTCCCATGCCTTTGAGACGCCTTCGCGTAATCTCGGTAGAGAGCGTACGTGGGAACCCACCTGTGTCATTCGCGCCTGGAATTCCTCCCTTTCCTTCTCCCACGTTAAGGAGGAATTTTTACATTTGCCTATCCAGTCCCACAGCCCCGAAACGGTGTGCTGTACCTGTTTATCGAATACCTCCATGTCGAGGGTAGATCCACCGTATCGATTCGCGATGTACTCTGCAGCGCGAAAACCACCAACCTGTCCGGAATTGAGTGCCGAGCCACCAGGGCGGGCCACCCCATGCGACCCATTCACCTCACCAACGGGAAAGAGGTGTTTGATATTGGTCGATTCCCACCAGACATTGCCGGCCAGTCCACCGTTATTGTGCTGCGCACACACGGCAATCTCCAGCGGTTCTGCTGTGATGTCGATACCATGGTCCATGTAAAGGTCAACCGCCGCGGGGTTCATAGACTTCAAACGCTCAATGGGAATGTCGGCCAGCGCCTGCGATTTCGACAGATACTCCTGGGCTTCGTCGCTCAGGTCGTTAAAATCAAATCCATCGGAATTCCGACGGTAATCGAGAAACACGCGGCGTCTCTTGACCGCTGTCTCAATATAGACGAGAACATCAATCAAAGATGACCCGCCATCAATCTTCCTGACATCAAAGGGCCATTGATACCCCTTCAAGAAAATCGCGCTGTTCATCTCCCCCGGAGAATCGAAGTATGGTCGGAGGAATTCCTCCTGGTCGCTCCGTCCATTCGGCCCCGTACTGAGAAACCTCGGGATCACCTGCATATAGCTCCCGGAGACATTCCACCGAAATGTAATCGATGCCAGACCGAATTGGGATTCAGGGAGGCTCTGAGCCTTAGCCCCAGCCATGAGGGCCAATCCAATACCGCCTGTATGCACCTGGGGGTAAACACTCGTCTTATAGAGTCCCCCCGGCCCCCCCGTTGCAAAGACCACATTTTCAGCGGCATAGAGCTCTAAAGCCTTACGCCAGTCCGGGGTTGTACCATCGAGATTTAACGCAATAGCTCCCACTATTCTTTTCTCATCTCCTTCACCGATGGGCAAAAGGGAGACGACCACCCTCTTTTCGTGAACGGGAATCCCTCGACGCTGGACTTCCCGAATGAGAACAGTGCACATCTCCTTCGATGTATAGGGTCCCACAGATGTGGCTCGCTGACGGGGGTCATGATCCGTCTTGTAACCGACGAACTGCCCAAATCGATCCCGGGGAAAGGGAACTCCGAGATTAACCAGATGGAGAAAGGCCCTTGCCGAGAGGCTTGCTTCCACCAGGGCCAAATCGCCGTGCATGCTGCCCCCGGCCCAATATGACTCCGCTAAGGATTCCGGGGAGTCATCCTCCGCACCACACATGCCCAGCTTATAGTACGTCTGTTTGTCACTTCCGGTATTGATAGAGGTACCCTTATCAAGGCCCTCCGTCACGACCAGAACATCCTCTACCCCTTGAGCACGGAGCTGAACGGCCGCGTTCAGTCCCGCCGCCCCGCTGCCAACGACAAGGGTATGAACCTTATAGAGCGATAACGGCTGATCCATCCCGGACAATTCATTGATATTCAAAGACCCCTTCTCCATGGATGGCAACCCCGAATATCCTCCTCATACTTTATCTGGATGAGGGCTTGATCATTATCGATCGATAACAGGGGACTACAGGACTCGCAGGTGAAACCCACCATCTACGTTGATAATCTCGCCAGTGGAATAGGGGAACAAATCCTTCGCGATGGCAAGGGCTGCCCTTCCCACATCTTCCGGAGTCCCCCACCGCCTTATAGGCGTTAACCCCTCGGCGAAGAGTCTATCGTATTTCTCCTTCACTACCGCCGTCATGTCGGTTTCGATGATGCCCGGCCTGATTTCGTAAACCCCGATCCCGTGATCCGCGAGTCTGATCGCATAGAGGGCCGTCATCATGGAGATACCGGCTTTGGACACGCAGTACTCCGCCCTTGCGAGGGAAACGGTGTATGCACTGTTGGAAGATATGTTTACAATCTTGGGCTTGCGATCTCCGTCCTTTCTCTTTTGCTCTATCATCCAATTTGCTACCCGCTGGGTCAAAAAGTAAGGTCCTTTCAGATTCACTCCCAAGACGTGATCGAAGCTCTCCTCCGTCGCCTCGAGGATATCCAGCCTCACCTTCGGAGCCACACCGGCATTGTTAACGAGAATGTCAATCCTCCCGAACTCCTCCTCAACACTTTTGACTAATTTTTCGCGTTCCGCTGTAACCGAGATATCGGCCTGAACGTATATTGCCCGGACCCCGGTCGATCGAACCTTTTCGATCGCCTCCTTGGATTCGGAAGGGGGGGTGGTACCGTTGAGGACCACATTGAAACCACCCGAGGCCAGAGCTGTGGCGATGCCAAGGCCGATCCCGCGCCGCGATCCTGTGACAAGGGCCACTTCCCCCGTTGGTTGAAACATTTTCTCTCTCTTGTCCATCTTCATACCCTAAAAATGGGGAAATCCGGTCTACTCCGTAGATTTCCTGAAGGACTGTTCTGTTTTTGTTCGTGAAATTTTTCCGAGATCATGATAAGAAATCATAAGGGCTGCCCTCTGGCCCGGACAGGCGAAACTCAAAGATGAACCCGATGATACCACAAAATCGCCAGGGAATCCATGATTTAAGCTGGAGTGTCCGGACTATACTATATGGAGGACTCCCTTGTTCCTGAGCGGAATTTGTTGGAAAACTGGAATGGTGGGATATCCGAACCGGAATATCGGAATAATTGAATGATGGGTAAGGGCAAAGTTCCTGGGTTTCTTCATAATCAATGGGTTACAAGAATATTTCTTTCAAACCGCACCACTGCTTTGTATTATATCTCTACACATGATAATACTCTTTGAAAAGGTAGCTGAAAGTATTTTTCCCCAAGGAATAAGGAATGATGAGATAGTGATCCAGGTTAAGAGCAATATCCTCATTAATCCAAAAGGAGATGGACTATATCCATGAAGGACGATTTACATTACATGCCCATTAAAATCGGCGAGGTTGAGCTAAAGAATCCTTTCCTGGTTGCCTCAGGTCCTACAACCAAGCGAGTGGATCAGCTGGAACTGGCGGAACGGGAAGGTTGGGCAGCGGCATCCATTAAGCTAACCATGATTCCGGATCCTTACATCAACTATGAACCCCGTTACCGCTGGCTGAAAAAGGAGAAACTCCACACTTTCACAGCGGAATACCGCCTGGAAATGGAACAGGGATTACGTCTGGTGGAAGGAGCACGGAGAAAATGTAGGGAACTAGTGATTATTGCAAACTATTCCTGTGTTGAACCTGACTTAGAAGTTTGGCAGGATGCGGCGCTGCGATTCGAGGCGGCTGGGGCCCAGATGCTGGAGTTAAATTTCTGCTGCCCCAACATGTCCTTCAACGTTGATGTTTTATCCCAGGGAATAAAAGAAGGTCGCCCTTCATCCGGGGCCAGCATGGGAGATGATGAAAACTTTGTGCGGCTGGTAACCGAAAACACACGTGAGGTAACCAGCCTTCCCGTTATCGTCAAGATCACTCCTGAGGGGGGCCGCATTGCTGAAGTCTCGAAAGCCGCCTACGATGCGGGAGCAACAGCCGTCTGCAGCGCGGGCAACCGGTTGGGAATTCCCTCCATTGATGTCTGGAACTACAAAAAACCTATTTACCATTTGCAGGGCGAGAATACCATGGGTGCCCTATCTGGGCCGTGGATCAAACCTTTAGCCCTGAGGGACGTCTTTGAGATTCGTAGACTGGTAGGCCCCGGACCATCCATTATCGGTACGGGGGGTGTGGCCTCCTGGGAAGATGCCGTGGAGATGATGATGTGCGGAGCGGACTCTATTGGGGTTTGCACCCAAACAATGCTTTCGGGATTCAGTTTCTTAGAGAAATGGATGAAGCCCTTGAAGGAATACATGAGAAAGATGGGTTTCCAAAGTGCCAAGGATCTCCGTGACTTACTACTTGAGGAAATAAAGCCAGCAACGGACCTTACGATCTGGGCGGGTTATGCTCAGGTGGACCTTACAAAATGTTCTTCTTGTGGCCTCTGTGTTGAAATCGGACACTGTAATGCTATTGTGATGACAGATGATGGGGCACAGGTCGATTCAGAGGGATGTCAGGGATGTTCGACGTGCATCGATATATGTACCAAGAAGGCAATTACTATGGTAGAGACTGGATAAGTTATTATGTGTGACGACATAAATATCTGTGTATAGATAAGGATATAAGGAAACTCTAAATACTAAATTTTGTGCTTCGGCGCGCGACGAGACTTCGACGAGCTCCCTTCGGGTCTGAGCCTCAGGGTCGAAGACAGCCGAATCGCTTGGCCGAGTCGATTAAGGATTTAATGCTTGTTTAAATAATCCAGAAATATTTAAGACGCTCTATATAGAAGGAGGTTGAACATGGAAAAAGTGAGGGTAGGAATTCTGGGCGCTGGGTTTTCAGCACACCTCCATATTACCAACTATAAGAAACTGAGGGGACACAAGATGGAGGTTGTTGCAGTGGCGGCGAGATCAGAGGAAAGTGCGGGCAAATTCGCAAAAGCCTTCGATATTCCTGAAATTTATGCGGGCTATAAAAAGCTGGTCGAAAACCCAGATGTTGACGTAGTTGATGTTTGCCTTCCAATAGATTTGCACAAAGAGGCGGTCATAGAGGCGGCAGAAGCTGGTAAACACGTGATCTGCGAAAAGCCCCTGACAGGATATTTTGGTGAGGATCTGGATGAGGAGCGGGTCGGGGACAGGGTCCCGCGGGAAACCATGCTTCAGAGGGCCATGAAAGGCTGCCAGGAGATCAGAAGGGCCGTTGAGAAAAAGGGGGTAAAGTTTTGCTATGCCGAGGATTGGGTCTATGCTCCCCCATTTGTAAAACTCAAGAGGATGGTTGAGGTCAGCGGCGGAGTCATCATGGACATTCGGGCAGAGGAGAGCCATTCCGGGTCACACTCAGCGTCATCCAGGAGATGGAAGACATCAGGGGGAGGCTCGCTTGCTCGTCTCGGATCCCATCCAATTGGAGCGGCCCTTCATTTGAAGCACTTTGAAGGCCGGATCAAGGAGGGGAAGCCGATCCGAGCGGGCAATGTCATTGCGGAACTCGGGCGCCACACACGCATTCCCTCTTATCGGAAGATGCCAAAAAAGTGGATGGTTTCGGACTGGGGTGATGTGGAGGACTGGGCAAGCCTAATCATCGAATTTGAGGATTCAACCCATGCAGTGATCATGGCTACTGACGGCATGTTGGGAGGGACACGCAATGCTATGGAGGTCTACCTCTCCAACGCCGTGGCTCGTGCGAATATGTCCCCAAACAACGCGGTGGAGGTCTATGCCCCTGATCCAGGGATTTTTGGGGACGAATACCTGGCGGAGAAACTTGAGACCAAGGCGGGGTGGAATTTCCCCAACCCTGATGACGACTGGGAAAGAGGATACCCTCAGGAGCTTGAGGACTTCATTGAGGCAATTCGCGATGATCGGGAACCCCTCTCTGGTTTGGATCTGGCCGAGGAAGTCGTGAACGTCATCTACTCAGGATATCTCTCGGCGGAAAAAGGTGGACGCGTCCCGCTCTTGTGATACATCCCCCGGCGCCGGAGTAAATGGAAGCCCACGGGCTCTTATAGCAGCAACGGTACCAGAAGACTTCTATATACCCCCTATGGAAAAGGTCCTGCGCCAGCGGTACGTCACGATCCTCATCAATGAAATTTTGGAGATGAATCAGGTACTCATCTCAAGCCTTCCAGGAGAGCCTTCACGTTATCCCCCAGGACCTCATGGTTATAGCCACCCTCCAAAACTCCGTACCGTCTTCCGACGCATTTCCGAAGGGAATGCGCCTTAACCAATTCCCCGATCTTCTGATAATCCCGGGCCTTTAGCAGTCGTCCCCAGTCCTTTTCGTGGCGATCAAAACCCGCTGAGATAGCGAGGATGTCGTAATTATCCACACGCTCGAGGTCTCTCGTGAGGGTCTCCATGAATTCCTCCCGATGATATCCCTCAGGGTGAAAGTAGGTGACCTCGCGAGATCCACTGAAAATATTTGCCGTCCCATCGCCATAGTGGAGGTCGATATCCACTATAACCGCCCTTTTGATCTTCTCCTCTTTTAAGAGTTTTTTAACGGAGATCCCCACGTTGTTAAAATAGCAGAATCCCCAGCAGGAGTCTGGGCTGGCGTGGTGACCAGGAGGTCTGATGAGCCCGAAGGAGGGCTCCCCATCATAGGCGAGGTCCGCCGCTTTGATAGCCCCTCCCACAGCCAACTTCCCTACGGTATACGCAGAAGGGTTGTGCTGTTTCACATATTGGATATGGCCCTTTGTGTGGCAAAGCTCCAGGTCCGCATCCATGGCGGAATTCGGCTCTTCAAATTCAAAGACTCCCTCGAGGGCTCTGCAGATAGCCTCCATTCTGCCCGGCTCGGCGGCCGGATCATATGCATACACCTCAGTGTACTTTTTGTGAAATATCACCTTCATGGATGTGCTCCTCCACTCTGTTGACACCCACACTCATTAAGGAAAAGGACCATAAAAGCCCGCATAACGGACCATGTCGATCGTCCCTTGGGTGTTCGTGCGCGTGCAGCCATAATAAAGCAGCATATCCCCCTTTTTATATTACACGGTTTCGGAAATAATTTTCTGCTTCTTCTCCAGGGAAAGCATGGAAACCTCACCCGTTGACACCATAATCAACAGGCCGCTTGTTCCATTCTCCGCCTAGAAATCTATCAAGGTCCGAAATCCCTCGAAAGCCACCATCCTACCGCGATTAAACGGAGTGATTATTGCCACAAATGACCCCCGATCTTTTCCGTACCCATTCTCAGCCCTCCACTATTTTGTTTCCGATTCCCTGATTATATCCAACGGAAAAACCCCGGGCAAGATGCTTCCATTCATCCATAATCCAAAGATGTTAAATCTTTTCTTGATTCATACAATCGGGATATGGTAAGAAATTTTCTGTCCAGACCCTTAAAAATCTAATATCCGATAGCCATGGGCGATGAGAAACAATGGCCGTGCTAATGGGGGCTGAAGGCAGGAGGTAGGCTAAGGGGAAGACAGGTTGAAATGTATGGGCTTATGGGATTAAAAATTTTACTAATTTACTTTTTATAACGCAAAAAGAAAGAGGGGGAGACAATGAAGAATGTTTTGGTGGCTTATCTGAGTATCGCTGGGCATACTCAAACGCTTGCCGAGTACATTGCGGAGGGTATCAGAATAGCAGGTTGTGATGCAGAGGTAAAAAAGATATCTGAAATCAAGAACGAGAAAGATCTGCAGGGCTTTGACGGATATGTATTTGGCTGTCCAACATATCATAGAGACATGCCAGAAGCTATGAAGACGTTCTTATTCTTGGCTAATAAAGCAGGCCTTGAGGGAAAAGTTGGTGGCGCATTTGGTTCCTATACGCATTCGGGCGATGCGCCCAAAATAATCTTTGACACCCTGGAACACGTGTTCAAGATGAAAGTCACTAATCTCGGGTCTTTCAACGTGCTAGAAGCAGTTGTTGATACACCGGAGTATTTGAAGGCCTGCCATGACTATGGAAAAGACATAGGCAATTTAGTTAGCGAAAGTGTTTGATCGCCTTTTTCGCAGAGATGTTATCTGAACCTAGCCATGGATCCTCCTGTTTATGTACTGATGGATTTTTGTTAATGAGGAGGTGATTATAAGAATCACGGAATAAAAGGAAACGAAAGCGATTCAATTGCCCGGAAGAGCTATCAAGGTATTGGTCGATCCGGACAGTATCGGAAGGAAGCATATTACCTTCGTATTGGCTATAATCCCTGACGGGAACAGCCTTCTTTGGCACGTTCACCAAGTATCCGAAGTGGTTACCTATGTTCTCCAAGGAACGGGGTCCGCCCATTCGGACACCGAGGCGAAGGCCATCCGTGCTGGGACTGTTCTCTATATGGAAGCGGATTCGAACCACCGGAAAGTCAATGAGGGCAAAGGTGAGATGAAGCTGCTCTGTGTATTTCCTCCCCAGTGAAGATAGGATCTCCCAAGTGACCCCGGGAATCGACAAGGCGACCAGGTTCCCTTTCATCAATTCCTTCTTCATTATCAATGCTGTTTTTCTTCTGGCCTTTCCTATTTCTCTTGGGACTCCGCTGCCCCTGAGCCCAATTCTATCCCTCAAACCACAGCAGTTGTATTTCCCCGCAACCACCCCCCATTATTAATGGTCTAAACGATCTCAACGATCTTAACAATCTAAACCATCTAAACGTTCTGAACGAGCTCAGCGCTATAGGGGTTTTCAACCAAACAAACCAGATAAACGAGATCAGCCCATCAAACTCCAGCCATGGTGCTCTTGACATCATGAACACGGAGCGTTATAGAGGGTTTTTCATCATGTAACTCGAACCAAGGGTTGAAAAAAGGGGAATCGGTTTGGTTTCGGCTAGCAACTCTCATAAAGAATAATGGTGAACCATCTATGGCGGGGATTTTTTACGGTTGGTGGATAGTACTCGCTTGCTTTCTCATTGCCTTCTATGCCGGTGGCGCTTGTTTCTTCGGCTTTACCGCCTTTTTTGAACCTATAACCGAGGAGTTTGGCTGGAGCTACACCCAGGTCTCAATTGCCTTTTCCCTCCGTGGGTTGGAAATGGGGATTCTTGCTCCTATCATCGGATTTCTCGTTGACCATTTCGGCCCGAGAAAGCTGGCATTTTCAGGAATACTTATCGTAGGCTCCGCACTTATCTTCCTCGGTCTGACTAACTCTCTTCTTATGTTTTATGGCGCTTCTGTTCTCCTCGCCTTAGGAACGAGCGGATGTGCCTCGACAGTGCTGATGACAGCAGCAGCCCATTGGTTCAGGAGGAATGTGGGAAAGGCAATGGGGCTTGTATCCTGTGGATTCGGCGCAGGCGGAATACTTATCCCGCTCATAGTCTGGCTCATTGACCTCTATCAGTGGCGAACAACACTGATCATCCTTGGACTGGGAATGTGGGCACTGGGGATTCCTTTATCATTCGTCATCCGTCATAGGCCGGAACAACATGGCTACTTGCCTGACGGAGAGATCCCAACCGAAATCGGCTCCAGTCATGGAGGCCGGGAGAGAGAAGGCAAAGGTAACGTTAAGGAAGCTCTTAAAAGTAGAAACTTCTGGAAGATAGCTGTTGCCGAGGCAATACGGATGATGATCAGCATGGCAGTCGTGACTCACGTCATGCCTTACCTGAGCAGTATAGCAATGGCACGATCGAGGGCTGCATTTGTGGCGACCTCTATTCCCTTATTGAGCATCGTCGGGAGGCTTGGCTTTGGCTGGCTTAGCGATATCTTCGATAAAAGGTATGTCCTCGCCGGGGCATATTGCCTCTTCGGCATGGGAATTCTTGCCTTCTCTTATATTCACCTGAAGTGGCTTATTTTCCCCTTCCTGCTCCTTTTCTCCCCGGCAATGGGGGGAGTTGTATCCTTACGGGGGGTTATCGTGAGGGAGTACTTTGGTAGGGCCTCCTTTGGAAGGGTAATTGGAATGATGCTGGGCATGGCAGCAATGGGTGGGGTTATAGGTCCCTCTGCGGCT
>Ga0209427_10001429_pt1 | contig 27486 bp, 25 predicted proteins | sample DeeMarSWOR136_30_FD_187465 | JGI IMG/M metagenome (GOLD analysis project Ga0209427, IMG submission 187465) | Marine sediment microbial communities from White Oak River estuary, North Carolina - WOR-1-36_30 (SPAdes) (version 2) | ecosystem: Environmental > Aquatic > Marine > Intertidal zone >...
ATCCAGAAGAGAAACTAGCCATAGCCACAATCCTCTATTGCAGGGTGTTAGACAAGCAGAGAGAAAAGGTCCTTTTGATCTACCAAAAATCCAGGTCCTTGGATAAGGCATCCAAGGCCAGAGTGATGCAACTCGAAGTGGACGTATCCAAAATCTTCCGCAAAATCATCGATGAAGGGATTAAAAAGGGGATATTCAAAGCCGTTGATGTGGATCTCATGGCCTACAATATCCTCATACTTGCCCATATGTGGGTGCTCAAAAGATGGCATTTCAAGAATCGTCTTACCCTTGACAAATATATCGACCTTCAGCTCGTAACGATCCTCAACGCCCTCAGAAAATAACGGCGATCATTCAGAACAATGGGCGTGAAGCCCCCGCTATCCCCTTGCCTACGGCCTCTAAGAGCCAAAAGCCGGAGGGAGAGAAGGGCACCGGGCAAATTTTTTGGCCACGCCAGAGAATGCCGCTTAGCCCACGGGCTATTCAAACGGCTAGGGTATTATCCACCCTTCTTTTAAAAATGATGGCCGTTCTCTCAGATTCCCTGCCCGGCAGGGTGTAGGGAATCCTTTTATATATCGTTAGGCGATGGTCTTTTATGACCTGCCGATTCTCCTCGAGCTCATGCTCGACGCGTCCACCCATAAAAGTGACCAAAAGACCTCCCGGCGTCAATAGCGGTGCACACCACGCGATGGATTGGCCCGCAGGGGCCAATGCGCGTGACGTAATCAGGTGGTATCCCTCAGGATGAAGACTGTCTTCATCCTTTTCAATACGCCCTCTTATCACTTCCGTTTGCTCCAGCTTTAACAGGCGGATGACATGTTTCAAAAAACTCACTTTTTTGGCGTTGGCCTCAAGAAGATGGGCATTGAGCCGCGGTTTGCAGATCTTTAAGGGGATGCCCGGAAGACCTGCCCCTGATCCCACATCAAGCAACCTCCCCGTCTCCACTAGGTGGGGTACAGGAACAAGGGAGTCAAGCAAGAGCTCGAAGACCATTCTCTGCCGATGGGTGAGACCTGTGAGATTCATTCGCCGGTTCCACGCACATAACTCATCCAGATAGAGCTGGAAAAGACCCAATTGATCTTCTGACAGCTCTATCCCGTGATCAAGTGACTTTTCCCGCAGGACCAGGATTTCATCCTTATACAAGATCAGATAACCACCATTTTTTTGATGATGCTAATGGCCTCCTCAGGGGTGTCCACAACCCTGAAGATATCAAGGTCTGATTCAGAAATGGCCCCTCCTTTGAGGAGGGCATCGTTCAGCCAGTCAATAAGCCCTTTCCAGTATTTTGAATTCATGAGGATGACCGGGAAGGACCGTATCCTCTCTGTCTGAATCAGAGTGAGGGATTCAAACAGCTCATCAAGGGTTCCATAACCACCCGGCATAATGATATAGGCCACAGCATATTTCACAAACATCACTTTTCTGATGAAAAAATACTTAAAATCGAGTCGCATGTTGGCGTACTTATTCGGCTGCTGTTCATTTGGGAGGTGTATGTGCAGGCCCACCGACTTTCCTCCAGCTTCAGCGGCCCCTTTGTTCGCCGCCTCCATGACCCCTGGCCCACCACCGGAGATCACATTAAAACCGTTCTCCACAAGTAAACGAGCCATGTTCACCGTCGCCTTATAGGTCGCACTTCTCCGTCCCGTCCGCGATGACCCAAATATGGTTACAGCAGGGTGTACCTCAGGCATGATATCAAAACCATCTACGAATTCAGCCAGGATATTAAACATTCTCCAGCTATCTTGGACGGTAAGATCGTCAACAACATATTGCCTTTCACGCATTTATCTCCTCCTCCTCGGGTGGATTAAAAGTAACGCACTTCGCAAAAGGTGGCATTGAAGCCTCAAAAATCCTTGATTTTTCTGATTTTATTATTTAGCTTGCGGGGCGTATGGTGGCCATGATATTTCTCAAGAGTAGGCCTGTCAAGAAATAGCCATATGAGCCTCCTTTGCTCTCGCTTTCGGGCTGCTCATGAATAAGGGAAACTCACCATTTGCCGGGTGAGTTTTTTAAATAAGGCAGAGTGGGCGAGATGGCAGGGAAACACCCATCACTGAGAGAGCCCCAAAATTTTCATGGATTTAGAAAGAATTACAAAAGACAACTTCATCTCCCATATTGCTTCTGAAAAGAGGCCATGGCAGGAAGATTATCTAGTCATGTACTCCAGCCAGTGGCGTGGCTTTGTCACAGATCCAGGACTGATGACGGTTCCCATCGATGATCATGTTGTACATAGGGGAGATGGGGTATTTGATGTGATGCGATGTGTGAAAGGCAATATATACCAGATGGAGGCGCACCTGCAACGACTTGAACGTTCTGCAGAATCCATTTCCCTCGATTTGCCACCAGATTATGGCCAGATCAGGGATATTATAAGAACCCTGATCTTGGCAGGAGGAGAAAAAGAGTGTCTCATCCGGGTCATTCTCTCCCGCGGTCCAGGAAGCTTTTCAACAAACCCTTATGAATGTCCATTAAGCCATATATACGTGGTTGTAGTCCGTTACCACAGCCTGCCGGAAAAGCTTTACCAGGATGGCATACCCATTGTTACAAGCAGAATACCCATCAAGAAATCCTACTTCGCTACCATAAAATCCTGCAACTATTTGCCCAATGTTCTGATGAAAATGGAGGCCATTCAAGCGGGGTGCAAGTACTCGGTGGCGCTGGATGAAGAGGGTTGCCTGGCAGAGGGCTCCACGGAAAACGTAGGTGTTGTGTCCCGCGACGGTGTTCTCAAATTCCCCGGCTTTGAAAAGACCCTAGCCGGTATTACCGTTAAACGCATTTTTGAATTGGCGGAATTGCTCGCCAGGAATGGCGTCATTCAGGATGTCCAGTTTGAGAGGATTCCTTTGAACGAGGCCTATCTTTGTTCAGAGGTGATGCTATTTGGAACTTCTATTAACATACTCCCCGTGGTCAGCTTTGATGGGAAGACTGTAGGTGACGGGGCACCCGGCCCTGTCTATTTGAAATTGTCATCCCTTTTGTGGAAGGATATGTGTGAAAATAAGGATCTACTCACCAGCTTGGACTGGGAGTCCCAATAATGGTTAGGGTAAAAGATATGGCCCTGCCTCTGGTCTATAGGGCCTCGGGTCCGGCTTCTGGCTCGGAGAGAGGGTAAAACAGGAAAAGTCAGGGATGACCGGTTAAAGGGAACTAGGATCTTAAGAATTCTTGATTCGGAGGTAAGTTATGGATCGGGTAGCCAGGGTATCGGAAGTCATAGCCGCGTCACCAATCAGCTTCGACGAGGCTGTCAAAGCGGGTTTTGAGCGGGCCAACAGCACATTGCGAAATATTACCGGCCTGCGTATAATCGAACAAAGGGTTTCCGTTGAAGATGGAAAAATTAGCGAATATCGAGTGAGGATGGAGGTCATCTTCGTGTTGGAAACTTGATGGTATGGATTTATAAGGCAGCGAGCAAACAGTTTGACCTCCATAAGCAATCTGTTGGCAAAGTGTTTTTGAAACCGCCTGCTCAGCCCTTGACCTAGAATACCATAAAATGATATTTATGAACCTGAAGGCCTTAGAACGGGGCGCAAGATTTGTGAGAGACATGTAAAACGGGAAAAACCATATGAGGAAAGAACAAAAAGGAAACGACAGAAGAGAGGCATACGAAGATTTCCTTACCGAAATCTCTCACCAATTTGCCAGGAGCGAGCAGGAAAAGGACTTCATGGAGAGCATCAGGCCAGAAGCCCCTGAAGAGCACATCACGGCCAATGTGGGTGAAAGGGTCAGACAAGTCAGGGACAAACAAGGATTGAGTCTTGCGGATGTTTCCCAGAGGACGGACATTGATATCTCAATGCTCTCCCAAATCGAGGAGGGAATCGTCGCACCACCACTGGGAATCATCATCAAGCTGGCCAAGGCACTAGAGATGAGAATGGGTTATTTCATCTCGGGCGAACAGGACATGCCTTACACCATTGTCCGGCACCGTGACAGAAAGGTGGTGTCCCGATACGATTCCAAGAAAGCAAAATATTATGGATATGAGTACGAGTCTTTGGCCCCTCACAAAAAAGACAGACATATGGAACCGTTTCTGGTGACACTTGAACCTGCCGAGACAGAAGAAGAAAGGTCGACCCACGACGGGCAGGAGTTTATCTTTGTCTTGCAGGGACAGATGGAGGTTCGGCTGGGAGAGGAAGTCCATCTATTAGATCCTGGGGATGCCATCTATTACGACTCCACGGTTCCCCATCTGGTAAAAACACACGGTCAAAAAACCACGAAGATCCTGGCGGTTCTATACACAGAAAAATAAGATGCCACTGCTCGGCGCCCACATGTCCATCGCTGGCGGTTTGTATAGGGCACCCATAAGGGGTAAAGAGGCAGGATGTGAAGCCATTCAGATTTTTACCAGGAACCGGAACCAATGGAAAAGCAAAAAACTATCTACAAAGGAGATTGATCTTTTTCATAAGGCCTGTGAGGAGACATCTATCCGTGTTGTGGCTGCTCACAGCAGCTACTTGATCAACCTGGCCTCAACCCGCTCCCGCGTCTTTGAAAAATCCGTTTACGCTCTTCTCCAGGAAATGGAAAGAGTGGAACGGTTAGAGATCCCCTATCTGGTGATGCATCCCGGTTCCCATTTGGGGGGTGGGGAGAAGAAAGGGCTGAAGCGAATAGCGGGTGCGCTCAATGGGGTCCTGGAACGGACGAGCGATTATCATGTAAGCATCCTATTGGAGACGACGGCCGGTCAGGGAACAAGCCTGGGATATCGACTGGAGCATCTTGCTGAAATATTGGAAATGACCGAATCCCAGGAACGATTGGGGGTCTGTATCGATACATGCCATGCCTTTGCGGCAGGCTATGATTTTAGGACTGCGAAAGCCTATAGGCAATTCCTACAAGAATTTGATAGAATATTGGGATTGGACCGCTTGAGGCTCTTTCACATCAATGATTCCAAGAACGGGCTCGGATCGAGGGTAGATAGACATGAACATCCTGGGGCCGGATTTATTGGCTTGAAGGCCTTCTCCTTTTTCCTGAATGATCCGAAACTTGCTCACTTGCCCTTTTTGATAGAAACACCGAAAGGCAAGAATAAAGAGGGACTCGATTGGGACAGGGTAAACCTGAATCTTTTGAGAAGTCTAATTAAGAAGGCGAAACATAAATGATAGCATTTGATTTAGAGTGTTCTGAAGGGCACATATTTGAGGCCTGGTTCAATAACACGCAATCATTTGAGGAACAGAGGGCTACGGGAATGATCAGCTGCCCTTACTGTAGCGATACCCATGTGAGGAAAGTTATCTCTCCTGTGGCCACCAAGACCTCTTCTCAGCCTGACGCGAAAAGAGACGCGAAGGCCATCGATTATAGTCGACTGGCCAAGGAAATAGTGGATTACGTGGACAAAAACTTTGATGATGTGGGCACAGACTTCGCCAGAGAAGCATTAAAAATGCACTATGATGTGGCAGAGAAGCGAAATATTAAGGGATCAGCGACTGCGGATGAAGAGAAGATGTTGCAGGATGAAGGGATCGAATTCTTCAAGCTGCCCATCCCCAAGGTAGATGACGATAAAAAGAACTGATTCTTCTTTTGGTTTCTGTGAAATGGATGAGGATCTTAAAGTCATTGGAAATTAAGGCCCAAGCTACCCGGAAATTGTTGCTTGAAGGGAGCGTTTGAGTAAGCTGATGTGCCAAAGGCGTGAAGCGTTTGCCCTACCTTCACGTAATGCCGGAATGATAGCGGATGAAACAGAAATACAAGATAGTATCTGTCATACTCCTTAGTTCTATTGTCGTCTTTTTTTTCCTCAGCATCTATATTACTGTTGAGGAGAAAATTCCGCGCAATGCCGTTGTGATAGTTACGGAGGAGGACAAACTTTACCACTCTATTCACTTTGATCATGTTTGTGTGGCTGGTAAAAGGGCCAACACGATGACACTAGGCGAAGCGCTTTCCAGGGGGTACAAACCGCACGACCATGATCAGTCCCTTGGGTATTTTAAAGGGAACAGGCGCTTTCTGTTTCATCATCTTCTCTCCAAGATCGGGCTGCAAACAAATAGCCGTTGGGATAAGAATGGCAATTGGTTGTGGTAAACCTGCGTGTGGTCCTCGCATTTAATTTCTCTCCCTCCCCAATACCATCCCACAGGAAATCAGTGAAGCTCCCCGCCCTAAAGGGTGGGGCCATCACCAGCAAGTTCGGTCAGCCTGGGGCATGGGATGCCATTCATCCTCCGACACCACAGGGTTTGGCCGACAGCGTCCCCACTCTGAGGGACGGGTTTTGAGGATGAATAAGCGAGCCCCAAGCCGGTCATATAACGAAAGCTCTTTTTAGGACGATGGATCCTAGTTTACTTTGTATAAATTAGGAGGAGATATCTGAGGATTATCTTGACTTCCCTGCCATATCTTGATTTAATTTAACTTTGTGATACTGAATAGTTACGTCACCCCCCGGCCTCTTAAGGATAGGGGGGTTTGCTTATCATAAGCCAAAGGGCTTTTGGTCCTATTGGATCAGAGAAAAAATTTATGGAATTTAAGTCATTTGGATTCTCAGACGTGGGTAAAACCCATGAGCATAATGAGGACACCTATCTGCGCAACGATAAAGAAGGGCTGTTCGTTGTTGCAGACGGCATGGGCGGCCACGTATCCGGGGAGATGGCCAGCCAGCTCGCTGTTGAGAGCGTGGAAGAGTTCGTTACCCGATCGCGGTCCGAGGGCATAGACTTTTCCGGAGAAAACCGTAAGGATCTGAGCACAGAGCAAAACCGTCTTTTGGCGGCCACTCGCGCAGCCAATCGCAGAATCCGTGAAGAGGCCGACAGGAATCCCGCCAAAAAAGGGATGGGGACCACCCTCATTGGCGTTATTTTAGAAGATAAGCAACTGGCTGTCGTGAATGTGGGAGATAGTCGATTGTATCGGGTACGAAATGGCAGCATGAAGCAGGTCACCAAGGACCACACGTTGGTGGCGGAACAACAACGGCTGGGCAGATTGACCAAGGATGAGGCGAGGAAACATCCGCAGAGGCACATATTGACCAGCGCTTTGGGTATAAGCGAGAGCCCCAGGATAGATCTTTACCGTGCTAAGGTGATACCGAATGATCTGTACCTAATCTGCTCAGACGGTTTGAATGATATGCTCAACGATGAGGAAATATTGAACATAATCCACTCCATCAAGGATAGGTCACTTTACAAAATAGGCCTTTCTTTGGTCCTGCAGGCCAACCTGGCAGGCGGTCTGGACAACATAACTGTTATTTTACTATCTTTTTGAGGAAGAAACAGAAGTAGAGTCAGCATGCCCAGCGTCCGTCTCATAACCAAGAACGGCCAAGTCTACCATTTGCCCCTCCTAGAAGACGAGACGACGATAGGCCGAAGCGACGATAATGATATCGTCCTTCCCGGCCCTACCGTTTCTCGAAAACATGCCCGGATTCAAAAAACCGAAGAAGGATATCTCCTGACCGACCTGGGAAGTCGAAATGGTACGGAGGTGAATCAGAAATCTACTAAGAGTACCTTCCTGAAGCACCAGGACCAAATAAGAATTGGTGCAAACCGTCTCACGTTCATAACCGAAGAAGATGCCCAAGAGGGCCCTGATGGCTCGCCTGTTCTAACCGTTTCCTCCTTACCTTCCGAGGCCGCAAGCGACCCGGCCAAAATCACCGAGGATCTGTCCTCTTTAGGGAGGAGCAACAAAGTGCTGTTTGTGCTTTATGAAATCAGTCGGCACCTGACTTCTGTCCAAGATTTCAACGAACTCCTCAAAAAGATCATGGACCTGATTTTTATGGTCATTGACGCGGACCGCGGTTACTTGTTTCTCCTGGGAGACACAAAAGAGGCCAAGCCTGTTCCCAAAGTGATCAAGTACAAAGACGATCTCATAAAAGATGGGGAACCGGTAAGGGCAAGCCAAACCATCCTTAGCAAAGTCATCAATGAAAAGGTGGCGCTTCTGACCTCAAATGCCATGGAGGACCCTGAATTGGATCATGCCCAGAGCATCCTTACACAGCAGATTAGAACCGCCATGTGTGTCCCCCTCTGGAGGAGAGACAAGGTTATCGGCGCTATCCAACTGGACAGCAAAAGGTTAGACAACCAGTTTACAAAGGCTGACCTTGAACTCCTTAACGCCATTGGAAGTCAAATGGCCATGATCATTGAACAGGCTAGCCTCAATGAACAAATCCGCGAAGAAGAGCGAATGATGAGACGCTTACGCCGGTACTTTTCTCCTCAGGTCATAGAGACGATTCTAAAAGAAGGGGGCGCATGGACAAAAGACGGCATCATGGAACCAAGGGAGCTTACAGCGACCGTCCTTTTTACGGACATCGTAGGATTTACTCACCTCTCCGAGAAGATGCCTCCCAGAGAAATAAACGCGGTCTTAAACAGACACCTTCACCGAATGGCCGACATTGTCTTCCAGTATGGAGGAACGTTGGACAAATACTTGGGGGATGGCCTGATGGCCGTTTTTGGCGCACCCATGGAAAAAGAAGATGATGCGGAAAGGGCCATTCTGGCAGCAAAGCAAATGAGGGAAGAATTAAGGAAAATGATGGAAGAAACAGGGGTTGACACGCAATTTGATATCCGAATAGGCGTAAACACAGGTCGGGTTGTAGCCGGAAATATTGGTTCGCCAAATCGGGTGGACTATACAGTTATCGGTGATCCAGTCAATGTGGCCTCCAGGTTGGAATCCATTGCCGAACCCAACCAGATTCTTATTGGAGAGGAAACCTATCGTCACGTAAAAGGGCTGTTCGATATCAAGAAGGTAGGCCCTAAGAGAATCAAGGGAAAAGGGGCAGAGATTATGGTCTATGAAGTCTATTGATTCGGATCAAACTTCTCCTTGCCTCGTAAATACGTGGCAATGTTCTTTTTCAGCAAATCATATTCTTCGGCCAGATTCTCTAATTGCTCTTTGCTCTCCTGTGCATTTTCCTCCAGTTCTTTCATCTTCAATTTCAACTCTGTTATATTTGTATTGACAATGATGCACTCCCTACCCCTCTGCTCTGAAGCTTCTATAGGATAGGCCTTGGCCAGCACATAAACAGGCTCACCCGCTTTCGTGTAATACTTCCACTGATTGTTATTAACGGTCTCTCCCTTGAAAGCCCTGACGATCGTTTTTCTAAAGGTGTCCCTGTATCTTTTGGAAAGGAACATAAAAGGACTCTGGCCCAGCATCTGTGAGATCCCGTAGCCAAAACTCTCCTCACATGCCTTGTTCCAGAAGCTAATCTTCCCCTTGGAATCGAGCTTAAAAATGGGATTGGCCCATATTTCCTCTGTATCTTCCGTGAAATCATTGGGGATCCCCCTAGGGTCATTTTGTCGTGTGGTGATGTCCTGCACGGTCTGAATCGCCCCTCTTGCATTCCCATGGGTATCCGAGACAGGGGCAACCGTAATAAGCGCTCGCGAACCCCCTTTGAAATTGGGCAAAAACATCTCCAATTGGTACCAACCACTCTCTGTGCCAGGTCTAACGGCGTCTCCGTATGCTTCTGCCACGAAATCCGGGTCCTCCAGAAGAATATCTGCCAGACTTCTCTGATCATCAATACTAAATCCTTCCCATACTTCTTTACCCAGGATCTCCTCGGCCCCGATCCCTGTCATCTCCTGACAAGCGCGATTCCACTGAATGACCCGATGATCTTGGTTTATGATGAAGGTGGGGACAGGGGATCTTTCCAAAATGTCGTCCACATATTTTTTGGAATCCAGGAGGGCCTTGGTTTTTTGCTGCTCACGATCCGTGATCCCGCTCTTCTCACGCTCAAATAAAAGGGCAACGAGAAATATGGCCAAAAGGGCGACGAGAAACATGCCCAGGCTGTAAATGCCTGATACTTCCGCGGGGATAAGATTGGGAAATGGGTAACCCGTATGGAAAAGATAGGTGACAAACCCTGCTTGCACGAGGACCAATAGAGCCCAGAATGCGCCCCATGAATAGCCGTTCAAAAAAACGGCCAAGAGGAGGATTCCTCCATTCAGTAGCCAGGAGGTTGACATGATTCCTTCCGAAGTCATGGCCCCGGTGTTCCATGAGACGATAAAAAGGGTGGCCCAGAGGACAAAAATGGAATAGTTGCCTATCCAGAGGATATTCTTTGTCTTCCTCAAAATGATCACGGATGGAATCATGAGCAGCCCAGCACCGATGATCACATAAAAGAGGGAGATGGCCCCCACATAAAAGTAGAAAAGACCCAGGAGGGGGGCCAGCATGATGAAGCCCAGCTGCAATATATTGAGGGCCTTGATCTTTCGTGTGACTTCGGGGTCAAAGAATTTTGGCCCGCTGGTTATGAGATTGTCGAATAGGAATTGAAGATTCATCGTCTTGGATCAGTGGACATCAGAACGGAGAAAGGGGGAGAACGAATACGGGTCGCTTTTATAAGATGCCTTTGGCAGTGGCTTAGGGACTAAAATGGAAAAAGCATACTATGACTAATCGGCTAAAAGGTCGTTAAGCACCCTACCTATTCTGCAGTTAACCGAACCCTACCATCCCTAAACACTTCTCCCATCAAATAATTCGCATCCTTAAAAAGGGGAAAATCTGCTTGTATGGTGATAACGGCCTTTTCAGCCCCAGGGGTCCGATCAACTAACATGAAGTAATCGAGTCTGTGGCCAACAGGAATGGAGACATTAAGCTCTTCCTTGATTTTTTGCCGCAAAGGCTTCCCATCAATGCTCGCTGGTACGGTTCCTCCACGACCATATATTTCGTAGGTTTCATTGGTCGTTGGAAAAAACGTGTTATGCTCAAGATAATACATAATCTGCCCATCAAGAAGGCTTTTCATCATGATTGAGGCCTCTCTTCCGTACGCCCTCGTTAGCCAGGTCTGATAAGCCGGCACAGCTGTGACAGCCAAAATTCCTATTATGGCTATGACCACCATCAGCTCCACCAAGGTAAAACCGCCACGTTTCCTCATTTAGGCCCCCTCCCCTGGTGGAAGTTGATATTGAATGCCCTTGGGGGTTATAATAATGCGCATTTCCCCGGGCGGAGGATTGGCCACGGTTAGGCGATAACCCACTTCAGGATCCCTTTGGTAGAACAATCCCATTAACTGTGTGGCCTGGTTATCTCCGATTGAAAGATATTTTGGGATAAGATCGATAAGCTTCTCAGGGTATATATCCCCTTCGTAATGGGCATAGCGCTTGATGGCGCTGTCCACTAGGAAGAGAAAAACCCTGCTGTTTTTTGCGAGATCGACCGTGCCGGTAGGGGCCTTTTCACCGCCAAAGAGGATGAATCCCCACATGGCCAAGATCAGGACACCGGCGCCGATCACAAAATAATGGAAAGCACCCAGTTTTACCTTTTTCTTTACTTTTTCCTCAGCAACCTTGTCGCGCTTACCCTTTATGGTCGTACCAACCGCTGAAACAGAGGATAGCATGGCACATTGGAAACAGTAAAACTTCCCAGGCTTGGTCTCTTCGGCGCACTCGCCGCAAAGAGGAATGCCACAGCCCGCACAAAGGTGTTGGGCCCGCTTGTTAGGATGGTTTTTGCATTGCATTTGAATGGGTCTCCTGGGTGGAGGCCATTTTGTTAAAGGATTCTTGTTCTTGAACCTATTATATTTATAGGAAAAATGGGAAATAGTCAAGGAGAGAATCATGGAGGGTCCGCGGGAAACATGGTCCGCTCCCCTTTTGAGAAGTCTCATATGACCATGGAAAACAATAATCAGACCCCTTTTGCTAAATTGTCGCCCTCGCTCAATATGGCGCCTGTCAAACCACATCACGTTCACCTTATGGGTATTTGTGGTGCGGGGATGGCCCCTCTGGCTGGCATTCTCAAACAAAAAGGGTGTCTTGTTACGGGCTCGGATCAAAATGTTTATCCTCCCATGAGCCACTTTCTTGAAGGCCTGGCCATCCCTGTCATGGAAGGGTATGATCCCAAAAACCTGAATCCTGTCCCTGATCTTGTCATCGTGGGCAATGTGGTCACAAAATACAACCCAGAGGCCATCGCGCTCTCCAGGTTGAACATTCCCTACTTGTCCATGCCCCAGGCGCTCACGCAATTCGCCATGAAGGATAAGAGATCCATTGTTGTGTGCGGAACCCACGGCAAGACAACCACCACAGCCCTCGCCGCCTGGATCCTTGAGAAAGCGGGCATGCAGCCAAGTTTTATGGTGGGTGGAATACCCAACAATTTCGAGGCCAGTTTCCAGTTGGGTCATGGCCCATATTTCGTCATAGAGGGTGATGAATATGATACCGCCTTTTTCGATAAGGGTCCCAAATTCCTCCACTACAACCCATGGATCGCCATCCTCACCAGTATCGAATTTGATCATGCGGACATCTACCGGGACCTCCAACACGTGGTGAGGAGCTTCCGCAAGCTCATCGGCCTTATTCCACCCGACGGCTTGCTCATTGCGAACGCAGATGATCCTATTATTAGGGATGAGTCGGTAAAGGCAAAATGCCCGGTCATAACATACGGTATCAGTGAAGAAGCGGCATGGAAGGCCGTTGATCTTGTTTTTCAGGAAGACCAGACACGGTTTAAGACCCTGAAGCAAGGCAAGGAATACATGCCCCTTCTCACCCCCCTCTATGGAGAACATAACATCTCCAACCTTTTGGCCACTGTGGTCCTCGCTGATTTCTTGAAGATAGATCAACGAAATCTATCTGAAGCCATGAAGGGTTTTGGGGGGATCAAACGGAGACAAGAGATAAAAGGAGAAAAGGGAGGCGTGCTGGTGGTGGACGATTTCGCCCATCATCCCACGGCGGTGACAAAAACAATACGGGCCGTTAGAGAGAAATACCCCTCGCGCCGCCTTATCGCTGTCTTCGAGCCCAGATCCAACTCAAGTCGTCGCAACATTTTTCAAGACAGATACGCCCTCTCCTTTGACCAAGCAGATCGGGTACTGATACCGGAACCCCCCTTGATGGAAAAAATCCCTCCCGAGGAAAGGCTTTCCTCTGTAGAACTGGTGGAGGCACTGAAGAGGAGGGGTTTAAAGGCCTCGTATGCTCCGGACACAGATTATCTCCTGGATGAAATCATCAGACAGAGTCGGGAAGGTGATCTTATCCTGATCATGTCAAATGGCCCCTTCGATAACCTGCCCCAGCGTCTCCTGGATCGCCTATGATGACATAAGGTGGCAAGCACTGTATTGAACGACAGGAAAAACAATCCATTGAACGCCCCCGGAGAGGCATTCGACTCAGGCTCACGCCAAGTCTTAGGCCAAGAAGGGGGTTCTCGGGTTTACAATCTTTTCCTTTGTGTGCTAATCTCATCCAGGAATTGAAGTGTCAGCAGACCCCGTGACATCACTCCGCAAGTTGCTGAAGTTATAGGTTTTTTATCTCACCCTGTTTTATTTGCCACCTGAGCAAAGCAACGTCTTTTGGGAAACGTAATGCCCCACGATTATCGCATAGCGAGAGAGCGGATGGTTAAGGATCAGCTTATGCCACGTGGCATAACGGACCCAGGGGTGTTGAAGGCCATGGGAAAGATTCCTCGGCACCTCTTCGTGGAAGAGGCCTTGGTGGGAGAAGCCTATAATGATCATCCTCTGCCCATAGGGCATCAACAGACCATATCCCAACCTTACATCGTCGCCCTCATGACACAGGCTCTTGAGCTTACGGGCAAAGAGAAGACCCTGGAAATAGGAACGGGCAGTGGATACCAGACAGCCATCCTGGCCGAATTATCGCTGAAAGTCTACACAATCGAAAGGGTTAGACCGCTCATGGAAAAAGCGAGAGGCCTGCTTGACGAACTGGGTTATTCCAATGTCCTGTTCAGTGCCTTTGATGGGACACTTGGGTGGAAAGAATATGAACCTTACGATGCCATCATGGTCACAGCCGGCGCACCTAAGGTCCCTGAACCCCTGTACCAACAGCTCGCAGAGGGTGGCCGAATGATCATTCCCATTGGCGACAAATTCAGCCAGGAATTGGTCAAGATTGTTAGGAGAAGAGATCAATTCAGGCAGAAAAACCTGGGCGGATGTCGTTTTGTTGACCTGATAGGTATCCACGGTTGGAAAGATTAGGCATCAAATGTGAATTCCTGAAGAGTTTTGATGATTGGCAAAAAAGATGCTCCTCTGAAACAGATTCAAAAACTCACTCTACCTCTGACTCGGCTTAAAGGCGTCGGACCCAAAAGGGCCACATTTCTGGCCCAGAAAGGGCTCCACACGGTTCTTGATTTGCTGTTCTTCATCCCCTTCCGCTACGAAGATCGGACGCGGATCTCCCCCGTAAGCCAGGCTGATGAGGGACGCCCTGTCTTGGTTAAAGGCACTGTCGTCTCTGGGAGAGAAGAAAAATTCTATCCAAGCCGCAAAAGATTGTTCAAGGTAGTTTTGAAGGACGAAGAAAGCCGCTTGGACCTCCTCTGGTTTCAATACAAGAGACCCCACCTGGCCAAATATGCCACACCTGGCCTGGAACTCCTCGCCTATGGTCGTATCCAAATTCATCGGGGGCAGAGACAAATGGTCCATCCCGAGATTATCTTGCCCGATACAAGAGAGGCTCAATCCGAAAAAGGGGGACTGGGCTTCTATCCCGTGTATTCTGCCGTTCCAGGGATCTCGGCAAATCTTTTGAGGTCAATGATTAGAAGGGCGCTGGATGAGCATCTGACCGCCCTGGTCGATCCCGTTCCCGAAGAAATTACAGGGCGCCTGGGCCTTCCCCATCTGGCTGGGGCATTGGAACAGGCCCATTTCCCCTCTGATGAGTCCCCCTTTGATGAACTGAACCAATTTGACACTCCGTTCCATAGAAGGCTTATTTTTGACCGGTTCTTTCTGGTCATGTTAACCATGGCATTCAGAAAGAGATTCAAACAGACAAGAACAAGTCCAACCTTCTCCATACCTTCCTCTCTGAGGGATAATTTGAAAAAATTTTTCCCCTTCACATTAACCTCTCATCAGATGAAAGCCGTAGAGGATATGGTTACGGATTTTACCGCGGGCAAATGCATGAATCGATTGCTTTTGGGAGACGTGGGATGCGGGAAGACCGTGGTTGCAGCAGTGGCCGCTCATATCAGCATCCGCAACAAGCACCAAGTGGCCCTCATGGTCCCGACACAGGAACTGGCCAATCAACATTTTGAATACTTCCTAAACCTGGCGCCGAAGATGCAATTTCGACCTGTTCTGTTGACCGGAAAACTGAAAAGGTCTGAGCGCCAAGAGTTTTATGAGGGTATTGAAAAGGGAGCGTACAACCTGGTGATTGGGACTCAATCCCTCATACAGAAAGGACTTCGTTTCGCGAGATTGGGTCTGGTCATCATTGACGAGCAGCAGCGCTTTGGGGTGAGAGCCCGCGCTTCCATGGACCGAAAAGGTGAAAATCCCCACATCCTCGTCATGACGGCCACGCCCATTCCCAGAACCCTGGCCATTAGCTTTTACGGAGACATGGATCTTTCTTTTATAGAAGAATTTCCTGAGGGTCGAAAGCCGGTCGTGACTCACTTGGTGACAGAAGGTGAGAAAAGGAGGGTTTTCGAGACCTTGAAGCGGAGGATGTCCGCAGGTCAGCAAGCCTTCGTCATATGCCCCGTCATTGAAGGCTCGGAGGAGATGGACCTAAAAAATGCACTGGAGATGGCTGAAAAACTCAAGAAGATTTTCCTGCCTCCATTCCGGATCGGATTGGTCCATGGCCGTCTCTCTCCCGATGAAAGGGAAGCCGTGATGAATGATTTTCGCCAGGGACGGATCCATCTCCTGGTAGGGACCACAGTCATAGAGGTGGGCGTTCACGTGCCTATGGCGACGGTCATGGTCATTGAGCATCCTGAACGTTTCGGGTTGGCCCAGCTGCACCAGTTGAGGGGACGGGTAGGGAGAGGAAAGGAAAGGGGACTCTGTTTTTTGATGGCATCAAGCAACCTCCCTGAGCCGAGCAAATCCAGACTGAAAATCCTGGTTGAAAGCCATGATGGTTTTGAAATCGCGAAAAAGGATCTTGCATTGAGGGGGCATGGTGAGCTGACAGGAACGAGGCAGGCGGGGATGGGAGAATTGGATCTCACGGAAATGGTGAAGGCGTCAGAACTTCTCTTGGCGGCTAAACGAGAGGCATATAGACTGATCGATTCTGATCCAGAGCTTTTGCGGCCTGAAAACCGCCATCTAAGAGATATGGTCCAATCCATTCTGGCCAGGCCATTGGATTTGTAGTCTCAAATCGTAAACAAGCCCAGCCGATTCAGACCTTGCAGGTGTGGGAAGTGAGGGCATGGCCTTACACAGTGTGGTGGGTCCGGGCGTAGCGCGGACAAATCCCATGCCGACGGGCAGATGATGCCTTGATGGGGATCAGGGAACAATTGAAGATTTGACGAACTCTGTTCTATAATGTAAAAGGTTAAGTTTTAGCCGTTGAACTTTCCACAATTTCATAAGGAGAAGAGCCTCATGCAAGAGTTCAGGAGAATGAATCGGTTACCTCCTTACGTCTTCAGGGTTGTTGATACGCTCAAGATGGATCTAAGGCGCAAGGGCGAGGACATCATAGACATGGGTATGGGAAACCCAGATATACCCACCCCCAAACATATTGTGGATAAACTCGTTGAGGCCGTAAAAAAGGGACGCAATCACAGGTATTCCGCATCAGCAGGGATTACCAAGTTGAGAGAGGCTATCGCCAGGTGGTACAAAAGGCGGTTCAAAGTGGAAGTGGACCCGGATACGGAGGCCATCGCCACCATAGGCGCAAAGGAGGGTCTGTCCCATCTCGTGCTTGCGACTATTAGCCCGGGTGACGTGGTGTTTGCTCCAAATCCAACATACCCGATCCACCCGTATTCGGTGATCATAGCGGGAGGAGATCTGCGCAGCATTCCCATCGGACCGGACAGGGATTTTTTTGAAGACCTGCTAACGGCCACCAAGCAGACCTGGCCAAACCCGAAGATGCTGATCATCTCCTATCCCCACAACCCGACAACCGCAGTGGTGGACAAGAAATTTTTTAAGAAGCTCGTAGATTTTTGTCGAGAGCACGAAATCATGGTGATTCATGACTTCGCTTACGCCGATTTGGTTTTCGACGGTTACAAGCCGCCCAGCTTCCTCCAGATCCCCGGAGCCAAGGAGATCGGGGTAGAGATGTTCAGCCTGTCTAAGAGCTATTCCATGCCGGGATGGCGGGTTGGATTCTGTGTGGGGAACCCGACTCTCGTGGGGGCCTTGAGGAGACTGAAAAGCTATCTGGACTACGGCATATTTCAACCCATACAGATCGCATCCATTATTGCCTTGAACGGCCCCTATAATTGCGTCAAAGAGATTGTGGAAAGCTATCGTAAGAGGCGTGATACGCTCGTTGATGGTCTGAACCGTATTGGCTGGCCCATGGAAAAACCGAAAGCCACCATGTTCGTGTGGGCCAAAATCCCGGAGCCCTATGCTAAACTGGGATCCGTCGAATTCTCAAAAATGCTCATTAAAAAGGCAAAGGTGGCCGTCTCCCCAGGCATCGGTTTTGGAGAGTACGGAGATGAATATGTGAGATTCGCTCTCGTGGAAAATCCCCATCGCATCAGACAGGCTATCAAAGGGATTAAGCAGGTGCTGTGAAAGAAGAGGGAAACATGCAGCGAGTCAACGTGGGAATCATTGGATTTGGGACCGTAGGGGCCGGCACAGTGGAGGTCCTTTTGAACAATAGGGATATTATCAGTAGCAGGGTCGGTTCGGACATCATTGTCAAAAAAATCGCGGACCTTGATCTCGATTCCGATAGGGGCATTTCCCTTGAACCAGGGCTACTGACCCGGGATGCCATGGAGGTCATTGAGGACCCTGATATCCATGTGGTGGTGGAGCTGATGGGCGGTATTGAGCAGGCAAAGGCGTACATCCTGAAGGCCATGGAAAATGGGAAACATGTGGTCACCGCCAACAAGGCCCTGCTTGCAGAATTCGGAGAGGAAATATATCAGGCCGCAGATGAACATGGGGTTAGCATTGCCTTTGAGGCGAGCGTGGGCGGCGGAATCCCAGTTATCCGTTCGTTTAGAGAAGGACTGTCCGCAAACCGTATTCAAACCATAATGGGTATCCTAAATGGGACTTCAAACTACATTTTAACCCGGATGACGGAGCGGGAACTCCCATATGATGAAGCTGTACAAGAGGCCATAGATCTTGGGTACGCGGAGGACCCGCCCACCCTTGATGTGGATGGTACTGATGCGGCCCACAAGCTGGCCATCCTTGTCTCCATTGCCTTCGGAGTCCCCGTATCCTTTAACAGGATCTACCGGCAAGGGATAGATAAACTGACTCCGGAGGACATCCGCTTTGCACGTGAATTCGGTTATTGCATAAAACTCTTGGCTGTCGCCAGGCATCGGGAGGGTAAAGTTGCGGCCAGGGTGCATCCATGTATGGTTCCCCTCGACCACATCATGGCAAGCGTTAACGGTGTTTACAATGCCATATACCTGGAAGGCGACTTTGTGGGGCCCAACCTTTATTATGGGCTGGGTGCGGGTAGAAGACCTTCTGGAAGCGCCGTAGTCTCCGACATCATATATCTGGCAAGGCAGATCAGAAAGGGGGTCAACAAACTGATTCCCCCTCTCGCCCATGTCCGTCCGCAGGATGATGCCATATCCATCCAGCCCATAGACGAATTGAACACAGCCTATTACTTCAGGTTTGCAGCCATCGACAAACCTGGCGTACTGTCTAAGATATCCGGCGTCCTGGGCGACCATGAGATCAGCATTGCTTCTGTGATCCAGAAGGGAAGAGAGGAAAAAGGATCTGTCCCCGTGGTCATGCTGACCCATAAGGCCCGAGAGAGTAATGTCACAAAGGCCTTATCACTCATGGAAAATCTGGATGTGCTGACCGACGAGACGATCATGATCAGAGTTGAAGAAGGGTAGCAGGGAAATCCATTGAGCAGTCGCAGTAAAACCAAATATGTATTCTTAGTGGGAGACGGGATGGCCGATTATCCCCTTGAAGAACTTGGTGGGAAAACGCCTCTGCAGGTTGCGGCCACACCGCAAATGGACCGGATTGCAGCCTGCCGGCTGGGTCTGGTAAGGACCATCCCCGACGGCATGGAGCCGGGCAGTGACACGGCCAACCTCACCCTTTTAGGATACGATCCTAAGATCTACCATACGGGACGCGCCCCCCTGGAAGCAGCCAGCATGAACGTGGCCCTCAAGCCCAACCAGGTGGCTTTCAGAATGAACCTTGTAACGCTGGACCTAAGATCAGACAATGAGATCATCATGGTGAGCCACAGCTCTGGCGATATTTCAACGGCAGAGGCTGAACAAATTGTGGAGAGTCTGAAGCAGGAAATCAGGACCCCGGGAATAACCATCTACCAGGGTGTGGCTTATCGCCACCTGCTGGTATGGGATAATGGGCCTGAGGATATCCTCACCATTCCACCTCACGATGTGCTGGATCAGAACATGGCCCAGTATCTAAACCACTCCCCCAACAATCCCGTGCCCAGGCTCATTAGAAGCTCGTGGAACATGTTGAAAGACCACCCCGTTAACCTGCAGAGGAAGCGGGAAGGCCTTAAGGAGGCCAATTCCATCTGGGTGTGGGGTCAAGGAAAAGCACCAAAATTACCGCTTTTTAGAGATACATATGGTTTGGAAGGCGTGGTGATCTGTGCAGTAGATCTCATTAGAGGCATCGGGATCTATGCCGGATTTGCACCCATTTACGTGGAAGGCGCCACGGGCTATCTGGATACCAACTACCTGGGCAAGGCTGAAGCCGCCCTGAAGGCCTTGAAAACCCGCGACTTTGTCCTCCTTCATGTGGAAGCACCGGATGAAGCGGGCCACAGCGGAAACGCCCAAGAGAAAGTGGAGGCCATTGAGGCCTTTGATGAAAAGGTGGTCGGGACTGTTCTGAAAGGTTTGGGAGATTATGAGGCTTACAGAATTCTGGTCGTAAGCGACCACTTGACACCCATTGTCAAAAAAACCCATACCCCTGAGCCTACCCCGTTTGCATGGGCGAGCAAGAAGGAACTCGAATCTGTCACAAAAGGGCCTCCCTACACGGAGGCTTCTGCCCAGGAGAGCAAGTTAATATTTGAAAAGGGACATGAATTGATGCCCTCTTTTCTATCCGACACACCATCTTGACACCATACTCTTTTTAAAATATTTTCACCCCAAAAATAACTTCAGATAAGGAGACGGGAACATGAATATTCTTTTTTTTGGCCCCAATGGAAGTGGCAAAGGCACTCAAGGTGCCATGGTGAAGGAAAAATATAAGATACCCCATATTGAGACCGGAGTCATTTTCAGGGACAATATCTCGCGGGGGACAGACTTAGGCAAAGAGGCCAAAGGCTATATCGATAGGGGCGACCTCGTGCCCGATAGTATCACCATACCGATGATTCTGGAACGACTCAAAAAAGATGACTGCAAGAATGGTTGGCTTCTAGACGGCTTCCCCAGAAATCTAACCCAGGCTGAGGAACTCGACAAGGCCCTCGAAAAAGAAGGTATCGATCTTGACATCGTCATCGAGATTGTCCTGGACAGGCAGACAGCAAAAAACCGGATCATGGGTCGCCGTCTCTGCGTTAATGACAATAACCACCCCAATAACGTCTTCATTGATGCCATAAAACCGGATGGGGACAAATGCAGAGTGTGTGGTGGAGATCTTAAGAGTCGTTCCGATGATCAGGATGAGGATGCCATAGATAAGCGGCACAATATCTACTATGATACACAGACAGGCACAACGGCGGCCATAAACTATTACAAAGGTCTCTCCGCCAAGAGAGACGGAAAACCAAAGGTCATCGAGGTGGATGGAGGGCCAGGCGTCAAAGAGGTCTCAGCAGACCTGATGAGTAAGCTGGGGTAGGGTAAGTGAGCTAAAATTTGAAGACGGAGAGGGGCTTATCATTTAGTTCTTCTCTCCCGTTCCGCCGTTCCCCCGTGCCAGAAATACGGAGTAGAGCGGAGCAGAGCTAAATTCTTTTATGGGGTGAGTGACGGGACTTGAACCCGCGACAACTGGGGCCACAACCCAGTGCTCTACCAACTGAGCTACACCCACCATGTTGAATTCTTACCCGAATCGAGCGTTTTCGCTCGCTCGGGATTTACTTGTAGGCAGTAACGATTAACAATGAACACCTGATCAAGTTTTGACTCGGTGAGAGTTTTAATTTATCATTTTTTCTAGGTTTTGCAACAAAAAGTTGGTTCTCTCCGCTCTATCTTTGGTATCATGATGTTTGCAGGAGATTGATAAGTGGTTGATAAACAGGCATTGTTCAGGAAAATACCGGCCGTGGATCGCCTTCTGGATGAGCCCCATTTCATAGAGGCAACATCAACATATCCACGAAGCCTAATCCTCAAGGGAATCCATGAGGTCCTGGATGAGATTCGGCAAGGCATCGCAAAGGATGAAATTGAAGATCCATCTCTTCTGAGTTCGGAGCAGGTTTCAGAAAAGGTGGTGGAAAGAATCGCCCTGTTAGCCCAACCCAGTCTCAAAGCAGTTATCAACGCCACAGGCGTGGTTGTTCATACCAATCTGGGGCGATCCATTCTATCGGAGAGGGTATTGCGGAGGTTCAAACCCATCGGCGGCGGATACAGCAACCTTGAATACAATTTAGACCAAGGAAAGCGGGGGAGCAGATATGTTCATGTGGAAGAGATCCTCAAGGAACTGACTTCCGCAGAGGGAGCCATGGTGGTCAATAACAACGCGGGTGCCGTCCTCCTTTCCCTTGAAACGCTGGCAAAGGGCCGTGAGGCGATTGTATCTCGGGGGGAGTTGGTGGAGATAGGTGGCTCTTTCCGCATGCCCGATGTGATGCGGAAGAGCGGCGTAAAGATGGTGGAAGTGGGGACCACCAACAAGACCCATCTTCGGGATTATGAAGAGGCAATCGGCCCAGATACAGCCCTCCTCTTAAGGGTGCACAGGAGCAATTTTCAGATCGTGGGCTTCACAGAAGATGTGGATGCCTCTGAGTTGGTGAAACTGGGAAATAAATATGGCATTCCGGTTATGGAAGATTTGGGTAGTGGGTGTCTCATTGATTTCTCCAAATATGGTATCCCCAAGGAACCCACTGTACAAGAGGCCCTGGCCCACGGCGTGGATCTGCTCACTTTTAGTGGTGACAAATTGTTGGGTGGGCCACAGGCAGGGATCATTTTAGGAAGAAGTGATCTCATTGAGGCGATCAAAAACAACCCGATGACCAGGGCGCTGAGAATAGACAAGCTCACCCTACTCTCTCTGGAAGAGACCCTCAACACGTATAGGGATGAGCAGGTGGCCGTAAAAGAAATACCCACCCTGCAAATGATATGTGAACCTTACGAGGCCTTAAAGGGGAAAGTGCGACGTCTTGCTAGGATGATCGGGAAGTTGGATACCCCCAATTTTGTCCTCGATCAGAAGGATGGTATTTCCCGCGTAGGGGGAGGCGCGTTTCCCCTTCTTGAGCTGCCAAGCCGCCTGTTGTGTCTGGTCCCTGACAAATTATCGGCACACCAAATAGAGGAATGGCTAAGGTCCCATACCCCACCTGTTATAGTAAGGGTAGAAAAAGACCACGTCCTGCTAGATGTTAGGACGGTCCAGGAAGAGGAATTGAAGACGGTGGCAGAGGCTATTAAAGCGCTGGCTAATCTGTAAAACCCTCCGTTCATTCCCGCCCTAAGTTTCGGGCCGCTCCGGCATGTTTTTACAAAACAGCTTGCACCCCTCTTGTATCACACCTGGCGATTACTTCCTGGAAGAAATGGGAACCGTAACCGTAGGAACTGGCGCGTTTTTGACCACCTTTTCGGCGACGCTGCCAAAATGAAAATGACCTTTTCGCCCGTGGCTGGCCATCACCACCATGTCCACCTTTTCCTTTTCAACAAGCTTGAGTATCTCCTCGGCGGGGTCCCCCATGGCAATGTGCCTGACATACAAAGGGCACCCCTCCAAATATTTCTCGCATATTTCGTTGAGCCTCTTCTCGGCCGTCTTTCTTTCCCATTCCTGAATCTTATCGATGTGTGACTGATCGAACTCGCCATACCAGGGTTCGTGATTAGCCAACTCCGGTATGACATAAAGCACGTGTACTTCGGTCTGATACTTCTCCCCCAGTGATCTCACGTAGGGCAGAGCATGTTCCGAATTATTCGAGAAATCCGTAGGCCACAGGATCTTTTTTACTTCCATTTTGCCACCCCCTTAGTCCATATTTCTGTACGTCTAACGCCTCGACTCTGAATGTCCTCAGAACAACGTTTTATTGCGGCATGGCGCTGAGTTAGATGTTCATACAATCTTTTTATAAAGGGAAATTAAGAATGCCGAAACGCCGTGTCAAGGAACAGGGAGAGAAAAACTGATTGACTTGTCAATCAGCCTCTGCTCTATTGGGCCCCATGGCGAGAGATCTGAGTGCTTTCAAGAAAGAGAAAGAGGAGGCCATTCTCGAGGCGGCCCTAAGAATCATCAAGGAAAAAGGGTTTCACAGGGCGAGGATGTCCGATATTGCCCGGGAGGCAAATATCTCCTATGGCCTTGTCTATCATTACTTCAAAACCAAGGATGATCTCTTTGAAGCGATCCTGTATCGATGGTGGAACAGCCTATTTCAGCTCATGAAGGATATCAATGAGGCCCAGTCTGATGTGCCCATGAAACTGAGGCACATCATTCATTACTTCTTGGACACATACCAGGACAACCCTCCGTTGGTGAATATCTTCATCACAGAGATCTCCAGGTCCACATCCAACCTGACTGTCGATCGCCTTGAATACTTCAAGAAATTCATGGCCCTTACCGAGGCAATCATGGCCGAAGGTCAAAGAAATGAAACGTTGCGAAAAGATTTCAAAGCCCGTTATCTTACCTATATATTCCTTGGCGCCCTGGAGGCCTTTGTTTCCACCATGGTCCTGGCGGATCAGAATATTAAGGGGAATGCCCAGAAAAAGAGGATTGCGGAGAGCATATTAGAGGTCTTTCTGAATGGCGCAAAGATTCAGGAGCGAAAAAACAATTAACCATCGAGGCACCTGCCGCCGCTAACCGCTGTAAAGAAAATTAGGGGAGGTTATGGATTTTTCATTCACCGAAGAGCAACTGATGTTCAAGGAGCAGGTGATCCGCTTCGCCAAAAAAGAGATTGTTCCCAGATCTCAGGAGCATGATCTGAAAGGGGAATTCGACTTTCAGTCCTTTAGAAAGCTGGGCGAATTCGGTATTCTGGGTCTCCATTTCCCTGAAGCATTGGGCGGCAGCAACGCAGATGTGGTGACGACCACATTGGCTGGAGAGGCCCTGGGTGAGGCCGGGGTAGACGGAGGCTTGACGCTCTCCTACGGGGCCCACACTTTTCTTTGCGCAGATACCATATTCGCCCAGGGTACAGACGCACAACGCCAAAAATATATTCCCAAACTCTCCTCGGGCGAGTGGATTGGATGCATGGGGCTCACCGAACCCGGCGCCGGCTCTGATGTGGCTTCCATCACAACGCGAGCAGCAAAACGGGGAAATCGGTATATCCTGAACGGAAGCAAGATGTTTATCACGAACGGTCCGGTGGCAGATGTGGCCGTCGTCTATGCCAAGACAGACGCGGGTTCAAAACATGCCGGAATTTCAGCCTTTGTCATTGAAAAGGGCACACCCGGTTTTGCAGCGGGCAAGAATCTGATCAAGATGGGGGTCAGGAGTTCTCATACCTCGGAACTCATATTCGAAGACTGCGAGATCCCGGAAGAGAACTTGATAGGCCAGGAAGGAACCGGCTTCCTGATGGCCATGCAGACCGTGGAGTGGGACCGGAGCGCCATTTTAGCGCCCTTTGTCGGTGGCATGACCTATGTTCTGAACAGATGCGTTCGATATGCAAAGGAGCGCCACCAGTTTGGGAGACCCATCGCCGAATTCCAGGCTATCAAGCACAAATTGGCGGACATCAAGATCTTCATTGAAGCGGCTAGGTCCCTATGCTACCGCATCGCCTGGTGCAAAGATCAGGGAAGACCTCTCAACCATTTGGAGGCCGCCATTGCCAAACTCTTTGTGGGAGACTGGAGCTTGGGGCCGGCAAACGACGCGGTGGTCATCCATGGTGGCTATGGATACTGCCATGAATATGATGTGGAAAGATACTTCAGAGATAGCAGACTGGCTCCCATCGGCGGAGGAACCTCGGAGATACAGAAGAGAATAATTTCCAAACTCATTTAGTAAAGTGTAGATATAGAGCAGCGTCTTCTTTTGAATTTGCGCCGCCAACAGGCCACGGAGATCATTGTTGTCAGTAGTCCGTTGTCAGTGGGAAAAGAATTGCAACGGACAACAGGCAAAAGACGACGGACAGAGACCCATGAACTTCGATCTGAAAGACAAAGAAATAGCTCTGCAGGAAAAGCTCAAGGAACTGTTTGACCCAGATTCCAGGTCGGCACTCGAACAGATGCATTGTGAAGATACACAGCAGATTAGAGACCATCTCTTACAATGGCTCATGACATTGGGACGAACTGGATACCTGGCACTCGGATTGGAAAACGGGAAAGATAGTATGAGCACGTTGGTTGCGCAAGAGACCTTGGCCACCGTCTCCCCTTCCCTCTTCCTATCGGTGGAAGTTACGGTGCGGATTTTTGGGCGATTGGTCGCTTCCTTTGGTACGCCTGAGCAGAAGAACGAAATACTTCCCGCCATAAAACAAGGGCGGCTGATCGGTGCCGTGGCCCTATCGGAGACAGGTATGAGTATTGAAAACGCACCTCTAAACACCACGGCCCTTTCAATGGATGGCGGCTTTGAGGTGGACGGGTCCAAGGGTCATGTGGTGAATGCCCCCATTGCGGACTGGATCGCCGTTGCAGGAAATTGGGAAGAAAATATTATTTTCTTATTGATTCAGAAAGATGCTGAAGGTCTCTCTGTGGGTCAGAGGCTCTCAACCCTTGGATATAATGGCGCCACCATGGCTCCCGTGTCCCTTGAAAACTGCTTTGTCCCATCAAACGCTGTGATAGGCCCTTTCAAAGAAGAAAATCCCCTCAAAACGCTCCGCATGTGGGAGGACCAAATACTCACGGTGGGTAGTCTGGGCCTTATGCGACGCTCTTTTGACACGGCTCGAGCTTACGCCAAAAACCATAAAACCGGGGGAAAACCGATTATGGCCTATCAGGTGGTGAGCTTCAAATTGGCCGAGATGCTGACCCTGTTACAGACGGCCCAGCTTCTTGCTTACAGAGCGGCCTGGATGGTTGAAACGGGAGACAGGGAGGCGGGAGTTCTTGTGCATTGTGCTAAGGTTTTCTGCTCTGAATCTGCTGAAGGGGTGGCCAGCAGCGCTTTGCAGATTCTTGGGGGAAACGGCTATGTTCAGGGAAACCCGGCTGAAGAAGGCTACCGCAATGCAAAATATCTTCGCATCGCCGGCACCTCTTCCGAGATATCCCGTATGAAAATCGCCGACGAGGTGCTAAGAAATGAGTGATCTTCTTTATGAAGTGAAGGGGGGCGCAGCATTTCTGACGATCAATCGTGAGTCAAGGAGAAACGCCATCAGCCAGGAAATGATTGCTGACTTTCTGGACTTCTTGGACAGGGCTGATCAGGATAACCATGTTTTCGCCATCTGTATTACGGGAGCAGGGGAAAAGGCCTTTTGCGCTGGCGCGGATCTGGACCTGACTCTGGCCAAAGAGGGCGAAGACCCCTTGTCCGGAGCGAGGAACTATGCAAAACTCCTAAAAAAGATGGCGCGGTTTGGGAAACCATTGGTCGCCCGGGTAAATGGGCCTTGCCTCGCCGGTGGGCTTGGCCTCATGCTATCCTGCGATATCGTCATAGCCAGGAAAGACGTGTTTTTCTCTACGCCGGAGGTCGATGTGGGAATCTTTCCCATGATGGTCGGCGCACTCCTTTATCGCCATGTGAGCAGGAAAAAGGCCATGGATATGGTGCTGACGGGTCGCAAGATCCTGGCTCCGGAGGCGGAGAGTATGGGACTCATTACGCGAGCCGTGGAACCAGATCGTCTGGATCACGAGATCCGAGAGACCCTGAAGGGGCTTACCTCAAAAAGCCCTATCGGGATGCGCATCGGAAAAGAGGCCTTTTATGCCATGAGTGATATGCCGTTTGAAGAGGCAGTCGATTACCTCTGCGAGGCGTTGGGTAGGGCCATCTCCACTGAAGATGCCATGGAAGGCATGATGGCTTTCATGCAAAAAAGAGAACCCAAATTCAAAGGAAGATAAGATTAACCG
>Ga0209427_10001432_pt1 | contig 27461 bp, 21 predicted proteins | sample DeeMarSWOR136_30_FD_187465 | JGI IMG/M metagenome (GOLD analysis project Ga0209427, IMG submission 187465) | Marine sediment microbial communities from White Oak River estuary, North Carolina - WOR-1-36_30 (SPAdes) (version 2) | ecosystem: Environmental > Aquatic > Marine > Intertidal zone >...
CGATTACCTTTTCGAAGATTGGCAGGGCTTTTGGCCAGGCAATACTTGAATTTATGAAAGCAGAGAAATAAGGCAAACTCATTCCCGATTCCCAGTCAACGAACGTCACAGGTTTAGGAGTGGGATATTGTCGTTTTTGGCGTTCGGTCTGGTAGTCATGTCTCAAAAAGATACTGCCCAGGAAACACTAAGAACTCAAACTGACTGTTTTGTGTTGTCATGCTGAGCCGAAGGCGAAGCATCCGGCCTTAATAGCAAAAATATAATTTCATCGTGGGCCAGATTCTTCGCTTCACTTTGTTGCGCTTAGAATGACAGGATTCCAACCTATCATTTTGTCTTAGACAGAGCAGTAGTGCGAAAGGTTGAGGAGACTTACATACGGTTATTGCAATTTCTTGATTTTAATATTGCGAAAATATATCGGTGCCCCGGCGTGTTTGCCTTGCAGGCCGATATGCCCATGAGTGGGCAGTTCGGCAAAAGGCGTGCTCAGCCAGGAAGGAATATCGCTTCCATCAGGATTCTTCATGGCGCTCGTCCATAGAGCCATATTCATTTCACTGACTATCTCGCCGTTTAGCATCACATAGACCATTTTGTCCTTGCAGGTAATAGTGAAACGATTCCATTGGCCTGGTTTTTTCACCATGCTTTTTGATGGCGCCAGGTGGCCGAAAATAGCCCCACAATGCCAGGTTTTGGGACTCTTAGCCCATTTTTCTGAGAAATCATCCGCAATCTGTATCTCTACGGAATGGGGAATCCAATCCTGCATGTCGGTGCAATAAACGATAATACCGCTGTTTGTGCCGTCTTCGGTTTTGAATTCCAGGTCGATGATGAAATTGTCATACTCCTTTTTTGTCCAGATGACCTGGTCTTCGCTGGCAGTAAGGACACCATCGGCAAACGTCCAGATGCCTTCTGGGAAAATAGTGTTGGATAGGTCGGCGGTAAACAGGTCCTGCCATTGACTAACATTCGGATGGGCTTTGGGTGGTATAGGAACTTTCTCACTGCAGGATTGTAGGAGGATAACACAACTAACCACCGTTAGTATTAGTGCCTTTTTCATTTTTTACTCCTTTTCAAAATCGATTTTGCTTTTACCAGCACTTAATTGAACACAGAATATTGACATTCTACATATTTGGCCCGTACATTTCAACAGTGATGAGATAATATTTGTAAATCACCGATGCAAGCAAGAGGGGGGATAGTTGAGGGATTGGTTATGCAATGGATGTCAATAATTCGTAAAAAAATATTTGTATAATGACTTTCTGTAACAAAGGCACTGCATCAGCATAGAGATATTGGAGAGGTAGATGGGGCTTGAGTCTTCGGTTCGGAACTGATACTCTATCGGATATGAGACTTAGCGGCAAAGCTAAGCAAGGATATATATGGTTATATGGGAAATACCTGTTGATAATTTGGTTTATTTTTTAAGTAATGAAATACAAAGGGCTGAAAAATGATTACGATTGGTTACCGAGTTTCAATAACAAAACGCACATTTCTTGTAATTATTGCTTTGCTCTGGACAGGTTTCTCGGAGAATTCGTTTGCAGAGTCTTTAGCTGAGCTGGCCAAACCCCATAATGGACGAAGTATGCGGGAAACCTCGACACACAAGATTGGAGCAGACGGCAAGTATGACCCAAAAGGAGAGCCAGACCCGCAAAGCAACTGGGATAATAAAAATGTCGGTCCGGGCGAAACTAAGGTGTTGATGGACGTAAAAGGCCCCGGAGTGATTACGCATATCTGGATGACATTTTTGGGGCCAGAGCCACATCAGTGGGCGAAGAAAGGTTCGGCCAATCATCAGGAAATGCTGCTTCGGATGTACTGGGACGGCAGTGACCGCCCCGGTGTGGAGGCACCAGTGGGCGATTTCTTTGCCAATAGTTTCGGGAAACGGAGCGAGGTCATCAGCTTGCCTGTTGTTGTGGAAGATGCAGACTCGTACAATTGTTTCTGGCATATGCCTTTTCGCAAGTCAGCGAAAGTCGAGGTTATCAATCAGAGTGAGAAGCCAATCAGTCTGCTTTACTATAATATTGACTGGGTCCAAAAAAAAATCAACAAAGATACACCATATTTCTACGCACGATACCGTCAGGAATATCCTGTTCAGAAGGGAAAGGACTATTTGATTCTTGAAACTAAGGGCAAGGGGCATTATGTAGGGACTGTATTGAGCGTGCGGACGCGGAGCCCGGCCTGGTTTGGTGAAGGCGATGAGAAGATATATATTGACAGTGAAGAAAAAGCTTCAATCTGGGGTACGGGAACAGAGGATTATTTCCTTAGTGCGTGGGGGCTCAAGACAACCAGCACGCCGTACTTTGGTGTGCCTTACTTTGACCAGTGGGGCATTGTAGGCAGCCATACCAGTGCTTACCGCTGGCATATTAACGACCCTATCATCTTTAACAAAGGTATTAAAGTGACATTTGAGCATTATGGGTGGATGTCAGCAGACGAGAATCCAGACTACAAAGAGCATAGCTGGAACGAACGTGAGGATGATTATAGCAGTGTGGCATTCTGGTACCAGACTGGTAAGCCAACTTTTAAGGCCCCTGTCCCTCATGCTCGCCAGCGCAAGCTGCCCAGTCTGGACAGAATTATACTGGCACGGGAATATGTCGAGGATAAGTACAACGGTGAGGGAAAGTCGGTGGTACAGACTCTGGGGGTTTATCCTAACGGCCATCTGCTTTATATGCCTCAGAAAAAAGAAGGAGCGTGGTTGGAGATTCCTTTTGTGGTCAAAGAGAAAGAACCGCAGCGGCTGGTGCTTAATATGACTCGCTCGTATGATTTTGGCCAATATCAAGCGTATTTAGATGGCGTGAAGTTAGGTGAAGTGATAGACCTTTACAGTGAGGAAATCCTGAGTCGTGAGTATCATTTATTGGATTTCTGGCCTGAGCCGGGAAAGTACGTATTGCGATTGGAGTGTGTCGGCAAAAATCCGATGTCCGCAGGCTACTATCTTGGTATCGAATCTGTTCGCCTTCGTCAGCGCAGGCCTCGCGTAAAGGAATATGGCCACGATGCAAACAAAGACTGGCGCAAGAAGCCTATTCTATACAAATAGGAAATGGCTTCAGAGGTATCTGGCCGGCTTCAAGGTCGTGCGATTTTGTCACCGGAATTTTCGCAGGAGGATGCAAAATAGGATGATAACAAGAAGGGCAAGATTGTCGTAGGTCCTTGTTGATATTACTGCGAGCGAGAGGATTCGAACCTCCACATCCCTAAGGGACACAAGGACCTAAACCTTGCGCGTCTGCCAATTCCGCCACGCTCGCAAATCATATTGCGTATATCATATTATGTTTTACGCTTTCTCCTATTTACTATCCGTGTGTTCTTTTGATTTTGTCTCTGGCTCTGATATTTTTTCAATCCGTTTCACGGCCTTCTCTAATATTGTCCGGCAATGCTTAATCAAGGCCATCCCTCTTTCGTACTGTTTGAGACTGTCCTGCAGGGGGATTTGACCCTGCTCTATCTTGCCGACGATATTGCCAAGCTCCTTGATTGCCTCTTCAAAGCTCAATTTGCCTATATCATTTTTTTGTTTTTTTTCTGCCATCTTTTTGACTTTCACTTTGCCTTTAGTTTTTGCTCTTTTTACTTTTTTGTCACTTTACTTTCAATCAAATTTTCTTCTGCAAGCTCAGTAATTATGTAATCTGCGATTTGGACGTCCTCTGAAGATTTTACTAACAGGCCGGTCTTTTTGTTCGTGGTGATACTGTATCCCCGCTGCAAAACCGATTTTGGATTCAGGCCGGCCAACAGATTTTCCTTCGCTGTAAGCTGCATTTGAATTTTGTTAATAATTGCATTTATCGCTGCATTTGCCCGATTTTTCAAATTATTTACATCGACCGTTTTCTGTCCCAACAGCCGATACGGCTCGATTTTTCGTATCTGCTCAGCGATTGAAAACAGACTCTGGCGTGTCTCTGCCAGCAATTGTTTTACCGAACTTTCCAATCTGATGCACAGCTCATCAGATTGTTGTTCTGCGCTGTAGATAAGGAACTTGAGCTGGGACGCCAACCTTTTGTTGAGATTGTCCACGTGCTCCAACACTTCCTGCATATCCGGGACCGCGACAACACCTGCTTTTGTCGGCGTCGATGCCCTGGCATCGGCGACCAAATCTGCAATCGTGGTGTCAACCTCGTGACCGACCGCGCTTATGACGGGTATTTTCGAATCGAAAATTGCCCTGGCCAGGACTTCTTCATTGAAGGCCCACAAGTCTTCCAGCGCCCCACCTCCCCGACCGACAATCAGAATGTCGAGTTTAAGTTCCTTATTGCGTCTGTTCATATCTCCAAGCGCCGCTGCGATTTTCTCCGCCGCTCCTTCTCCCTGGACCGGCACCGGATAAAGAAACAATCTGGCAGGCGGCCAGCGGTTGTGAATGCTGTCTTTTATATCGTGCACCGCCGCCCCCGATTCGCTGGTCAATATCCCGATTCTTTCCGGATACGCCGGTAGCGGCTTTTTGTATTTTTCCTCGAACAGCCCTTCTGCTTTGAGCCGTTTATACATCTGCTCAAATGCCAACTGCAGTGCGCCAACACCTTCCGGCTCCAGCTTATCAACATAAAGCTGATACTTACCCCCAACCGTATAGACGTCGATATGACCTGTTGCCAGAACTGCCATTCCGTCCTCAGGCGAAAACTTGACATTTTTGAATTTGCTGGCCCATATAACGCACGGCAGCACCGCATTTTCGTCTTTGAGCGAAAAGTAGCAGTGGCCGCTTGTGTGTTGTTTCCAGCCGCTTATTTCGCCTCGCACTATCAATCGCGAAGGCAAACTCTCTTCGAGCACTACTTTGATTAGTGCGTTGACCTGGCTGACCGTGTATATTCTTGTTTTGTTTCGCATTTTCCGGGTCAATTATATGCTCCCACCTCAAATTATCAATCTCAATGCAATAACAAAAAGGGCTGTAAGCTCAATGCCCACAGCCCTTTTACTATCACGGCAATGAATGGGTGCTTATATACACTACGGGTGGGTTCTTAGCCACTGGCCTGCAAGGATAGCGACATCCTTGAAATCGACTGTGCCGTCCTGGTTCAGGTCGGCGTCCGGCACGCAATCGCAACAGATATCGATGGTTCCATCGGGATTGGTCGTTATGGTTTCATTACAGAACATACAGGAAGGGCATCCCCCGACGCAGTTAGGGGGAAGAGGATTACCGCCGGTTTCCATCCGAATGGCGGCAGTAGTTGTGCCGGACATCCTATCTAATACGCTGCCGGAGCAGCCCTGAAACTCAATCTGATATGTAATGTCAAAAAAGCTGTCCACGGCAAAATCGCCGCTTGGCAGTTGGATAAGGGTAGTTTCACCTGGACTCGGCAAGCCGAGATCTGTACCGGCTCTAAACCGAAAGACGCAGAAATCAGGATCGCCGAAAAGCTCACCCTCCAGGCGAAACATATCTGTCTGGAACGGCTGTACCGGGTTTCCGGGATTGCGTGGGCCGGTATGTACCTCGCCGGAGACCGGAACCCAAAGATGGCGGTTAAAGCCCGTCAGGTCTCCGGTGCCGGTGACATCCAAGTCAAGGATTGCCTCGAAGCAGTGGCCATGACCGCCGAGACTGCCGCCGGCCGTCTCACACTCATTTGGATCCAGCGACAGCGAGCAGTTAGTACAGGAATCGCCACAACAAACAAAGTTCTTAAGCGAACCATCGAGCTCAATCATCGTTCCTGGCGGCAGGCCGTCGATAATCATAAAGAATTCGTCGGGGCTCATATACTCACAGCCTATCGGCGGCATATTGGGCGTGCCTGTGCCGTTATCCGGGACTACACAGTTGAAACCGGGGGCTTCGGAGAGGTTCAAATGACATTCGTCAGGATTGCGGCAGTCGCAGTCGAGCACTGTGACGTGTCTTGTGTTGGGGTCGAAGTTGATGCACCTGGGTTGACATTCATTGCCGGCCTCAGGACATTCCACGGGCTCACAGGCTGTACCGTCGAGTGTCGGTTCACAATGCTGGAAACCGGTTTGCATGCGGATGGTCGCGGTGGTTATTCCTGCGTAGCCGGCCAGTACACTACTCAGGCAACCCTGAAACTCAATCTGATATGTAATATCAAAAAAGCTGTCCACCATGAAGTCATCGCTCGGTAGTTTGGTCAGTGTTGTTTCTCCCGGGCTCGGCAGGCCTAAATCAGTGCCGCCGGTCATACGGAATATACAGAAGTCGGGGTCACCGAAAAGTTCACCTGACAAACGGAACATATCGGTCGGGAATGTCTGTACCGGGTCGCCGGGATTGCGTGGGCCGGTATGGACCTCGACAAAGAGGGGGATCCACAATGTACGGTTAAATCCGGTAAGGCTTCCGGTGCCGGTGACATCCAATTCCAGGGTCGCCGTGAAGCAGTGGCCATGACCGCCGAGACTGCCACCGGTCGTCTCACAATCACCCGGACCCAGGGTAAGGGAGCAGGATGTACAGCCGGGGCCGTCGCAGCAAATAAAATCCTTGAGGGTACCAGCCATTTCTATCGTAGTGCCGGGTGGTAGGCCATCGATGATTTCAAAGGCTTCGTCGGGGCTCGTATACTCGCAACCCACCGGCGGCAGCGTGATAGTGCCTGTGCCGTTGTCCGCCACGATACATAAGGTGGAGCCCATAACGCTGGCTGGCGCAAGAATAAGCAAACACAAAGCTACTATCAACATAATTGACTCGAACTTAACATATGTAACCATAATCATTTTGCTCCTTCAAATTCTTTTTAGTGAATAAATCCAAAAAATCACATAACAATAATATTATAGTGTTATCGGCACCTATGATGTGACAAATAATATATTTTTCTGCTTTTTGTTGGATTATTATAAAGAGTGACAGGGGCAAGAAGCATAATATTGTTATTGAATGAGAACGGCCCAGTATCCTTGCGATGGGCACCGCAGTATTATCTTGCTTTTGGCCTCAATGTGTTCGGCATCCGTCCATCGACACTTCATTATATCGAGCCATTTCATTGTAGCCGGCGTATTTATTAAACCGATGTCCAGCGTGACTTCCCCGCCGTCAGGGAAATATACTGCATACTCCTTGCCTGGCTTTGCCAGGCAGTAGGCCTCGTTGGGTTTTCTGTCCGAAAGCAAATCGTTGTGAGGCGCACATGTGAAGATATTCATCTTGTCCGTCAGCAGCCGCATACTTCGGATATTCGCCTGCGCCTTTTTACCCAGCCCCAGCCCCGAAGTTGGACGGTGGAACCTTGCCGATGCCAGCCCGCCGAAGATATTGCGCCAGAACCTTTCGGCGCCATCCCTGTCGTTACCGAAACGGCCATACTCGTCAGCTCCATAGATTTTCACGTTGTTCAGTGGGCGAACATTATCAGCTATTCGTGCTCGCTGGCGCTGTGCATTGTCCCAGTGCGTTTGCCCCTTTTGATGGTTGTTCTGCGAAATGTCCACAAACGAGTAGGTTTCCGGATGGTCAAAGGTTGCATTGTGCATCGAATGGGCCAGGTCCCACTTGTCCCACATCTCTGTGGTGTGGACGGAAACGCCGACCTCTTTCGCTTTGGCCTTAATATATTCCGACCAATACTTGCCCCATTGCGGCGTTACTGATGTTTCGTTGTCCATACAGTAGAGGACGTTGCCGAACTTCAGCGAATAAGAAAGCATTTTATCAACGAACCGCTGCTGATGCTTCAGTACGGTTTTCTGGTTCCTTTCCGCCGGCACCGACCAGAAAAAATTGTTCTCTGTGCGCGTGGGATGGCTGTTGACCTGCTCAGGCAGCCCTGTTTCTTTAGCGGAGTAGTTGACGTTGTTCTTCGGGTTGAACGGATTGACTGCCCAGTTGTCCCGATAGTAGTCGAACGTCGCCCAGACCTCAATCTGGACGATGATGTCACTCTCGTGCGTCCATTTCAGCATATTCTGGAACCGGTTCCAATATTCGTCGTTCCATTGGTTCAGGTCGTACTTTCCGTTGGACAGCTTCTTGAATGGAAGAACCTCAAAACCTTTGTCGTTTCGTGAGCTCATAGTGTTACGTATGTAGTTGCCGCCCACGGACTTGAGCAGGTCCAGATGTTCCCTCAGGTCGGGAATCTGAAAGAGATTGTCGTCTTTGGTACCGCCCAGCAGAAGCACCGGTTTACCGTTATATTGCCAGTACGCCGGATTTGGCCTGAAAATCTCTATCCTCCTTCTCGTCTGAGACCTTGCCTGGGCCGAAACAAACGCCAACATCGGCACTGCAAATATTATCAGCAGCCATTTGGATTTTAGTTTCGATTCTCTCATCTTAAATCCTCCTGAAAAAAACGTGCTCTTTCTGAACCATTCTTATGTTGGTGAAAAGCTGGAGTAAAAAGAAAAACATTCTCACCTGCTTTCTGCTAAGACCACCGCCTTGCATTACCAGATTAAGGGGCTTTCGGATTATAATCAAGAAAATTATAGGACGAAATGACGTTGGGCAGTCCATTTCACCATTTTGTTTTCAGTTCTCTGACAATTCTCTTGATTCCTGAATCTTAATCTGGTACAATGTTTATACACAAGAAGTGTGACTTGGGGGAAGGTGGTGCAGATGAATCCGTGGTTTGAAACTATAGGTGTTATACAGATAGCCCTGCTGGGCATTATTCTTGGCAAGGTGTTTTCAGGTCTTCGAAAGCCCTATTGGACATTGGGCTATTTTCTCCCCTCTTTGCTCATCACGATGCTGGTACTGGCCAGGTACAATAATGCGCTGCCCTTTGTCCCGCCGTTCTCGTGGATTACAGCAGGGCGGGTAAGATTCATCATTTTAGCCCTGGCCGTTACAATGGGCTTAACCACGCCCCTCTCGCGTCTGCCTCGCAAATGCGAGAAGCTCATAATCGGCGTCTTGATGGTTGTGGTTGTGGCCTGGTTTTCGGTTTTGCCTTTTCTTGTGCCGGCCTTGATTAAGGACGACCTCTCAAATCTCAAGACAATTGTTAATTCCAACGGCATCTGCTATCAGACCACAGATTATACCTGCGGCCCTGCCGCTGCGGTAACCGCTCTTGGAAAATTAGGCCTGTCCGCCAGCGAGGGAGAAATAGCTGTACTTTCTCACTCAAGCCCTGTCACCGGTACGCTTCCTCGCTGTCTTTACACAGCGCTGCAGAATCGCTACGGTGCCGACGGCCTGAAATGCCGATACCGTTACTTTGACTCGATTGCTCAGCTCAGAAATGCAGGCATCACGTTAGCGGTGGTAAGGGACGCATTACTGTCGGACCACTGCGTTACCGTCCTTGAAGTCTCTGACCGGATGGTCGTCATTGCTGACCCTGTTGTGGGTAGGCGGTTGATGTCCCATGAGCAGTTCGAGAAAATCTGGCGATTTTCCGGCATCGTGCTGAAACGAGACTCTCCACAGGGCCCCGTAGGTTAACCATTTGTCCTACCGGCGGAGCATCTAATCCTATATTTCATTGCTCGTTATTCGTTAAACGAGATACGAGAATCTAAACAATCCAACCTGATTTGCAGTTTTTTTCACAAGGTGTGCCATACAGTTGTCACACTTCCGATAAAAACATAGCTGATTGGCCGCGGGATAGTCGATAATTATCAATAGGATTGGCGAATGAAGCCCTGCACTAAAGAGTCGAATTATGAAGAGCGCCCCGGCCGGGCCAATTTCTTCGGGAGGGGTGGCTCGGCCGGGCCAATTACAATACCACACTCGTTATAGCGTTTAGCGTCTCTGCTATTCGCTATAATTGTGTGCTCTCTTGATGCGGATTTATCTTGACTCAATCGATGCAAGGTTGGCACTGCTGATTGTCGAAATAATGCAACAGTAAAATAAAGTTAGTTGCTTCTGAGCACTACGAAAACTGCAAACTCACCTTTCAAAGGTATGTGGATTGCATCCCCGTAACACTTGCCCTGGGCGAGAGGATTATCGAAAAAGTTCTCTGGGGCTATCAAGCGGAAGGAATCACCATTTTTCAAAAATGGCTTGACTGTAACTTCCACTTTTTCCACTTTGTCCCAATTGTAAATTACCAGATGCGCGCGATTTTGGTCGAACCGGTTATGCAAGAGAACGGATTTAACTCCACTCGGACGCATTTCATCCTTTCTGACGATGAGGTTGTTTTCCTGTACCACCTTTTTGTACCGTACGATGTTTAACCCCCCATTAACGATTACGTTATCACGGACATCACAGTTTTCGTTATACGGCGCACTGTAACCGATTCTCATATTGACATCATAGAGGTAATTCCTGAATACGCGGATGTTATTACTTGGCCTTCCACCGCCGATTAGAAATGGGCCTTTGTTGTAACAGATGTTGTCCTCGACGAGGAAGTTATCGACGTAAGCGCGCTGCGAGCCGTAGGCGTGCAAGGTGTAAGTGCCGTCATAACGGCAGCTCATTATGCAATTTGAAATTACTTTAACGCCGTCCTTGTTTTGTATGTAAATGCAATGGCCGTGGCCGCGGTCGGTGCCCAGCCATCCGTTATTGTAAATTATGCACCCGTAAATCTCTGGGTCGATTTCGCCTGTCCAACAACTGATACCCTGGCAGCAGTCGTGGATAATCAGGTTTATATACTTGCAGTTTTTTCCGCCGAACATCTGAAGACCACCCCACGGCCGGTTCAGGTCCTCGGGGTGCGACCCGGGACTGACCGGCTTTTTTGGAACCGGTTCCGATACGAATATCTCCAGGTCACGGACCCACACATACGCCGACGGGCTTTGTACTGACAGACCGCCGTCTATCCTCACGCGCTTGCCGGGTATTGGGCGAATATGAATCGGGTTCTCTACCGTACCTTCGAGGCGAACTTCGAAAAGCTCCTTGGGTCGCCGCTTGTAGGTCCCTTCAAGCAGGTAGAGCGTGTCACCAGCCGAAACTTTCTGCCTGCCATCCAGAGCCGAGGCAATATCCCAGGGCTTCTGTTGTGTGCCGGGGTTTGTCGATTTGCCATCGGGCCCTGCATACCGTTCTGCTGCCGAACTAATCTGTATCGCCGGCAACAGAAACAAGGCAAACAAAACGATACAATATTTCATTATCAGCACCTCATTTTTTATTCGATACGCTTTTTGAAAAGCCGTGTCTGCAAAGCGTTTTTCCAGGCAGTCCAGTTTGAATCGTCCGGCTCGTTTTCAATCGCCTTCATATTTTTTTATTAAGGCTCATTGAATCGTTAGCTTCGATAGTTCCTGTTTGATTTGCTCATAGAGTTCATCTGTCCATTCGGGTAATGGATGCGTTATTTTAGGCATAGCTGTCTTTCGAAAGTCGACAGGGCTGAGGAGCACAGTAATGTTGTCGATACCAGTTTCAGCAGCAAGTATAAAAAGGTCTTCAGCAGCTTCGTCTCCCATAGCAAGGCACCCAATAGAAGCATTACTTCCGTGAATCATTATATCGCCGCCGAGGTTCGTGCGGTTCTCACGGCTTGCCTGTTTGCGGTCGATCTCATTGGGATAGTTCAATCTCATTGAAAGATGGAACATACTATTAGGATTGAGGGACTCAATATTATAAAGGCCCTCCGGAACCTGGCGGTCACCCTCCTTGAGCTTTGGCCCAAGCCGACCGCTGGCAGCGAGAATGGGATACGTTTGAATCAAATTGAATTGGTTCTCTCCACCACAGGCCCAAACTTCAAGTTTTTTCTCCTGCTTAAGGCCAACAAAAACAACTCTTTCCGGCGGATAAGGTATCTTTGCTGCCTCGAAATATGGAAGCAGTCTTTCCCGAACCGCCGGCCCATACTCCTCAAGACACTTTTGCACTGTTTTTCTGCCCTGTACTATTTGGATTCCTGGCAAAACATACCGCTGGAAGCGTGCTCGAAAGGCAAAAGCTAATATCGCGATACTGAGCAGGAATATAATAATACGTGGTCGTTTCATAATAAATAGAACTAAGACAATCCTCTCCTGCTCGAATTCCTTTCTTGTCCGGATGGCTTACCTACCGCTTTACCAATACTTTTTCACACAACCTTTAATTCATGGCACCGTTTTTAATCGATTCGCTTTTTGTAAAGCCGGGTTTGTAGGGCGTTTTTCCAGGCGGTCCAACTTGAATCGCTTACCTCGTTTTCAATCGCCGCTGTTACCTGGCTTACCTTGGCGTCCAAATCGTCAATATAATAGACCATAAATGCCTCAGCCGTCGCCGGCAGCTTCGGCGAGCCGAAGTCATATTGACCGTGGTGAGACAAAATAATGTGCCCAAGAGAGTCAAGGACTGTTGGCTCAATCTGCGTTCCCCTGGCCTTGAGCGCAGCAGCTTTTTCATTTACCATAAGTAAACTTTGCACGACATGCCCTATCAATTGACCCGAATCCGTATATGAAAACGCCATATCGTACGACAGCTCTTCGGTCTTGCCGATATCGTGAAGGAAAATCCCGACAAGAACCAAATCAGCCTGCACTTTTTCGTACAATGGCAGTATCGCAACAGCTACTCGCAGCATATTGTGAGTATGCTCCAGTAGCCCACCGAGGTAGTCGTGGTGTATTCGCATAGCACCCGGTGCATTGCGGAATTTCTCCATCAATTCGGCATCAGTCAGGAATTCTCCGACCAGCGCCTTTAACTGCGGATTTTTTATCCGGCCAACAATCTTTTTTACCTCCTCGAACAGTTTGTCGGTGTCCTTGTCTGTTCGCGCCAGAAAATCCTCAATGCGAACGTCCTTTGCATCGACGACGCTGACGTTATTTACGATGATTTGCAGATTATTTTGATAAAGCTCGCTTCTTCCCTGTATATGGACAAAGCCTGGCTTCGGCAGCGCTTGATAGACCGTTTCCGTTGCCTGCCACATTCGGCCGTTCAATTGGCCGGTGCGGTCCGAAAGGAACATTGCTATATACAAGTCGCCTCGCGTTGTGCTTCGCAGAATCGGCTCACTGACCATATAAATATCGTCGATTGTCTCACCCGGCCCGATTTCGTTAATGAATTTATGTGCCATTATAAGTTTCCTTAATTGATGATTGACAAATGCTGGCCAATAATCGATTACCAATCATATTACCTGGCCGGTCTTTGTGCAAGAGTGGTTAGAAATTCTATAATAACTGTTTTAGTATCAAACATGTAGGCTTTTGGTCTATTTACGAGTGGCTGAGCCAATCGGCAATAACAACGGTAATGTTGTCGAGGCCGCCGGCATTATTGGCAGCATCGACGAGCGATTGACAGGCCTCTTTACAATCTTCCTCCGTGGCCAGAATTGCTGAAATAGCTTTGTCATCTATTGCATCTGTCAGGCCGTCTGTGCATAACAGCAAACGGTCCCCTTTTTTAAGAAGAAAAGAGCGTATATAAGGTTGGGCCTTGTCTTCCATACCAACGTAATGGGTGATTTCACCTTGAGCTTCGTGGCCTTGGACCTCTTCAGGTTTGATTTTGCCTTTGTCCAAAAGTTCAGATACAACGGAATGGTCTTTTGTAAGCTGTACGAGCCTTCCGTTGCGAAAACGATAGATTCTACTGTCACCCAGATTGGCAATGTAAGCGCGATTGTTCTTCAGCAGAGCCGCAACCAGCGTTGCCCCCATATCTTTGTAGCCGGTTTCGCTTGTACCTTCCAGTTGTAATTGCCTGCTCTGTTCTATAATAGTCTTTTTGAAAAGCGACCTTATTGCTGCCGGGCTGCCGACTTTAAGTTTGTCAAGCTTAAGCTCAATCATTACTGGTAAATCTTCGATGATGATTTTTGAGGCAAGTTCTCCTCCCCGCTGACCTCCCATCCCATCCGAGACTAAAAACAGGCCGAATTCGGGGTCCATGAGAAAGGTGTCCTCATTTTCTTGACGAACCTTTCCGATATGGCTTATTCCGGCACATCGGAGCGGTAAATTCGTAGACAGGATGTCTTCATGCTCTTTTCTCATCTATTGCTAAATCTTATAAATTACTGTTTTAAATTTGGGGGCATAGCTGAAATTCGTGTGACCTGCTATTATCCAATCAAGAGCTGTTCACACCAGGGACAGTAATTCCAAAAAGACGAATCGACCGACCATTTGCACCGATTACAAACTTCAGGAAAAGGTCGGACTTGCCAAGCTTTACGCACTTTCCGCCGGCACCAGGGACAATACCGCATGAATCGCAGGAGTTTGCCTTTACAGTATTTGCAGTGCCCTTGGTAGCGTACGCCACGGGTAGGCTTTGAACTCGGTGATTCAAAGCCCGGTCCATAACACCAAGGACAATAACGCCACTCAGGCAAAACTCCCTTATGACAGCGCGGACAAATGTGGCTGAACCGGCTGTTCATATCAAAACGGTTACAATTGCTGCCGCACCAGGGACAGATTAACATACTCTCAGCAATCGGCTCACCACAGTCGCAGCATCGAAAGATGGTAGTAAAAACTTTGTTGTATTGTTCTATGAAAGCTCCTCGGCGCATCTTACGCCAATCGAGTTTTTTCTTGTCCGACGGTTTCGGAAGAAATTTATCCTGAAGATTCTTTGGTAATGCCTGGTACAGAGCTGTTAGCATTTTTTCGGCATTGGCAAATCGTTGTGTAGGGTCGACTGCCAAAGACTTCTTCAGAAATTTTACAAGTGCCAAATTTGTCCGGTCGCGCAGACGTTTATAGCCGCGAGGAGGCCAATGAAAAGGCCATCGTGGTAGAATTCCCGTTAGATACTCGTAGAGGATTAGCCCGACGGCAAAACAATCGCTACGATATGTGGGTCGGCCGTAAGCCTGCTCCGGCGCGACATAGCCGGGAGTGCCGAACTCGTCGACCGTTTTCATACGTCCTTTCAGTTGTAAGGAAATTCCGAAATCGCCCAATGCTGCACGACCGTTTGGAAACAAGAAGATATTTCCTGGTGTAACATCGCAATGTACCAGGCGATTGCGGTGAGCATAGGCGAGCCCATCAAGTACCTGTGCAATAATGGATAAGATTCGGCGAACGGACATTGGTCTTGAGCAGTCATCAAGCGTTTTAACCGACAATTCGGTTGCCAGCACTACATGGCCGTCGATAATGTCGGCATTTTTGACGGGCATTATATGGCGATGTCTTAATTTAGTTACAAGGCGGATCTCGTGGAATAGAGCCTGGTTGTTACGTTCGCCGCTAACATCCATCAGTGGTATCTTCAAAGCTACATACATTCCCTCAACGCAGTCTTTGGCTTTCCAAACCTCACAGCTTCCGCCGATGCCCAGACTCTTTTCCAGACGATATTTGCCCAGTCTGCGGCCACGAGCTAAATTTAAGCCAGGCGTGAAGGAATTATTTGTCTTGCTTATGTTTATTTTTCGGCCCATTCTGTTATTTCACCCTGCCACTCATTAGGCGTCCGAACATTAAACATAATAACAGGGATTAAGCAAATAGCACCTTATTTATATTATCTATGAATCGCTAAATTTTATCCAAACCGGCGAATAGTGACAAGACTATTTAGGGTGATTTTTTTCCGGCCTTTGGTGTTGGATATAGTTTCCGGACCGGCTGAGAGAAAGCGAAGGGAAAAAGTCTCTAACTGTTCAAAAAGGGAAAATTTATAACAGGGCTTGCAAGCAGCAGGATTTTGGGCTATAAACGTGCTGCGAAATACGATATACGATGCTTGAGGCACGAAATATGAGATACAGCCGGATGTTCATACCAACAGTCAAGGAAGTACCATCTGATGCGGAGACAATAGGCCACAGATTGATGATTCGAGCGGCCTTGATACGCAAGGTTGCCAGCGGGACTTACACTTATCTGCCGCTCGGCTGGCGCAGTCTGCTCAAAGTCATCGCAATCGTCCGCGAGGAGATGGACAGGGCCGGCGCCCAGGAAATTCTTGTTCCGGTTATGCAGCCTGCCGAGCTCTGGGACAAGACCGGCCGCAGCATTGATTATGGCCCGACCTTGTTCCGACTCACCGACCGTCACGGCAAGGAAAATGTGCTTGAACCTACCGCAGAGGAAGTTGTTACTTATCTGGCTGTGGGCGAAATAAATTCTTACAAACAGCTCCCCATTAACCTCTATCAAATAAGCCCCAAGTTCCGAGATGAGTTCCGCCCTCGTTTCGGCGTAATCAGGTCCCGCGAATTCATAATGAAGGATGCGTACACATTTGACAGCAGCCCCGAAAGTTGCGACCAGAGTTACAGAATTATGTATGATACATACTGCCGGATTTTCAAACGCTGCGGCCTCGAATATGTAATCGTCGAGGCCGAGTCAGGTGAGATGGGCGGCTCTGGTTCGCACCAGTTCACCGTCCCGTGCGAATCCGGCGAAGATACAATTATTTATACCGAAGACGGCTCCTATGCGGCAAACCTCGAAAGGGCGGATGTTGACCCATTGCTGAAAGAAAAGACCAGCGCCGAGATTCCGCCGATGCAGGAAGTCCATACCCCGAATATCGGCAGCATCGAAGCCGTATGTAAGTTTCTAAAGACTCAGCCGAAGGATATGGTAAAAACTCTGATATATACAAGCCCCGGAGTGTTAGTAGAGTCCAAGAAAAGCGTAAGTCGAGAGAAGGCCAAGCGAGATGGGCGTTGTGTAATAGCTGGAGAGGAGGTGAGTTATCATATAATAGCAGTTCTTGTTCGGGGGGACCATGATGTTAATGAGGAAAAACTATGCCTCGCTGTTGGTGATTCGGTAGAATTGGCGGAACCAGAAGAAATAAAATTCGTAACCGATGCCGAAGTCGGCTTTGCCGGACCATTGGGAATAGCCGATAAGGTCTCGAAGGTGATTATCGACAATGCAGTTGCAGCTATGGCAGTTGGTGTAACCGGTGCTAATAAGACTGACTATCACGTCAAGAATGTTGTGCCGGGGCGGGATTTCCCGCTCGAAGGTGAGAATATTACCGTTGCCGACATTCGCTACGCCGTTGAAGGCGATACGTATAATGGCAAGAAGCTGCTCTTCAAAAAAGGTATCGAAGTCGGCCAGGTCTTCAAACTCGGAACAAAATACAGTGAAAAGCTCGGAGCTAAATTCCTTGATGAAAAAGGTGCTGAAAAGCCCTGCATTATGGGCTGCTACGGCATCGGCATCAACCGAATCCTTGCATCTGCCATTGAAATCAGTAACGACAATAACGGCATTATTTGGCCGATTAGTATCGCCCCATTTGAGGTTTTGGTCGTTTGCGTTAATCAAGACGATGAAAAAGTCGCCCAGGTGTCTGAAAACATCTACCAGCAGTTACTCAGCGCCGGGCTTGATGTATTGCTGGACGACCGTCAATTACGCGGCGGAGTGAAATTCAAAGACGCCGACCTGATTGGTATCCCCGTACGAGTTACCGTCGGCGTAAAGTCTGTTGCCCAAGGCAATGTCGAAATAAAGCTGCGGTCAGAAACCAAAAGCACAAAAGTATCTATTGAAGCAGCAGCAGATAAGGCGATTGAGCTTGTCAACTCACTAAAAGAAAAACTCAAGACCTAACACAGTACGTATAATTGGTGATTATCAAACTTTGGAAGCGGTTTTGGCTGAATTCCGGTTTAGTGTGCCGGAAAATGCCGGAACCAACCCAGAATTGAAAAGGAGAGAAACGATGAACAAGAACAAATTTTCGCGAAGGACTTTCATCCGCAATACTTCTCTGGTTGCAGCCGGGACAGCAGCCGGTGCATTTGTTGCACAAGCCCTCGCCGTGGCCCCGGCTGATCTCGAGCGAGTCGTAAAAAAAGGTCGAATCAATCAGTCCGTCAGCAAATGGTGTTACGGCAAGTTTCCGCTTGACGAACTCTGTGCAATCGTCAAAAAAATGGGCTTAAAGGGCATCGATTTGCTTGGCCCGTCCGAATTTCCCACACTAAAAAAGTATGGCCTCGTATGCACAATGACCAATACGCACGGACTATCGAACGGTCTCAACAATAAAGAGATTCATACCCAGTGCCTCGACAGTATCCGCACAGCTATAGAAGCAACCGCAGAGTACCAATTCCCGAACGTTATCACATTCCCTGGAAATCGACGCGGCATGCCGGATGATGTAGGCATCGAAAATACCGTCACCGCACTTAAACAGGTCGCTGGGCTTGCCGAAAAGAAGAAGGTCAACATCTGCCTCGAATATCTCAACAGCAAGGTCAACCACAAGGACTATATGTTCGACCATATGAAATGGGGCGTCGAGGTTTGCAAAAAAGTCGGCTCCGAGCGCATCAAGATACTTTACGACATTTACCACGCTCAGATAATGGAAGGCGATATAATTCGCACCATTCGCGACAATAGGGAATACATCGGCCACTACCATACGGGCGGCAATCCAGGCCGAAACGAAATCGACGAAACTCAGGAGTTGTACTACCCCGCTATTATGCGGGCAATCGTCGAGACGGGTTACAATGGTTACGTCGCACACGAGTTTATTCCAAAGAGGGACCCGCTTACGTCACTGGCACAGGCAACACAGCTTTGTGATGTCTGAGCCAAAAACTAAGAACTCAAAACTAAAAACTCAAAACTACCTATGTGGAAGCTAAAGGACCCTAATCCGGTCAAGCTGATAATTGGAATTCTGGCTGCCAACTACAAGTGTTTGCACGCCGCAGCCGAGGCGCTGACACATAAGTTTGGCAGGGCCGATTTTACAAGTGACGTATGGCCGTTCGACAAAACCGATTATTATAAAGACCAGACTGGCCCGCATATCTTGAGGCAATTTCTCAGCTTTGAACGCCTCATTGCCCCGGCTTTACTGGCGAAAATCAAGCACAAGACAAATAAGCTCGAACAAAAGTTGGCGGTAAGGTTGGCCCTTCCTGTGCCCAGGCCGGTGAATCTGGACCCCGGCATAATTGAACCATCAAAGCTAATCCTGGCCACAACAAAAAACTATTCGCATCGTATATATATCGGCAAAAGAATGTACGCTGAAGTAACGCTCGTTTTTGACAAGGGCTCTTGGCATCCTCTGAAATACACATATCCGGACTACAAGCAGCGGTGCTATTTCGTCTTTTTTGAAAAAGTCAGAGCCCGATTGCTGGAGCAGTTGAAATCGAAACACTGACCATATTAGCGACAATTTTATTCGTCGGCTCATTTGTGCTGTCGGTTGTTTTAACGGCCGTCGTAAGAAAACTGGCCGCTCGCGCAGGTTTCGTCGCGCAACCGGCCGAAGACAGATACCACCAAACTGTCATCCCTCTCGGCGGTGGTATCGCAATCTTTACTACACTTATGATTTTCATCCTCGCTGCTATAATAGTAGTAAAATTTCTCGCCGCCCCCGGCCACCTTGATTGGCTTGGCGACTCTGTTACTGTTCATGCACCTGGTTTCGTGAGCAAAATTGGCCAGCTTGTGGTTATGCTGCTTTGCGGTTCCGTCTTGTTCGTAATCGGCCTATGGGATGATAGAAAACACCTTGGTCCGTTTTTGAAACTTGCCGTTCAGTTTGCAGTTGCAATATTTGCCGCCGCCGTTGCGGAGGTCAGAGTTGAAATTTTTATTGAAAGCAGAATAATCACCACCGTTCTTTCAGCCGTTTGGATAGTCTTGATTATTAACGCCTTCAACTTTCTTGACAATATGGATGGCCTGGCTGCTGGCATCGCAGTCATAGCGACTTCGATTTTACTCGCTGCAAGCGCATTAAGTGCGGCCCTAAGCGGCGAAGACTTTCAAGTCTTTGTAGGTGGTTTGGCGATTATTTTCATCGGGACACTGCTGGGGTTTTTGATATTTAATTTTCCCCCGGCGAAAATCTTTATGGGCGATGCCGGCTCGCTTGTCGTGGGCTTTTTTATTGCATTCTTGACCCTGCGCACCACCTATTATTATCAGGATGCCCAAAGCGGACAATGGTATGCGGTTTTTCTGCCACTGGTCGTTATGGCTGTTCCACTTTATGATTTTAGTAGTGTAACTCTGCTGCGCATAAGCCAGGGCAAAAGTCCGTTTGTCGGCGACACCCAGCACTTCTCACATCGATTAAAAAAGCGAGGCCTGACCGATACACAGACGGTTCTGACGTTATATCTGGCGACACTCTGCACCGGCTTGGGCGCAACTTTTCTCTACCAGGTTAACCTCGCCGGCGCAATTCTAATTTTCATTCAAACAGTTATGGTCTTATTCATTATCGCCGTTCTTGAAACCACATCGAGGTGAGTTTAAGCCACGAAGGCACCAAGTTACGAAGGAATGAAAAGTTAATTAACCACAGATTTCGCAGATTAACGCGGATTAAATATAAATAAAAAATTAGTGAAGTTTGTATAATCCGTGATTAAAAAAGAATAAGTCTTGGTGTCTTTGTGCCTTGGTGGCAGATTGAATAGTTAGAAATGACAAAAGTGGCAGCTAATTTAAATTTATCCAAAAGCAAAGGCCAGGTCATTTTAGAATACGTTCTGCTTGTCATCTGCCTTTGTGTAATCGCGCTTCGAATAATATTTACCGAAAGCCTGACTGCGCAATCGACCACTCTGCCGGTCAATCTAAGCGACAATGTTTACAGTTTGACCGTATCCGCCGTGTTGATATTCGCTTTTGTCTTTTGGCTGGTATGGGGCCTTTGTAGTCAAAGATTTTTATACCGCCTCACCGGCATCGAAATTGCCCTTTGTTTGTTCTGTGTAGCTGCCCTCGTTGCCGGCCTTGCCGCCGCAAACAAGCGGGCCGCCATAACCAGCTTCGCAACACTGCTCGCCCCGCTCCTTATGGCCCTCCTGCTCGTACAGATATTGGATTCGCTCTCAAAAGCAAAACTGCTCTTGGCTCTCATTGCTGCCTTGGGCGTGCTCTCAGCTTATCAATGTGCCGACCAGTTTTTCTTCACTAACCGGATGATGATTGAGCAGTATGAAAAGACCCCACAGACCTTCCTCGAACCGCTTGGCATAGAGCCCGGCACTTTTGCCCAATTTCTTTTTGAGCATCGCCTTTATTCAAGGGGTGTCCGCAGTTTTTTCACAACGCGTAACTCCGCCGGCTCGTTTGCATTGATGGCATTCTTTGCAGCCGTCGCTTTGCTTATCGAAAAATTGAAAAAACGCAAATCCGATTCCTCTCAGCCTTTGTATCTTTTCGTCTGCAGTGTCGCTGCGGTGGTTGTTTTATTCGGCCTTGCTCTTACCCGAAGCAAAGGCGCGATTATCTGCCTGCTCTCTGCCGCAGCAATCTTTATTGTGCACCTTCGTTTTGGTAGTTGGTTAAAAGCTCACAAAAAAGCCGTATTTATTGTTTGTTTGCTATTAGCCATCACCGCCGGTTCTGTCGTTATTCGGTATGGATTGAATCACGGCCAATTGCCGGGTGGCAGTTCGATGCTCGTCAGATGGCAGTATTGGCACGCCTCAGCTAAGATGTACGCCGACCATTTCGTTACAGGTGTTGGGCCGGGCAACTTCGCACATTTTTATACCCATTACAAACCCGCCGAAGCCCTGGAAAGCGTTGCAGACCCCCACAATTTTGTGCTCAGCGTCATAACTCAATATGGTCCGCTCGGCCTTATCGGATTCTTAGCTATGATTTTTATACCATTATGGAGGGTAGTTTCCCCCACTCTCGTAAGCACTCCGCTAAAAACTCACCAGCCACAGCCGGCTTTTAGAGTTCGGCCCGTCATCTTCTTACTTATCTTATGGCTTGCTTTATTACTTGCTCGACTCGTCGTAATGCCCGCAGCGGCTACAAATGGCCTTGCGGTAATGATTTATATGATAGTGAGATTTTACGTTCCACCCCTGGTCGTTTTTATCATTGTTTTTTGGCTTTTGACGGCACCGCTACATACAATACGCAATACGCAATACGCAACACGCAATACGAATATCGCCGCCGCTCTTTTCTGTGTTGTGTTGGGCGTCATTTTGCACAACTTGATAGACTTTGCCATTTTTGAGCCGGGCGTTTTTACCACTTTTTGGGCGGTGATGGCTTGCCTGATTGCGGTAGATTTCCACCAAAAGTCCCGGCCATACCTTGTTCTCAGACCTGCTCCTTTTATAAAAGTGGTAACGGCGGCAGCGGCCCTCGTATTGGTTTGGGCCTACTTTAATTACGCCTTCATCCCGGTAGCTAAAAGTACTGCCAGAGTCCAACGGGCCCACCGGGCCATCTCTGCTGGCCAATTCCAACAGGCTCATAACCTCTTAAACACCGCCGCCAAGGATGATTCTTTAAGTCCCACTGCATTATCGCTCAATGGCCGGGTGTATCTGCATCATTTCGAGCTAACGCAAAGCAGGAACCGCGATTTGCTTGTCGGCGCCGAAGTTAGTTTGCTTGGAGCAATAAGCCGGGACATCGCCGATTTCAAAAACTTTGAGAAACTAACCGTCGTTTACGACAATTTCGCAAAATTAACGCCGAACGAAAAAGGCGATTGGCTCGAAAAGGCCTATAACAGTGCGAAAGAAGCGGTCGAGCGTTATCCCGGCTCCGGGCGATTGCGAATCGAATTAGCCAAAATTGCCGAGCAGCTTGGCAAAAGCGATGTTGCCGTCAAGCACTACGAAGAAGCAATCGATATCGAAGATAAATATCGCCTCCAGTTCCGGCAGATTTACCCCGAGCGGGGAATATTCAGCCGACTCGGCGAAGAAGAATACAAGAACGCAAAACAGCGAGTAAAACAGCTCTCCGAACAACCGACCCCATAATGCGAGCTACGAAATCCGAGATACGATTTCATCAGGTATGTCAAAATTTGCGTATGTGTTTTGCACGTCGTCGTGGTCTTCGAAGGCCTCCATCAAAGAAATTATCTTTTTAGCTGTGTTATTTTCGTTGACCGGCACCGTACTCTGCGGCACCATCGAAATTTCAGTCACTTCAGTGGGTATCTCTTTTTCTTGCAGGGCCTCTTTTAGCTTCTCGTAAGCAGCCGGGTCACACGTTATTTCGTAAACTTCCCCCGTATTTTGCATATCATCTGCGCCGGCGTTAAGAGCGATTTCAAAAAGCTGCTCTTCGCCTGTCTCAGCGGTGCTTACCGTGATAAATCCCTTTTTGCGGAACATCCAGTTAACGCACCCGCCCGTGCCCAACGAGCCGCCGTGTCTTTCGAACAGTCTCTTGATTTCCGGTGTCGTTCGATTGCGATTGTCCGTCAGCGCCTCGACCATTATAGCCACTCCGCCCGGCCCATATCCCTCGTAGAGCACCTCTTCAAAATTAACGCCTTCTATTTCGCCCGTCCCTTTTTTGATGGCTTTTTCAATCGTATCTTTCGGCATATTGGCCGACTTGGCCTTGTCGATTGCGTATCGAAGGGACAGATTTGCTGCCGGGTCGCCACCGCTGGCCTTGGCAGCAACTATTATCATTCGGGCTAACTTACTCCACATCCTGCCGCGCTTGGCGTCAGCGGCTGCCTTTTTATATTTTATTCCCGCCCAGTGTGAATGACCTGACATACCTGCTCCTGACAGAAAATGCTTTTAATACACAATACGAAATACGATATACGCAATACGTAACATTATACCTTATTTCCTGTTCGACAAGTAAATATTTTTCGCGTATAGCTGTCATCGGACAGCGAAGCTGTCCGCTATGAAGCTGGAGCAAGACGCAGTGTTAGTTTCTCCTTTTGTATTGTTACTTTCTCTATTCGAAGTTTCTTTCTCTCATTTTCAAAAATATCCGCGATATCAAAAACCGGCTCGAACGGCTCGTCATTCAGTAATGATGCTGCAATTTGCGTCCGCAAGTCTTCTCTGTCAATAGGCATCGTCTCAAGTCTCTCTGCATACATTCTTTTGGCTATCATCCTGGCAACAGGCGTGATGTTCATAGCCCCGATTTTCACTTTCGTCACGTGCAGGTTTAAGAGGCCCTCTTCGTCGAGCCTGGGCTCGGCCATAACAGAAATAACAAGGTCCACACCTTTTATATTTGCCGTTCCCATCAGTTCTATGTTGTCCGGCGCAAAAAAGACCACAGGCGCCGTAAACGTGACGCCTTCGGACTCCTTCGGCCATTTAGACCAGGCGATTATTTCGTTTATCCCTTTCTGGGTGACCACCATCTCGAACGGCTCATCACGCTGTGCACCGTTGTGAAGCTGGGGCAATAATACGTTTGTCAGGTATGGACTAACTTCCCTCTGATTGTTGCCGGCGGGAATAGCATCAGGCGGCTTATAACGAGCGGGCTTGTATAGCAGTAAAGCAAAGATAACCATCGCTACCGCCAGGTCAATCAAAAGCCAGTATCTTTTCTTGAATTTTCTTTTTTTGCGAGTTTTCAAACCTGCTCCTGTGCCTCGATTAATCGGCAGTCAATAATCAATTTCCGAGGCAGAACATCCCTGTTTTGCCAGACTTCGGTCCGGCATTTTGCCGGATTCGCATCGTCCTTCGATTTCTGCCTTGCTCGAAACCGTTTATGTGATTATAGTGATTTAGACGTTTGGTAAAAAGGTTTTTCCGGCGGGCTTGTAGGCCTTTATGAAAGGAACTTTTGCCGGTTCTTTATTTAAGCTGTGAAAGATTTTTTAAGAATTTTATATATCCTCTATAAAAGAAAGGAAGGTCTGTTAAAAAATGGCAAATCATTTTGCCGACCGGCTCTTTGAGGCCGTAAAGAGCAGAAAAACTTCTCTGATTGTCGGATTGGACCCTGTTTACGCACGGCTCCCCTTAGCGATTAAAAGCCATCGCGATATGAACGATGAGTTTGATGCCGCTGCTGCTGTGGATGCAATCTTCGATTTTTGCACACAGGCGATGCGAATCATTGCACCGATGGTGCCGGCTGTGAAAATAAATATCGCCTTTTTCGAAAAATATCTCTGGGAGGGTATGGAGACTTACTATGCGTTGATTTCCGAGGCCGATGATTTGGGCCTGGAAATAATCGGTGACGTAAAACGCGGCGACATAGGCCACACGGCGGAGCTTTATGCCGCTGCTCATCTTGAAAATCCGGAATTGACCGGACTGGAGGATACACTTGCTCCCGATGCTATAACCGTAAATGGCTTTGCAGGACTTGACGGCATCGAGCCATTTGCGCGTATGGCAGACCGGCAGGGAAAAGGCATCTTCGTCTGGGTCCGCTCCAGCAACCCTTCAGCCGCAGCCGTTCAGGATTTTGCCGATGCCGACGGCAAAACAATGTACGAAAAGCTCGCCGAAATAATCGCCCAGGTCGCCAACGAACCCGAACGAATCGGATACCATGGCTACAGTAACATAGGTATGATAGTCGGCGGTACTACACCACAGGTCTCAGCCGCTTTGCGCCAAAAGTATGATAAGGTATGGTTTCTCGTGCCGGGCTACGGCTCACAGGGCGCCTCTGCTGCTGACTGTGTCCGGTTCTGCAAGCCTGATGGCAGCGGAGCTTTAATTAACGCATCACGCTCCATAATTTATGCCTATGAAAAACCGCAATACAAAGAGCAGTTCGGCGATGACTGGAAAAGGTGCATCGAGCATGCTGTTATCGATGCAAAGCTGGACTTGGCAAATGCAATGCAGACTCTGATATGAAAAAGGAATTCTTCAGCGGCAAAACGATTTTGATTATGGGCCTCGGACGGTTCGGCGGCGGAGTTGATGTCGCTGAATTTGTAACAAACGCCGGTGCAAAAGTAATAGTAACGGATTTAGCTTCAGTCGAACAGCTAAAAGATTCGATAAAAAAACTTGAAAAATTTCCTGATATTGAATTCCATCTCGGCTCACACGACCCTGCCGACTTCCAGCAAGCCGACATTATCGTAGCAAATCCCGCGGTTGCCCCTGATAATGAATTTCTCAAACTCGCCAGTTGGCACAACAAATTTGTTACCTACCAGATAAATATCTTTTTTGAATTGTGTCCTGCCCCGATAATCGGCATAACAGGAGCCAACGGCAAAAGCACAACAGCCGCCCTCACCGCCCACCTGCTCAGAAGTGCAGGCGAGGAGCGACGAGCGATGAGCGAAGAATCCGTCAGTGCGAGCAAAGCGAAGCAATCTCAAACTACGCAATACGCAATACGCAATACGCAATACGCAAACGTTTGGCTCAGCGGCAATATCGGCAACGAGCCGTTACTGACCATATTGGACCAGATTACCCCTAACGATTTGGTTGTCTTGGAGCTGTCCAGTTTTCAGCTCGAACAATTAGCCCAAATCGAAAAAGCTCCGAAAGTCGCATTGTTGACAAACCTGACTCCAAATCATCTTGACCGCTACGGCACATTCGACGATTACCGTGCCGCTAAGGAAAATATCTTTAAGTTTCAAAAACTGGACAGAAACTTTCCTGCCGTTTCTATCTTCAATGCCGAAGACAAAATCGGCGCTGAATGGTTTGAAAAATACAAGAAGGATAAGGGCAGGATTTGCATCAAATTTTCAACCGACGATGTAAGTGAAGAAATTCGAAAAAGTTTCTCTTTGCCGGGTCGGGCCAATCTTTCAAACCTTGCCGCAGCTATCGCCATCGCCAGGCATTTTGGAATTGACGATGACCGGATTAAAAGTTCCCTGCCGGAATTCGAGCCATTGCCTCATCGCCTCGAACTCGTCGCAGAGATAAACGGCGTCTCCTGGTACAACGACTCCAAAGCCACCACTCCGCAAAGTGCGATTGCTTCGCTCGAGGCCTTTGACCGGCCCACGATTATTATTGCCGGCGGATATGATAAGAACCTTCCCTTTGATGAACTCGGCCAAAAAATAGCCCAAAATGCAAAAGCGGCTGTCCTGCTCGGCCAGACCGCTGAAAAAATCGCAGACGAAATACAGGCATTTCCGCAAGCTAACACAAAAATTGAAATCGTCGGCTCCCTCTCTGAAGCTGTCGAGTTAGCCAGCCGCCTCGCCGTTAGCGGCGATGTTGTCTTGTTAAGCCCCGCTTGCGCAAGCTATGATATGTTTGACAATTTCGAGCAGCGAGGCAGAGAATTTTGCAGACTCATCCGACAAGTCAGCGGTGGATTATAGGAATATCTTTGCCAGTAAGCAGGAAAAACAAAAAAACTAACAAAAAAGCTAATTGGCCCATTCTATCGTTACCTAATTCAAAATAAGCCAATCTTCCTTATCAACTAAGTCAGCAGCGATTTTTTCGGCAATCCCTCGTAAAGTCATCCCTTAAATCTGTCGATTTCCAGAACAACAATAAAAGCAGATAATTTCTGAGGGATTAAAAATGGACAAAAATAACGAGCGAAGAAGTGAGCAAAGACTGCGGTATTATTGGCCCATCTGGTTCGCTGAGGATTTTGACGAGATGCTTTCGCAGGGCCAGATGCTTGACATTTCCAGCAGGGGGGCGGCCTTTACCTGCCCCGCCGACGACACTTGTCCCTACCCTGGCCAGGAAATAACCGCTCGTTTTAGTGTTCCGCGCTTCGGCCCGGAAGACTCATTCGATATGGCAAATTTCACCCGTTCGGCCCATATCTGCCGCGTC
>Ga0209427_10001433_pt1 | contig 27457 bp, 17 predicted proteins | sample DeeMarSWOR136_30_FD_187465 | JGI IMG/M metagenome (GOLD analysis project Ga0209427, IMG submission 187465) | Marine sediment microbial communities from White Oak River estuary, North Carolina - WOR-1-36_30 (SPAdes) (version 2) | ecosystem: Environmental > Aquatic > Marine > Intertidal zone >...
GTCATTCCTGCGTATGCAGGAATCTCATTAATAACAAATAGTTAGGAGATGCCTGTATTCACAGGCATGACATGAAAAACTAAACCGTAACGAGTATAAGAATTATCGAACTATTAAATAAAAGCTTTTGAAGACGCAGGTATAAAGCTGTAAGTATTTCATTGCATATTAGTACTACTTAGTCACATTACGATTAACCTGTCATTCCTGTAATCTTTTATGCAGGAATCTCCTCATTTTCCGCAAGAGATTCCCGCAAAAACCATGCGGGAATGACAGCCTCTTAAAAGGAATTGGAAAAATCATGAGCAAAAATATTAATCTGACTAAGTAGTATTATAAAATGAATGTTTTCAAACCGACCGAAAAGCAGTGGTTGAGTTTAGTTGCTGTCGGTGGTGTTATTCAAATTTTGTGCAAAAATAATATTCAGCGCCTCGTAGCTTTTCGGCGGCTGAAGCCTGTTATTATCTATATTTCTTTAGGATTCAAACTGAAATAAAAAGCATCATCGTCCGTGATCGGTAATTCAACTTTCCTGCCCATTCTGTTTGCTTTATAGATAGCAGTAAGAACCTGTAATGAACGCCGAATCTCAGCGGTGTTAACTGCCGTTTGCCGTTCTTCAAAGATCGCCTTCACAAAATCATTAACAAGCAACCGATGACTGGCAGGTTCAAATATATAATTTCGGCTGGTTAAAAATTGTTGTACCTGTTTTTCATAATCCGAATCGACAGATCGAAATTGCCAGGGCTGATAAGCAACTCCGTAAGGATCATCGGAAGAGATTGCCTCTAATTTTGTACCAATAATTTCAAGATGACTTCGTTGATGATGTGCATTGACAGTCGCATTCACGGCACCCAATGCCCCGTTTTTAAAGCGGAGAATAATACTTCCAGTGTCCTCAATTTCAATATTATATTTCAAGGCGCCCAAGTCTGCTGAAACCGAAGCAATATCACCTAAAATCCATATAAGAGCGTCCAAACCGTGGCAGGCGAGGTTAAAAATTATTCCCCCTCCAGATTTATCCCAGCTATGTCGCCAATCAACATCAAAATATTCATCTGTGCGATGCCAGAATAAGTTATTGGTCGCATAGATAATTTTGCCAAACATATTGTTATCAGCCAGGTCTTTCACCTGCTGCACTCCGGTACCAAATCGCCATTGAAAGGCACCACCAAAACAACGCCCTGATTCCTGAACCAGCTTTTCCACCTGATCAAGTTCAGCTAAATTCATTACCACCGGTTTTTCACAAAGCACATGTTTTCCTGCCTGTAAACTATCCTTAATAGTCTGAAAATGGTGAAAAGGAGGAGAGCAAATGCTGATAATATGAATGTCATCCCGGTGCAACAGGGTTGTGTAATCAGTCGTCGCAATTGGCGCTTGAAACTGCTCGGCACGAAATTTTGCTCTATTGATGTCCACATCAGTAAAAGCCATAACTTTTACGTTTTCAGAAACTTTTGCAAATGAATCTCCATGTCCTTCCGAAATTCCACCAGAACCGATAATCGCAACACCTAACTGTTCCATGTTAATTGTCCTTTCTCACTTCAATCTGTGCTAACTTTTCTGTGAATTGAATGATCGCTGAATGATCCATGTCGCCTTTACCAGCCACAATTAGTGCTGAAAGTATTTGCCCAACTAATCCTGTAAATGGTAGTGGCACCTGTAAATCTGCTGCGGTTGCTAAAGCATTTTTAATATCTTTATTATGCAGATGAATTTTGAAACCAGGTTTAAAATATCGTTCAACAATGAGTGGAACCTTTGCATTCATCACGTTGCTACCAGCTAAACCGCCACGAATTGCTTGAAACAATTTCTCAGGATCAAGACCTGCCTTTTGGCCCAATACAAATGCCTCAGATATTGCAGCGATGTTCAACGCCACAATAATCTGATTGACTAACTTGGCAAAGCCACCAGCACCGACATCACCGATGAGGACAATGCTTTTTCCAAGAACTTTAAAAATCGGCAGACAACGATTAAAAACACTTTCCTTCCCACCTACCATGATGGCAAGCGTTCCTTCAATAGCTCCAGGTTCTCCGCCACTGACTGGTGCATCTAAAAATTCGATACCTTTCTTTTCGGCTTCAGCAGCAATTTTTCGAGAGACCAATGGCTCTATCGAACTCATGTCGATGATCGTCATGCCCTTTTTCGCCCCTTCCAAAACACCATTTTTACCAAGTATCACTATTTCCACATCTGGAGAGTTGGGCAGCATGGTTATTACAATTTCAGATTGCTGTGCGACCTGTTTAGGTGAATTTGCCGACCGAGTTCCTTCTTTGACTAATTCCAGAATTGGTGTTTGGCTTCGGTTATGGACAATTAAAGAATAGCCAGCTTTGCTTAAATTCTTTGCCATGGGTTTTCCCATTATACCGAGTCCAATAAATCCAATTTTTGGTTTGTTTGATTCAGAATCCATAATTTAATCCAGTATTTATAATTCAGGACAAAAAGTGTCCGGTTTATAAGTTTTTTAAATAATCATCAATATAATAATCTGAACAACGAGAATCAATTAAAAAATCATGCTTTTGCCATAGAACCGACAATTATCTTTTCATCAGGATTTTTAGGGAACTAATAAGAGCTAATAAGGTAACAAAAGCATTATTTACGCAAAGAGAAGTTATCAGATTTAAAAATTGGAGAAGTTAACAATGGAAATTTTAAATCCAAAATTAGAACAGTATATATTTGATTTAATGCCGAAACAGAATGAGATAATTGAAGAAATGTATAAATTTGGTACTGATAGAGATTTCCCCATCATTGGGCCTCTATGCGGACAATTTTTACGCCAGATGGCAATGGTAAGTAATGCTAAGCGAATTTTTGAGATGGGATCAGGTTTTGGTTATTCGGCGGTCTGGTTTTCCATGGGTATGCATGAGGATGGTAAAATCATCTGCACCGATGGCGATCCCAACAATCGAGACCGAGCGATATCATATTTCAAACGACTTGGGATCGATCATAAAATTGAATTTCACCTGGGCAAAGCACAGGATATTTTAAAGCAATTTGATGGTCCTTTCGATATTATTTTTAATGATGTGGATAAAGAGCAGTATCCAGAGACACTGGATTTAGCTGTTCCGCGATTAAGAAAAGGTGGGTTATTTATCACAGATAATGCGCTATGGGACGGAGAAGTTGTGAATGAAGGAGGTGATATTTATACAGTTGGTGTGAAAGAATTTAATAAGCTATCTTTCCGTAGCAAAGATATCGTAACCATGATCGTTCCGTTGAGAGATGGCCTATTAGTCAGTGTGAAGCTCTAATAATAATTTTTTATACACAAATTTTCGATCATTACTTAGCAGACGGATAAGAACCCAATACCTTAATAAACTCAGCAATTTCTCCCAGGTGCATAAGCGCATTCTGGCAGGATTCCTGCTCCATCGCGCCCTCAAAGTCGAGATAAAAAATATACTGCCATGGTTTTCCTCTAAGAGGGCGGGACTCAATTTTGAGTAAATTTAAATCACGGAGGAAAAAAACGCTGAGACTTTTAAAAAGAGCGCCAGGAATATGTTTCGTCGCAAATACGATTGAGGTTTTATTGGCAACACCAAAGTTAATCGCTTCTGTGGAAATTATTAAAAAGCGAGTATAATTTTCAGGATAATCTTCAATTTCACTGAGAACAATGTCCATATTGTAATCATTTGCTGCTTGCCGACTGGCAATAGCAGCAGCATTAGATAATCCCTTTTCAGCAATGATTTTAACGCTACCTGCTGTATCATAAGTTGGAATTATTTCAACATCATAATGTTGCGCCCAGAAATTTCGGCATTGCCCCAAAGCTGCTGGATGGGAATAAACTGTTTTAATCTGGGAAAACTTAACTCCTGGTTTAGCGATTAAATGCAATTCTATTCTTAAATTCACCTCGCCCACAATCCGAACGCTATTTTCCAGTAATAGATCATAATTTTGATGGATACTTCCAGAGAGTGTATTTTCAATGGGTATAATTCCCAAAGGTGGCTTATTTCTCTTAACTGATTGAAAAACTTGTTCAAAAGTTTCCTGTGGATGACATCGTGCATTTTCACCCAAAAACTTTTTTGCTGCAATTTCGCTAAATGCATAATGTTCACCTTGAAAGGCAATTTCATAATTTTTCATCTGATGCAGTTTCCTTAAGATAGGTAACCAATTGTTCCAATCCTTTGAAATAGCCTTGAATTCCCAATCCATAAATTTGATCGATGCAAATATCTTTGATGACAGAAATTTTTCTAAATGGTTCTCGTTTATGAATATCTGATAGGTGAACCTCAACTGTAGGTTTGTTGACAGCAGCAATGGCATCCCGGAGGCTGTAGCTATAGTGGGTCAATGCTCCGGGATTGATAAGCATACCATGTGCCCAGTGCCTGTTTTCATGGATAAAATCAATTATTCTTCCCTCGATATTGCTCTGATAGAATTTTAATTCTATGCACATTTCCTGGGCTTTTTGCAGTAACATGTCGTTCAATTCATCAAGGGTAGTTCGACCGTAGGTTTCAGGTTCACGTTCACCCAGTAGATTTAAATTTGGTCCATGAATAATCAAAATATGCATAGTTAACGATGCTCCGATTAATTTGTTCGATAGCTGCACCAATAATTAGATAGGATTTATATCGTTATTTGGGAGAGAAAAGAAATGCCCTCAATGTTTATCTGGACTGTACTTTAGTGTGTTGGAAACATTTCATCAATACCGTATTTAATCAATTCCCTGTCCAATAACTCTATCTTACAACTCCCAATATCCTGCAATAAAACAAAATGCAAACCGTCAGCGGTTATCTTTTTGTCTGTTTCAATAGATTGTAAAATCTGGTCAGTAGAAATTTCGGAGGGCAGTGGTGGTATTTCCAGCAGTTGAATAACTTCTGTTATTTTCTGAAATTGGCTATTGGATAATCCCAGTTTTCTCATAGAGATAGCAGCAGCAGCAAGCATTCCCCAGGCAACAGCTTCTCCGTGTCTGAAATATTGATAGTCCGTGATATTTTCAAGCGCATGTCCAATTGTATGCCCGAAATTTAAGATGCGGCGGTAATTCGATTCTTTTTCATCCTTCTCTACAACCAATGCTTTCAAGCGGCAACTATTTCTGATAATATGAACTAAAATATCTACATTCTCAAGAGACAAGATATTGTTAAAATTTGCTTCAACAAATTCAAACAATTCGCTATCCAGAATGAGACCATATTTTATCACTTCAGCCAGACCATTATAAATCTCTCGCCGGGCCAAAGTTTTCAAAGTTGTTGGATCAATCCAGACCAGTTGCGGTTGATAAAAAGCCCCGATGCTGTTTTTCGCTAATGCGTGATTCACTCCAACTTTACCACCAACACTGCTATCAACCTGAGCCATCAATGTTGTGGGGATTTGTATCCACCGGATACCTCGTAAATAGGTTGCTGCAACAAACCCAGCCAGATCACCAACGACACCACCGCCGAGGGCAATAATAACATCATCCCGATGAAAACGATTGGCAAACAGCCAGGTATAAATCTGTTCGGAAGTTGTTAATGACTTTGATTCTTCACCTGGAGTGATTTTATATAAATGGCATGTTACTGATTGTTGTTCTAAGGAATTTATTACAGACTTAGCATAATGAGGAGCTACATTCTCATCAGTAATGATGATAAAAGTCTTTGCCTCACAAGTGCGGAGTAGTATCTCTTTCCCACAATTCGACAAGCTATCTGCTTCAATCATTATTGGATAAGTGCGTGCGCCTAAATTCACTTTAAGAATTCGCATGATAATTTAATTCCCTATTATTAAATCCCGGGGTAGATTTTGAAGAATCATTTCTACCGTTCTGGCTGGAGTTGTACCTTCATCTCCATAAACTACATAATCAGCTTTTTCATAAAATGGTCGACGTTCGTCCAATAATTTTTCAATATAATGAAGGAGTTCATTTTTGTTTATACCGTTCAGAAGTGGACGATGAGTACTTTTTTTTATACGATGATATAGAATCCTGGGGGACCAGCTCAAATAAATTGTATATCCTGTTTTTATCATTATTATTCTATTTTTGTCGAATAGGACTATTCCACCACCTGTGGCAATGATTTTGTTTTTAGTTTGACTTACCTGTATAAGACACTCTGTTTCTAATTTCCGAAAGTAACTTTCACCATATTTTTCAAAAATCACCGGGATAGCAAGGCATGATTCCTTTTCGATAATTTCATCCAGGTCTATGAACGTTCGATTTAATTTTGCTGCCAGTTTTTTTCCGATTGTCGTCTTACCCGCGCCCATAAAACCAATGAGATAAATATGCATTTTTTTTTAAATATATTAAGGGATCGTGTTTGTTTAACCGTTTAAAGTTTATTTAAAAAAAAATACCTGTGAAATATAGACTTAGAACTCTCCCCCTGTTTCCCCATCTCTTGATAAGAGAGGGGGATTAAGGGGGTGAGTTTGAAAGCGGTGGATTCAAAAATATTGTTTTTCTTCACCTGAATAAGCCAGTGCCAAAAAGTGAAGCGTACTAAGCACCTAATCCGTTAATCCCAGTCGCCAATCTCCAAGACTGAACGTCTGGAGGATTTCCAACTGACTTTCGTAGAGAACATTTTCCATATTTTTCTTCATTTCGCCAATGGAATCGCCACCAAATTTTTTACATAGTTGGTCAGCCAGAACCAATGCAATCATTGCCTCTGCAATAACTGCCGCTGAGGGTAATGAACAGACATCACTTCTTTTCTTGAGCCGTTTGTCCGGTATTTTTTGTTCAATGTTTACAGACTTCAGGGGACGCATTAGCGTGGGTATTGGTTTCATGGTAGCAGTTACAATGATAGGTTCTCCATTACTAATTCCACCCTCAATTCCTCCAGCGTGATTTGTTGATCTTATATATTTTGTAGATTTTTGGTCCCAAAAAATTTCATCATGGACAACGGAACCATATTTATCAGCCAGATCCTGACCATCTCCGATTTCTACTGTCTTTATTGCTGGAATGCTCATGATCGCTTGAGCCAATAGTCCATCCAATCTTTGCTCGTACTGGGAATAGCTACCTAAGCCGATCGGGACATGTAACGTCGCTACCGCCAAACGTCCACCAACAGTATCACCCTTTTCCTTTGCAGCGTCAATTGCCTGGATCATCTGTCGTCCTACACTCTCATCGCCGCAATGTACGTTTGATTTTTCAATCTTTTCTATGTATTTCTCTAAATCTTCATCAGAAATTTCATTCAGTCGCTTATAAACTGGATTTAAAAGTTTAACTTTACCGATTTGGATAGCTTCGCTGAAAATTCGTATGTTGAACAAATCTAACAATTGTTTTGCAATAGCACCAATTGCAACGCGAGCCGCTGTTTCACGTGCACTTGCCCTTTCAATTACATTTCTAATATCTAAATGATGATATTTTAAACTGCCAGCCAGGTCTGCATGGCCAGGTCGGGGGACGGTTACTTTCTCTAAATTAGCTGGAGGAGATCCAAATATTGCCATTTCTTCCGACCAGTTGATCCAATCCTTATTTTCAATATAAAGCGATATAGGGCTTCCAATCGTTTGACCAAAACGGATACCTGATATAAACTCCGCATGATCCTTTTCGATCTGTTGCGCTCTTTCTCCTCGACCATGACCCTTCAGGCGACGGCGTAATTCGTGTTGAATGGATTGTTCTGAGATGTGCATTCCAGCAGGTATCCCTTCTATGATTCCAACCAATCCTTTTCCATGAGATTCCCCGGCTGTCCTCCATGTTATTCCTGACATATTTCTCTCCTTAACAAATCTTTTATCTCAAAATAAAGCGATCTTTCGAGTGTTAAGTCCTGGTTGAGCCAGAACTTCAATGACTCAATACCCTGGCAAATGAGCATATCCAGTCCATTTATCCATTGGACGTTATACGATTCAGCCTGGTGAATCAACTGTGTCCGGTAAGGACGATAGATAAGGTCATACACAAGCAAATCTTTGTGTAAGCAGACTGGATTGGGCAGGATAGATCGATCTTTCAACCTTCCCATTCCTACTGTTGTCGAATTCACCAGGAGTTGAGATGATTTAATATGATCGTTAACCTCATTGCCATCTAATCTCACAGCATCAAGATTTATAATATTGAATTGCTGCGACAGATTGTTAACCAGAGTTTTTGCTTTTTCAAGATTTCGATTGGCAATAACAATCTTTTTGCACTGTTCCCTGATTAATCCAACTGTTACTGCGCGCGCTGCTCCGCCAGCACCAAATAGAATTACATTTTTATTTTTGAATGAAAATCCATGGACTTTTAAACTCGTTGAAAAACCTATTGCATCTGTATTATGTCCTATTAATTTTTTATTTTCGATTTTAATGGTGTTTACACTACCGATCTTGTTAGCTTCTGGTGTAAGTTCATCTACGTACTTCAGAACTGCGCCTTTAAGAGGAGTTGTCACATTGATGCCATTGACTTTCTCCTTAATGAACGACTGAATCGCATCTCCGAGTTCGGCAATTTTAACCTGTCGTGCAGCATACGTCCCTTTAATGTGAAACTTTTGAAGAAAATAACTATGCATTAAAGGTGATAGTGAATGATCAATTGGATCACCAATAACACAAAATTTCTGGGAAGTATTATGCAACAACAACTCCCTTTAATACATCAAAAAAATTAGGCATTGAGACTGCCACACATTCAGCATCAACAATTTGAGTTTCTCCATGTGCAATAAGTCCAGCAATTGAAAATGACATAGCTATTCGGTGATCATTAAAACTGTTTAATATTGCTCCATTTAATTTTTGTGGTCCCTGGATAATAAATCCATCCTCCCTTTGTTCGATTTGCGCTCCCATTAAAGATAAATTTTTTGTGATAGCATGTAATCGATCTGATTCTTTCACTCGTAATTCTCTTGCACCAGAAAGAATTGTCCTTCCTTTCGCCTGGGTGGTAATTATCGCTAAAATTGGTATTTCATCGATTAACCTGGGGATTAACTCAGATGTGATCTCCACAGAATTTAATTGTGATGTACAAATTTTCAAATCTCCAATTGGTTCAGAGGATGTGCCTGAATGTTTGTTAATCTCTATCTTTGCTCCCATTTGATTTAGGACATCCAATAAACCAGTCCGGGTTGGATTGATGCCCACATTTTTAATTTCCAATTGTGAGTTCGGAGTGATTAAAGCAGCCCCAATAAAAAACGCCGCTGAAGAAAAATCGCCTGGAATATCTACCTGACACCCTATTAATTTTGCTGGTCCAATTAAAGATATTTTCAATCCATGTCGCTTTATAGGGAACCCGAAATCACTGAACATCCTTTCAGTATGATCTCGCGAAAGATGAGGTTCAACCAGAGTTGTAAGACCCGGAGCATATAATGCAGCTAACATAATACATGACTTAACTTGAGCGCTGGCTACCGCATTTTGATAATATATTGATCTTAGCCGATTCCCATGAATAGCCAAAGGTGCTAAACCTCCGGATAGACTCTCAATTTTAGCTCCCATCCGGGTAAGAGGTTCAATAATCCGATTCATGGGACGTTTATTTAATGACTCATCGCCGATTAGAGTGGAAGAAAAAGGCTGGGCAGCTAAAATTCCAGAAAGCAGCCGCATCGTTGTCCCTGAATTACCGCAGTTCAAAGGTGTTGAAGATGCCTTGATCCCGTAAAGACCTTTTCCTTCGATTTCCATGTAACTATTTTTTTCTTCAGTTTCAACTTGCAACTGCTTTAGGCAGTTTAAAGTGCTCCTTACATCGGCAGCAGGAGATAAATTACGAATTATTGTGATTCCTTCGGCGATGGCACCCAGTAAAAGCGCACGATGCGATATTGATTTGTCACCAGGTACTGTGATTGATCCTTTGATTGCTCTGACGTGTTGTGCTTTGTGGATCAAGTTGAATCTCCATTGCTTTCTGGCTATATTTTTTTTATATCTTTTTTTGGTATCTGTTAACTTATAAGAAGCGAACAAATTAGCAAACCAGGCTTCTGTGAGAAACCTGGTTTGTTTTTTAACTTAGGCCAACTATAACAAGTTTTGCTTTGATAGCGATTATGCTACTTCATTTTGTGAAGGGGACGGGATCAAACGTATGAATAATTGTTTTTTTAATAGCAAATAAGTCCCAACCATCTAAACTAAAATATCCCCCCTAAACAAAAACATTATTTGAGGAGTTTCTGTCGAACTTTTAACCATTCTAAGGCAATAATCGTTTTAGCATCAAATATTTCACCTGAGTTTACCATTTTAAATGTTTCTTTGGGAGTAATTTCAATAAGTTGAATGTTCTCGCCCTCCTCTATTAGACCACCACCCCTCCTAACGAGATCGGTTTGATCAACTTTGGCAAAATATAAATATACCCTTTCGTTACTACCACCTGGTGAGGGGAAAAAGCTAAACAAAGGCTGCATATAATTAACATGATATCCAGTTTCTTCCATGATTTCTCGTGCGATGGTATCCTCAGGAGATTTACCTGCTTCAATCATTCCGGCGACGATTTCCAGTGACCAGGCATTTTTTTCATCTTTCGTAAATACTGGATAGCGGAACTGTTTAACCAATATAATTTTCTGATTAGTCCTGTTGAAAATAATAGCTCCAACAGAATCACCTCGATCAAAGTTCAACCGAACAACTTCCTCACTCATTGCACCATCAAACGTTTCAAATTGGAGTAAGGCACGATCAACTTTGAAATAATCATCTAAGATTCGATGAACTTTTTTGACTTCGACTTTCATATCATTGAATTGGTTTAAAATCTAAAAACAATGAATAACAGGTCATTTGAAAAAGAAAATGATATAGAGCAATACAGGCTGTAAATACACCAACAGTACCAGTTTCAAACTGAGGTGAAAGTAACCAGCTTGCAAATAAAAGGACAACCGTCGATACAAAGCTAATCGACATGGCTGAATAATAAGAGACATTGCTCTTTTTCCCTGGCTTGGGGATTGTTTTGCTGTCCCATAAAAAGGCCGATCTGGCAATGTCATCAGGAACTCGACCGTTGATAATAAAAAATTCTTTAATCTGGTTCATTGCTGCGGCACTATCGCACCAGGCTTGACGAAGGCGAATAATATGCATGAAATAAATCCAACCGATAATGTTGATAATAATAGAAACTCCGATTAAAATTGATATATATTTCGGATTGTTCAGGGCTTCTTCGGCGCCAAAAATTCTGCCACCAATGATCGTGATAAAAGCACCAGTGATGATGATAAAGTAATTGACCATGGTGTGACGGTCATTCATCGCCTGTGCTGCTGTTTCTCGAATATAATCAAATTCTCTTATTAATACTCTTGAAAGTTCGAATGCATTCTCCTGTAAGCGAGGATTTTTAAGCCTTTTTACGTAAAGACTTCGAGGTGAAGTAAAATTTCGATAGCTGAAATAAGTTGCCAATACTATTAATTGGATCACTAATAGATATACAACGAGAGCCTGTTGATTCAAGTTTGGACGATAGAAAAATGCCGTAAAGGTGAAAATAATACTAACGGCGATGATGCTGACGATAAAAATAGCACGTTTAAAAGTGCTGTCCATGTAACATATCATAGTGCACTCCTTGAATTTTTAATTGATACCAGATTTGTTAAAAAAGAGTATGGCTGCTCTAAAATTTGAGCAGAGGTGGTGATAGCGGAGTGAGATTGAATAGCTTTACCATTTGTATTTTGTTGATCTTGAGAAAATAAATACTTATAAGATTATAATGCATAATTTATTTTATCTCGCTCCCTAAATGAGTGCTTTGTGCTGATTATTAATTTCTCAATAGAGCAAATTAGAAAAAATAGGTGATATTTTTCACCCCCTTTCGTTTAGCTGATATTTGTGATAAGAATAAAAATTATTGTACAACAAATTGATCTACAAAATATTTCGGAGTTAAATATTCTCCAGTCGCTCGCCTTATCATTTCGTTCCATGGATACTTTGTCCCCACAGAAAAGATTCGATTTTTCAAATATGCACCCACTGTCTTTTCATTAACATAAGAGATCCCAACATCAGCATCTAATTTAAAAATATTTTTAACAATATATGCATGGAGTTGGGAAGCTAACAATTCGCCAAGCATATAGTTATGGTAATATGCTGGTGAGGATGTGAAATGGATTTTTGCCGCCCAATCTGGCTCAGTGCGTTCTCTGGGTCGTTTGACCTGTTGGTATTTTTCTACCAGTTCCCACCATAATGTATTTAAATCTTGATCCGGATTTTTGTACAATTCCTGTTCAAAGTGAAACATGACCTGGCACCATCGGGCAAAAATCAATTGTCTCAGGCGAAGATTTCTTTGAACAACATTAGCAATTTTATCCCGTTCGTCATTGCTTAATCCAACCATATTTTGAAGCCAGTAGGCATTCCGAGAAAGACGACCAAAAAACATTGCAATGGCTTCGGTTGTAAATATATGAGATGGCTCTCGAAGCAAAAAAGGTAAACCGCCATCAATGTATTTATCGTAAACAGCATGACCTAATTCATGAAGCATTGTTTCCATCCAGTATTCATCGTTTTTAATATTGGCAAGAATTCTCACATCTTCCAAACGATCAATGCTAATGCAATAGGCATGAGGATTTTTTCCCTCTTTTTCGTACAGATCACTCCGCTCCAAAATATCCTCAACTGTGAGATCAATTCCCTCATAAAACCGCTGTGCCAGTTCTTTTACATTTTGATTTTCAAAATATTTATCCAAATTCACCTCATAAACCATTGGCCCCTCCTGGAAGAAAGGATCGTGATAGTGCCAGGGCATCATTCCTTCTGGACCGATGCCGTATTTGTCGGCTAAGATACTATCCAGTTCAGCCTTTAAAGTTACAAACGGTTTATCTGTAAGGTCAGCTAATTCGTTAAAAATCCTAACTAATTCATCAATGTCTTGTTCAGCTAAACTGAGGGACATCAGATAATAATTTTCAAATCCAAGTTTCTGGGCTGATTGGTTTCTCAATTTTATCAACTCAATTAAATCCCCAGCTACCTCTTTACCGACTTGTTTGCTTGCCAGCCAGGCGTCTCTTCGCTTGGTGGAATCTGTTTCCTTTTTAAGAATTTCCTTGATTTCGTTATCAGTAATCTCACGGTTTCCAATTTTACCTCTAAAAACATTGAACTTTTTTTCTACAGCAGTACTTTTTTCTACAATCTGTTTTAATATGTCAGGTTCGATTTGATTGCGGAGGTATTCGTTATAAAGCAAATCTAAATGACGTTTCAAAAGGGGATTTTTAATTTGATCAGATTCTTTCAATTGCTTGATAAATGTAAAATTTCCTGTATCAGAATAGATAGTACGAATATTTAGCTCGAATTCGGCAGTTTTATCAAAGTCTTCCTTTTTGCCAGTTAATGAAGCGTTCCAATAATTCAAATTCCACTGTTTCATGAGCGGCTTGATTTTTTCCACATGTTCTGCTACAAATGTTCTAAACTTTTTCTCCATAGCATTCTCCCCACAGCCCGAAATAATCATTATCAAAATTATGAGCATTGAAATTTTACGAACCATAAGTTCTCCTAAGGAATTCTGGAAATACATCGGAAATAATACAAAATATAAATCACAAATTCAAGTGTTTTTTTGAGCTTCGGTTGGATTTGTGGTTAGCTTAAATAGTGGGATATCAAAAGTATCCGCTGATGTGTCTGCTAATGAGCTAAGAACAACAACCTCAATCAGAAAAATCTTGTCCAATGAACAAAAAATCTACTGAAAAAAATTATCATCAATAAGGAGTAATGGAGTATTGGATTGAGGGATCTTGTAATTCAATAATCCATTGCTCAATTAGTCCAATACTCCATTTTTTTTTGTTTTTTTGTTCAGGCTCGTCCAGGTTGGCTGGATCAATTAGAAATTTGATCTGCCAAGCAAGATTCTCCTCTGCGAATCGATTTAAAATACGGATATACCTCCATCCATACAAACTATTGCATAAAAATCATTTTTCTGGAATCCATAAAATCTCCAGCTTTTAACATATAAATATAAACGCCACTAGCCATTTCTCTTCCGTTATTATCTCTACCATCCCATATAACTTCGTGATCACCTGCTGGCATCTCTCTATTAATCAAGGTATGGATTTCCTGTCCCACTATATCAAAAATCTTCAATACAACCTGGGTGGTTTTGGGAATCTGAAATGAGATATTAGTCTGTGGATTAAATGGATTGGGATAATTTTGAGATAAATGGAAAGAAGTTGGAATTTTATCAGAGCGATTCATTAGAGGATTTACAGAAGTAGTAAACTCACCGTTCTCAACTATGAAATTAATAGAATTCCCTTGAGGATCAATTGCGACCACATTTAAGAGCGATAAATCTACTTGGGTGCCTGACGGGGCAGTTTTATTGCCACTCATCAAAATTTGAATTACTGCGCCACTGTTGCTAATACCTCCTTGACCTGACTTTCTGCTAACTCCAACACTAACTTTACCAATTTCTTCATGAATTAAAACGACCAAATCTGAACCTATAAATGGATCAGTCAGAACAGAAACTGGGGAAACATATTGTTCCTGCGAATATTGTAGTTCAAAAGATAAACCAAAAAGGTTAGTTACATCTTGAACTTTGATGTCAATCTGAAAACTATCTCCTGAAGTAAAAGTTATTTCGGGTCTTATGGCCGAAGCTAATGACATGTTATTTTCATCATTCATTAATGGATTAGATGTTAACAGATTACCTGAGTGAGTTTTGCCATAATTGAAACCAATAGGCATAACATCAGCAGCGTCTATCATACTGTTACCATCTGCATCGGCGTAGGTAGCCTCGATTGGTGTCCAGGGAAAACATTGTTGCCCCGCCCAATCTGTCGTAGCATCTGGTCTTGCTGGACCCGTCTTGCCAAAATGAAGCCCGATGGGCAGTACATCTGCTGTGCTAACGACTCCATCATTATTTGTATCTCCAGGCCAAACGATTAAAGGCGCAGTCCCGGTTTGAATTGCCAGACTCACTGCTTCAGGATCCAGGTTGATTGGATTCCCTTGGGGATCATTTGCAGTCACATTAGCAAGACTAAAATCAATTATCGTATTATCAGGAGTTTCAAAACCTGAGATTAATTTTATTTTAGCGACGATACCATCGCCATTGACACCATCTGCTCCGGCTTTTCTACTCACTCCAATACTGACTTTTCCAACTGTCTCATCTACATTAGAGAAGAAGATTACATCTGTTTCAAGGAAGTCTCCTGGAATTACTGAGTTTTCGTACGGCATTAATACATCGATATGATTGGTATGGGTAAAATTAAAATCAAAATTCAATCCAAATAAGTTAGTTACCGGTAAGTCTACATTTCCCACTTTTATATCTACCCAGAATTCCTGACCAGCATTCTGTGGAGTTGAGACCAGGGGTTTAATTGGCGATAAAGCTATGCTAAATACATCATCACTAACATCCCAGGGATCACCATCAACGGCATCCGAAACTCGTACTTTACAATCGTTTGATGGTGTATTGGGAACTATCCAGGAATAAGAGCCATCATTGGGAGTATTCGCAGTAATGAGTAGTGATACCCAGGCTGCGCCGCCATCGATGGAATATTCGATTTTCACAGGATCAGTAAAATTCTTACTTGTCCAGGTAATATCATAACTACCTGACACCGTCCATATTTCACCCCCATTAGGCGATGTAATAGTGATAGAAGGGTTTTGTCGATACTTAATAGTAAATATCCGATCCCCACTAAAGGTAACCGAACTCTCAGTCTGCATGTCTACGCTTCCATTCGCTCCTTCAAGCGTGAATGTGCCTTCTCCTTCTGACGGTAAATTTGCTGGATCCCAACTCACTGTAGTCGTCTTCCCTGTTGCATTGATCACCTTCAATGTCCAATCAATTGGAGTTTCATACGGTTCAAACCAGGCTCGAATATCGGTGTCTAAATAATTGGGGAATTGAGGAATCTCAAAATAGGCATAATAGGTCATACCAAGGGGAGGAGCCGGAACATCCAGACCGGTATCGTACCCTTCTGTACCACTGGGATTCCCGCCAAATGTGCGGGTAAAACTTACTCCATCCCCGGTAATAGTCAGAGGAACAGCCCAGACTCCGACAGGAGGTACATATCGATATTTAATTATAATTTCCTTATCGCCACTGAATGTGACCAAATTTTGGGTCCGCATATCCACAGAGCCATTGATTCCTTCCAAAGTAAAGCCACCCTCAACTGGTAAATTAGCTTGCTCCCAGCTCACTGTGGTGGTCTTGCCAGTTGCATTGATTACTTTCAAAGTCAAATCAAAGTCTGTTTTGTAAGGGGAAACCCAGGCTCGCATATCCGTGTCCAGATAATTAGGAAATTGACTAATCGCAAAATATGCATAATAAGTCATCGCTGGCGGAGCAGCCGCAACATCCAGCCCGGTGTCAAATCCGTTTGTGGCATTAGGATCACCTCCAAAAGTACGGGTGAAAGTCACGCCATCACCTGTAATTGTCAGCGGAACTTTCCATGATATTAATAAATTTTTTTTGGAGACATCTGTCGAGTTAATTTGTGCCATTAATGGATAAAAACTGAATAAAAGCACAAAGCAAATCAGTACAAGAGCTAAAATTCTGTTCATTTTTTTCTCCTTCTGGTTAAAGTTAATTGAGAGAAAAAGGGGCTGCTTCTGAAGAAAGTTTCCAACAACCCTTTTCACCTCGAAGCCCTGATTAATTATAAATTTAATTTATTGCAGTTTTATCATTCTGTTATTTATTATCTGATTATTATAGATCACTCTGTAAAAATATATTCCGTTTGCAGCTTTTTTTCCTGCTGTATCGATACCATTCCACATTACTTTATGAAATCCTGAATGTTTTGTTTCATCTAATAATGTCATTATCTCCTGACCTATTGAATTGTATATTATTATCTTTACATCTCCTGGCTGTGAAATTTCGTAGGATATTATAGTAGAGGGATTAAACGGATTTGGATAATTTTTATAAACGATGAGACTGTTTTCTTTTTCGCTAATATTTATACGTGTTATTGCTTGCCCTATACTATGATCATTTATTTGAAATTTCTTTAAAGATAATATATCAGAATTTCCAGGATTACTTTTAATTTTAAAATTTAGACAAATAGATTCACCTTCGATCTGTATGGGGTGCGCAGTATAAGCTACAAAATCTATAATGTTTCCCTCAATATTGTAGTAGAAGTTAAAATTTTCCACTTTTTTTGATTTTGTGATTTTTATAAATTGCAATTTATCATCAGGAAATTCAACAGAACCTTCAAATGATAGTAAAGATTCTTCGAATATATTCAAGGGAATAGAAATATCATCATCTGGTTCGACATTTATATTTGACAGCCATTCGAATTTACTTAGTTTCGGTTTAGATATATTCATTGGACTCCAATATCCAGACACATCGCCTAATAAAATTCCAATAAAATTCTCATTGTACTGATCAGCATCTAAATTTTGATAAATATTTTGCTCTGGTATAAAATGCCACTCACCCACATGATCATCAGGATAAGATGGCAATCTTAAAACATAACGAGCAATTAACGCTGCATCATAAGCGAGTATTTGTCCATCCTTATTCACATCCGCAGCTATTTGTTGGAATGGCGATAATGAATCCAGTCCAACTACATGTCTTAGCGTTAAAGCTGCACTATACACTAAAATGGAATTATTCTCCGTTCTCTTAACGCTATCTTTTTGAGGCTGAACCATAAAATCTTCATCATGAGGAAGATTATAAAATTCATAAAATCCATCTACATCTGTAACATGACTTTGGGACATTGATCCATACAAATTAACAGTCACATCATTAATCGCATTGCTATTGGTGTAATATAATGCGTAGCCTGATATAGAATAATATGTTGGTGACAGCAACTCTCTTAAAATATCAAAGAAAGTAATAGCCATTATGTGATAACCTTCATCCATGGGATGCACATTGTCATCCATATAATCACTTTCCCAATTTGGATTCGCTAAAAATGCTTCATTTTGTCCTACATAATAAATATTTAGACCTTCATTTCTTTTTTGATTATACAATTGAATGATCAAAGAATTAAGTTCTTGGGTCATTTGAGGTCTGGTCGTATAATAGTCACGTCTTGGAATTAAGCTACAGAATAATATAATCATATCGTTATTATAACTATATATTTTATCAAGAATACTTTCTATTTCTATAATAGTCTCAACGTTTGGTTCATAATGACTGACATCGTTTGTTCCAATATGTAATAATACTATATCAGGAAAACTCTGTTCAAGCCAGTCTGTTATCATCACATCAATCTCATCAGCCGTCCATCCACTATGTCCTTCATGATGAGGATAAAAATCAGTCCCATCAGATAAGGAACCTACCATATCGAATATTATACCTTCATCAAGTAAAAATTGTGCTAAGTCATCTCTATATCCTGAAGGCCAACCATGATTACCTTGAGTAATGGAATTCCCAAGAGGCATTATTCTCAATTGTGCGAAAACAGATTGATGAAATAATAAAAAGAAAATAACTACTTTCCAAAAAAATTCTTTCTTAATCATGTGTTCTCATTCTATTTCAGGAGTAACATCTTCCTGGTTTCCACAGAGGTCGGTTTAATAATTTTACAGAAGTAAAGACCGCTATTCACCTGGTTGCCATTATCATTTCGACCATCCCACACAACCTGATGTACGCCAGTTTGTTGCTGAGCGTCCAATAATGTCCGAATTCTCTGACCAAGTGAATTGTAAATGTAGACCTTAGTTATTCCGACCTTCTGTACTGAATACTCTATCACTGTCTCAAGATTAAAAGGATTGGGAGTATTCCGCAAGGTCACATTCTCTGACTGTAATGAATGAGCCAAACTAATGTCATTTACAAAAGGCGGCACAGGTGGATGGGAACCGAATCGTGCAGAAAAAGCTTTCATATCTACATCATTGGAGACCGCTTTGTTAAGCATTGCCTCACTTCCGATGGTCAGATCGCATGGCTGAGCTACTGCTAACCAATAGCCTTCTTGTTCGTTAAGTATACCACTACCTGGAGGATAAACAGCGAAATATTGTTCAGCGGCAGTATTCCAGCCCCAGGCAGACATAATTGAACCATCGGGATTATCATTGGGATCAGTAAAATTGGTCGTGCCCAATACAGAACCGATGAGATGCCAGCCAGTATTGTAGTTTTCAGTGTAGCTGTTAAGCGGTGCCCCTGAGATTGTACTACTGGTCGGTCCCGGAATGGACAACCAGTAGCCCTTTTTTGGTTCCAGAGAGGTTACCGAATAATAGGAGTTAGTGCTCGAATTATAAGCAAATGCTGCCATGGCTGTGGAAAATAGGGTATTAAGATCGCTATTTTCTGGATAAACTGGCAACGAGATCAGATACCATCCCTGCTGTGGAAAATTATAAGTTACATAAGCACTTGAACGATATTGAATAATCAAAGTGGCATCGTCACTCACTTGAGCATAACTATTATTTTGCATATCAACAGTTGCAACTGGTGTCACTAAGGTAAAGCTACCTTGAGTTGGGATATCCGCAGGATTCCAGGACAATGTGGAAGTCATTCCTGCTGCATTTACGATTTTCAATGTCCAATCAATATCCGTATCATAGGGGGGAACCCAGCTTCTGATATCAGTGTCCAAAAAATTAGGGAATTGTAGAATTTGGAAGTATGTATAATAGACCATGCCAGGAGGAGCAGTTTGGGAATCCAGTCCATCATCATAGCCATCCGTAGCGGTTGGATCACCGCCAAAGGTTCGGACATAATTTAAGCTTCCTCCGCTAATCGTGATGGGAACTGTCCACTCTGCTTCACCAACAATTGTAAAGGGTTGGTCACTTTGATCTAAAGGGGTACCATCCATATCAGTAATCCTGATCTGGCAATTAGTGGAAGGAGGTCCTGTAACAGTCCAGAACTGAGATTGGTCATCAGGTGTATTGTAAAACAGGTTTTCCCACGTAGAACCAGCATCTCTTGAAAGCTCGATGTTCACATTACCACTGGTGCCAGTAGAAATCCAGGTAATGGTCTGATTGGAGCCGACCTGCCAATTTTCTCCTCCATTGGGTGAAGTTACTGTAATATTTTCGCTGATTGTCCCACTTCTTATCAGTGCTGGATCTCCATATAAACAAAAAGTGAACATATTTTGTTGACTTTGCCAGCCCCACCAGAAGAAATTATTAAAATAATAGAGCTTGGAGTTAAACAAGGCATCACCTACTTTTTGATTATCCTTAATTAGATAATGGAAAAAGTAGTAGTCAATAGAGGCGTTCCCTCCGTCATCTTTATTTTTCCAACCGACACTGTACCAGGATACCCTGGTCCCGGCGATGGTGCTAACAGTACCCTGTTTTAGTAACATCTTGGCGAGATTATTCGATTCTGGCCAACCGTTTTCACAAGAGCAGGCAAAAAGTATTGAGGGGTAAGTATCATCAAGGGCAGAGACGTCGGAGGTGGAGATGAAGTATTCCCATTTCATTTCATCCGGGGATTCTGTTTCAGGTACTCCATCACCATCGTCCCAGTCCCAGTACTTACGCCATGCTTCATACCTGCTACCATGAGCCTTCCAATTTACTATCCCATAGGAATGTGAAGACCAGTTACTTATTACATTAGTGCGAGTAAGAGGATAGTTGCAGTTATAAGAAGAGGGATCCAATCCTGCTTTCTCATACATGGTAGTATAGTTCCAACCTCCAAGGAGATTGGAAATCATTTCCCGCATTAATTCTGCACCGTCGGTTTTGGAATAGTCTTTATAATCTTCAAAGTCGTAATTGGAAATAGCGCCTAAGAGTAAGGCGTTATTCTTCCAGGAACCCATATCGCCTTCAAAAGTAATTATTTTTTGGCAGATATTATTCACAATGGTGGGATCACTCCAGGGAATTCTTCCTACATAAACTTCTGGAATGAAGTCAACGTTATCCTGACCATATTCACCATAATAATTATCATGGTCAGAATTCCACTCTCCGGTAAGGTCTGCATAATAATAATCTGTTGGAGTTTTTTCACTGGAATTATTAGATTCCGGGTAACAATTTCTCATTGGCACATCATTTAGATCACCTGCAAGCAGCACATACTCTATTCCCCACTCGTACAATTTATCCTTGAGAAAATTTCTTATTTTTTCTGGTAAATCTATTCCTGAGTAACTACTATTTATCCAGGAAGTGGTGATCACATTGGGACTAAATCCAATGCTTTGTTTCCAGGATTTAAGAGTAATAACAGAACTCTGCAGGGCATCTGTGGTAATGATAATGTAATCGTACGTTTGTGAAATCCCATCTTCTTTGCTTTCCGGGAGATACCACTGTTGTGCCTCTGAATGGTTAATAAATAGTTTCGAGGCTAATTCATCAGCTTTCGTGTCAGAAAGCGCCTGTTTCATCTTATGAGTTTTAGGGCTTTCCGAAAGAGGCTGGTGATAATTTATCGATACCTCAGCGGAAGAATAGAAAATCAGCCTGCCTGATTTGGGCTGATAAGAAAAGGGGAAAAATGCAATCCGTATAAAGGAGTATTTTCTTAAACCACCGTTTCCCAGGTATTCACCAACCTGCGGTGGATAGGCTTGATCAGACGAGTAGATGATGTCGAAATTTTCCTGCCATTCTCGGATACTTTGCTCGACCAGATCCTTTCTGTGATCAGATGGCAACATCAGAGCAGCAGGCGTTATTCGATGCTTGCCTGGAAGTTCTGTAGCATTCATGCCAGTAATATTCACATCGATTACTTCAGCACCTGGCGGTAAAGCAATCATATAGACCTTTGCTGGTAGCAGAGGTTTCCCGGGAACTGAAAGATTTCCAAAATCAGTCATTTGAATACGCTGAAGTCCCTCAGGTAAATCAATTATCTCATAGTGAGTTGAAGTCACCTCGACTGTTAATTCCATTGCCCTGATAGTAACCACCCAAAAAATTGTAAATAGGACGATGTTACCAATGAGAAACGATGTCTTAACCCTCATACCATTTGCCTCCTATTGTTGGACTTTCATCAAGGAAACGAATTAAATGCCAAAATTTTTCGCTAATTTTTGGCAAAATTAAGGAACTCAATCATTATCAAAGTAAAGCTTTAGTGGGACTAATCTCTATGAATGAACAAACCAGGTTTCAAAAAGAAACCTGGTTTGTTAACTCGCTATCTCCTCCCTTAAGTTACATGTGTGAATATATCCGCTTATCTCAATAAAATCATTTTTTTTGTTGCCAGAAAATCTCCAGCTTGAAGCGTGAATATATAAATTCCGCTTGCTACATCTTTTCCTGAGTTATCTTTACCATCCCAGATCGTCTCATAATAACCTGCTTGCCTTTCTTCATCAACTAAAGTGCAAATTTCTTGTCCTAATACATCATAGATTTTCAAAGTAACCTTTACATTTTTATTAGTCTGAAATTGGATGTTGGTTGTAGGATTAAACGGATTTGGATAATTTTGATAAAGACAGAAAGTTTTTGGAATCCCCAGAAAGCTTTCATTGGTGGATTCAACTGCGGTTACAAACTCGCCGTTTTCTACAATAAAATCAATCGGATTCCCATTGGGGTCAATAGCTACTACTTTTTGGAGTAATAAATCTACTTGAGTGCCTTCAGGCGCCACCTTATTGCCAATCATAAAAATTTGAGCTATTGTACCATTGTTGCTGACACCACCCTGACCAGCCTTCCTGCTTGCTCCAATAGATACTTTGCCGCTCTCTTTGTCAATCACATAGAGAGCGACTAAATCATTGCCCATAAAGGGATCAATTAACACAGAATCCGAAGATATATAATTTTTTTCTGAATATAAAAGCTCAAAGGATATTCCCAAGAGGTTATCTAAATCCTGAACTTTTATATCCACCCGGAAAGTATCGCCTGAAATAAATCCCACCTCTGGTTTTATCCTTGGATTTAATTGTATCATATTTTCATGACTCGATGGGGAATTTGGTGGGAGCAGATTACCAGGATGAACCTTATTGTAATTCAACCCGATTGGCAAAACATCGATCGTATTGACCATACCGTCACCATTAGCATCAGCATAAGTTGCTTCCAAAGGTGTCCAGACAGGACAGGACTGCCCAGTCCAATCCATTGAAGCTCCTGGTCTAACTGGACCTGCTAAATTGAAATGAAGTAGCAAAGGTTGAACATCGGTTGCATCCACCAAACCGCTATTATTCGTATCTCCTGGCCATACCAGAGGTAAAGATATCGTAAAGACATCATCACTAATATCCAGGGGATCGCCATCTATCGCATCTGAAATCCTTACTTTGCATATTGATGATGGTGTATCAGGAATCGTCCATGGATAACTACCGTCATTTGGTGTGCTGCCAGCAATAGGTGGTGATAGCCAGTTTACACCCCCATCAATTGAATACTCGATTTTTACTGGATTTGTAAAGTTAGAACTCGTCCACGTAATATCATAACTATTTCCTACCGACCAATTTTCACCTCCATTGGGTGAGGTAACAGTAATAGATGGTGGGATCATAAATCGATATTTAATAGAAAGCGTCCTATCTCCACTGAAAGTAACGGAATTTTGGGATCGCATGTCTATCGAGCCATTGGCACCTTCCATAGTAAAGATACCTTCTATCGGCAAATTGCTGGGATCCCAGCTAATAGTAGAAGTTTTCCCTACAGCATTTACAATCTTTAACGTCCAATCAATATCTGATTCATACGGGGAAACCCAGGCACGGATATCTGTTTGGAGAAAATTAGGAAATTGAACAATCTCAAAATAGCTATAGTAGGTCATACCCGGAGGAGCAGCCTGAACATCCAGTCCCGGGTCATAACCGTCTGTAGCATTAGCATTCCCCCCAAAAGAACAGGTAAAATTTACCCCATTCCCGCTAATAGCCAGGGGAACAGCCCATCCTCCAACTGGAGGAACATATCGATACTTAATGGTTAGCGTTTTATCTCCACTAAAATTGACAGAATTCTGGGATCGCATATCTACCGAACCATTTGCTCCTTCCAGGGTGAAGGCGCCTTCGGTAGGTAGATTGGCAGGGTCCCAGGTTACTGTTGAAGTTTTCCCTGCGGAATTAACAATCTTTAATGTCCAATCAATATCTGTTTCATACGGGGAAACCCAGGCACGAACATCCGTATCCAGAAAATTAGGAAATTGGGCAATCTCGAAATAGGTATAGTAAGTCATGCCTGGGGGAGCAGCCTGAACATCCAGCCCGGAGTCGTAGCCATCCGTGGCATTTGGGTCACCTCCAAATGTACGGGTAATGGTTATGCCATCCGCGGTAATTGTCAAGGGAACTGCCCAGGTTGCTAATTCAGTGGTTTTAATGCCGTTTGATGAGTTGATGTTTGCATTGACAGTTTTAGTATCGAAAAAAGTTACTGTAATGACAAGGGCTAAAACCAATGCTCTTAGTATTTTTCGATGCATGCTTGCCTCCTGCTTGTTCTAATGTAAGATAGTCAAGAATTCTAGTCATTGTGAATTCTTTACGACAAGTATCGTTGAATCTTTAAGGTATAGAAACTATTTATAGTTATCATCATTTTATTTGTAAGAAACAGAACCGATTCCATCGCTTCAAACGATGGAATCGGTATTGGCGTTTCTTAAAAATAGGTTGAAAATCCTATGTTTGTGACATTTATCCTTATTTCAGCAGAACCAATTTTCTAGTTTCCACCAGATTTGAAGTAAAAATCTTACAGAAATAAATGCCACTATTCACCAGGTCGCCACTATCATTTCGACCATCCCATACAACCTGATGCGTACCAACCTGTTGCTCAATCTCCAATAGCGTCCGAATTCGTTGCCCTAATGCATTGAAAATGTAAACCCTTGTTAATCCCGGTTTCAATATTGAATATTCAATCATGGTCTCAAGATTGAATGGATTGGGATAGCTTCGTAAGGTCACATCCTTTAATGCTAAGGATTGATCCACGCTGGGATTAGCGACATCCGGCGGAACAGGTGGCTTAGATCCGTATTGTTTGTAAAAGGACGCTACATCTGCATTAGCTGGAACTACCTTCTCAAACTTCAAACTGCTACCTATTGTCAAGTTGCAGGATTGAGCAACTGCTAACCAATAACCCTCTTTCTCATTTAATACTCCAGTACCTGGGGGATAGACCGCAAAATATTGACTCGTGTTGGGATTCCAGCCCCAGGCTGACATGATGGAACCATTGGGATTGTCATTGGGATCTGTAAAATTAGTGGTCCCCAACACAGAACCAATGAGGTGCCAGCCAGTGTTGTAATTTTCAGTATAACTGTTAAGTGGCGCTCCTGTGATTGTGCTGCTTGTCGGTCCCGGGATGGACAACCAATAACCTTTTTTGGGCTCCAGCGCAGTCACCGAATAATAAGACATCGTATTGGAATTGTAAGCAAAGGCTGACATAGCTGTGGGGAACAGGGAGCCAAGACTGTTGTCATCTGGATATAATGGCAATGAGATCAAATACCATCCCTGGCTTGGGAAGTTATAGGTTACCTCAGCGCCATGGCGATATTTGATGATTAGAGTGGCATCGCCATTTATTTGAACAGAACTCTGATTTCGCATGTTCACATTAAGACCCGATCCCTCTAATGTAAAGGTATCTTCAGGAGGTAAATTTGATGTATTCCAGGACAATCCCGAAGTTTGGCCTGTAGCATTTATGATTCTTAACGTCCAATCAATATCGACATTATAGGGTGAAATCCAGCGACGGATATCCGTATCCAGGTAATTAGGAAATTGGGATATTTGAAAGTAAGCATAATATGTCATACCAGGAGGAGCAGCTTGAACATCCAGTCCAGAATCATAGCCATCAGTAGCATTAGCATCTCCTCCAAAGGTTCGGGTGATGGTTGTTGCACCACTATTAATAGTAATGCGCACCATCCAATCAGGTTCCTGTGTCCGAATGCCTTTGCCACTGAGGTTGACATCTAAGGGATTTTCATCTGGATCATTGCTAATGAAGCGAAGGATTGCACTCATATTCCCTTCAAAAGAGGGACTAAAGCGAACAATGATGGCACGGGTTCCACCGGGTCCCAGATTAAAGGCTCCACCTCCACTCTGGATATTAAACTCTGAAGCATTGGTCCCTAAAATTTGAGTGGAACTAACATTAAGATTACCAGCTCCGGTATTAGACACCACAAAATCTTTATCCAAATAATTTCCTATTTGCACAGATCCATAATTCCAGGAAATTGGATTAACGGCAATATCCGGATCCTGAACTTGAATTTGACCTGTTCCCCTTAGATTAACATCAAATGGATTTTCATCCGGATCATCGCTGGTGATCCTAAGATACGCGTTTTTATTTCCTGCAAACGTTGGACTAAAACGGACCATTATGGTACGAGTTCCACCTGGACCAAGAGTAAAGGAGCCACCTCCACTCTGGATATGGAACTCTGATGCATTAGTCCCCATAATCTGGGTAGAGCCGACATTAAGGTCCCCACTTCCAGTATTAGATACCACAAAACCCCTGTCTGAATGTTGTCCAATTATAACAGTACCATAATCCCAGGAAGTAGGATTGACTTCAATATCCCCCAGTTCCTCCCTAACGATATCAAAATATGCGTTGTCGATCCATTCGCCTTCAAGCAGAGCCGATGCATGCCAGGTACCTGGATTATTTGCTGGATATTGTCCAGCTATTTGTATCTCGAATTCAAAAATATAACTTCCATGCCCTGGTGGCAAAGATCCCGAGCCAGAATCATATTCGTTATTGTTTGGATTAAAAAAACCAATCTCTACACCCCAACTTCTGGTACAATTCATGGTATTCCATGTTGTGCGACATTTAACTGAAGGATCTGTTGTTCGAAATGTATTTTTTTGATTGCCCCACGCATCAAAGAATATAATATCACCAAGCTCCGGCTTATCTCCACCATCATCGATAATCTCAAAATCGTCATGTGCCATATATGCTCCTTCAAGGCTCACCAGCGCCCTCCACCCCCCGAGCATGTTTTGTGCAGGGTGTCCGTTAATGTATATAAGAAACGTAATCCGAATAGAGCTATGACCAGGTTCCAGATCAACATTCCCTTGCCAATAAATCTCTCCATTTGGGTCCCAAAAATCACATCTTCCTTCCCAGATTCTCGTACAATTCCAGGTGTTCCATACTGTGTATTCGCAAGCCGCCCAATCCGATGGGTAGAAGGTGCTTGTCTGAGTACCATGTGGATTATCTGGATCCCTACAAGTGAAATGATCCG
>Ga0209427_10001434_pt1 | contig 27455 bp, 30 predicted proteins | sample DeeMarSWOR136_30_FD_187465 | JGI IMG/M metagenome (GOLD analysis project Ga0209427, IMG submission 187465) | Marine sediment microbial communities from White Oak River estuary, North Carolina - WOR-1-36_30 (SPAdes) (version 2) | ecosystem: Environmental > Aquatic > Marine > Intertidal zone >...
ATAGTCAAGAAAAAACCTGAAGGATTTCTCAAATGCGATATCAATCAAAATCTCGTTTTTATCTCTAGGATATGATACTAGTTCCTTTACCATACTTTTACCAATGCTAAAAATTTCTTTTACTGCATTTAATGCATTACTAATTGGCATATCGGCTATTTCAATAATGTTTCTATTGTGTTTAAATTCCCATTCTCTCAAAGCTTTTAAAGCTGTTCCTTTCATAGCCAATTCTGGTATATTTATAAAATCACAGATTATTTTCGCTATTCCTCCAATTAATTTTGATTTTACTTCTGAACAGGCAGCTTTTTTATATACTTGTTCTATATTCTTTAGAGCACTTTCATCAAAATTTATTGTATAAGAGAAAATAATCCTCAACTCCTTATTTTCTAGATATGATATCAAATGTTTGTTATTTAAACTTATATTAAAACAAGATCCTTTATTCATAAAGCTCTAACAATTAACTAATATCTCGATAGATTATTCTTAAATATTAATTTATTTAAACTCCTCTAAATTATCAGTCCTAACACGCTTTATCCCTAAAATCCAATTTAAAAAATCAATTTCAAAAATATTTTTAAATCCTCTTTATTTAATGTTTTTTATGAGTTTAGAAGAAAATATTGATCTGGCAGCTAAATGGATAGCTGAATCAAAAAGTTTAGTTGTGTTTACCGGTGCAGGATGTTCAACAGGCAGTGGAATACCAGACTTTCGCGGACCAGATGGTCTTTGGACTAGAAGAGATAAAGGATTACCTCCACCCAAACCAAAAGTCCCGTGGGATCAAGCGAGTCCAAATCCTAATCACTATGCCGTAGTAGAGCTAATGGAAATGGGAATGTTAAATTATGTCATTTCTCAAAATATAGATGGATTACACGCAAAATCAGGAATTCCATTTGAAATTCTCGCTGAGCTTCATGGAAATCAATTCTTTATGAAATGCTTGTCATGCAATAAAAAGATGTTATTCGAGGAGGTGGGATGGGATAAAGCGGAATGGGGCCGTGGAATGAGGAAAGAACCTGTTCGAGAAGGTCAACCAAAATGTCCGCATTGCGGGGGAAGATTAATTAACAGCATCGTAGATTTTGGAGATCCACTCCCTTATGACGAGCTTCAAGAATCTATCGTACGCTCTCAGAATTCAGACGTATTTTTTGTAATAGGATCATCACTAGTTGTTACACCAGCAGCTAATATGCCTGGTATTGCCAAACAAAATGGAGCAAGATTGATTATCATAAATAAAGGGGATACTCCCTATGATATGGTTGCAGATATAAAATTTGATGAAAAAATTGAAGACGTACTCCCGCCAATAATGGAAAAAGTAAAAGAAATGGTAAAAAAAAATAACTAATTGTTTTCTCTTTTTTGTTTTATTTATTTTTATGATATGGTATTATTTATGAGAATTATTACGGAAAAAGGGATTAAGAATAAAACTTAATAGTGTGTACTTCTATTGATTCTAGTATAATTTTTGTTCAGGTAATACTTTATCTTGATCTAAATATCAAAATGTAATTATATTTTTATAATCAACATGTATATTTTTATAGTATGGATTTAAAAGATAAAATTGATCTTGCTGCCAAATGGATAGCTGAATCTAAAAAATTAGTTGTCTTTACTGGTGCGGGAATCTCCACTGAAAGTGGTTTACCTGATTTTCGAGGACCTGATGGTTTGTGGACGAGAAGAGATAAAGGACTTCCTCCCCCCAAAAGCCCTCCTTGGGATCAAGTAAAACCAAATTCTGGACATTTAGCAATTATCGAATTATTAAAAATGGGCAAACTAGATTATCTTATTTCTCAAAATGTTGATGGTTTACATGCAAAATCGGGAATACCATTTGAAAAGTTAGCTGAACTCCATGGAAATATGTATTTCATGAAGTGCTTAGAATGTGGTAAGAAGATGTTGTTTGAAGAAGCGGGTTGGGATCAAAAAGTTTGGGGAAAGGGATATAGATCTATTCCAGTAAAGAAAGGACAGCCAGCATGTCCAGATTGTGGCGGAAGAATCATTAATAGTATTGTGAATTTTGGTGATCCTCTTCCAGAAGACGATTTGTACGAATCTATAAGAAGATCTGAAGGAAGCGATGTTTTTTTTGTAATAGGTTCTTCCCTAGTGGTTGTTCCTGCTGCCAATATGCCATTATATGCAAAACAACATGGCGCGAAATTAATAATCTTAAATAAGGGAGAGACTCCCTATGATGGAATAACTGATTTAAGGTTTTCTGAACAAATCGGTGATGTCTTACCACCTATTGTTGAAAAGGTAAAACAACAAGTGAATCAATAATATTAGAGCTTAATCTTATTTTATCTTTGCATAGATATCTTTATTTCTATCAATTTCTTTGAGTAATCTCCGTCCTTCTTTATTTGACAACGATAAATTAATTTCTCCATTTCTACTTAGCGAACCTGTAAAAATTTCTTCTTGACCAGCAAAAATAATAATATTTTGACTAGCATACATAGATGGTGCTTTTAAAATCACTCTATCCTTCCTAATTTCAAGATCAAGATTAATTCGTTCCTTCTTTGATCGACGGGTGCGATATGTGGATAGGTCAGCATATTGATCTGGTTTAAACTTAGATTTTTTAGGTCCTATTGGATTAATTACAATATCTTGCCCAAATGAATAAATTTCAAACTCTAATTTATGAGTTTTATAATCTTTTACCTCTACTACCGGTCTGGCTAAATCTCTATCCCTTAAGCCCGATGGAACTTTAACAGTCATTTTAATGATAAGAACTGTTGAGATATCTCCACCTTCTATAAAAATTATCGTATCTATTATAGAGGGTAGCATTCCAAGTTCAATACGCCCAATAAATCTTTGGATAGCATCAATTGCAGAAGAGGAGTGAACGACACCAACCATTCCGACACCAGAGAGACGAAAATCGGCATAAATTTCAAAATCTTTGGTTGTTCTGACTTCATCAAATATAGTAAAATCTGGTCTAACAAGGAGGAGGATATCAGCAGAATTTTCAAGATTTCCCTCTAATTTAGTGTATTGAGTAATTTCAGGTCTAACTTGTAAATCTCTTACACTTTCTAATGTTTTAACGACTTTATTTTGCTTTAAATAATTATTTGCCAAAGCTGCGCAAAAAGTACTTTTCCCTGCGCCGGGAGAACCACATACAAGGATACCTTCTGCTTTCTGTAATCTTCGTTGCAGTTTAGCATCAATTGAATAGTCAGATAATTTCAAATTTACAAGTGGGCGAACAGCAGTGATCTCTACATCATTAGAAAATGGAGGTCTAGTAATAACTATTCTAAATTCTCGTAACTGCGCAACAACAGCACCCACTTTCTCAATTTCTAAAAATGAGTGATCATCTTCTCTAACCTTTTCGATTATTTCAAGAATAATATCTTCAATGAGCTTAGGGGAGATTATTTCATCATCTATTTTTTCTAACAACCAATTACCGGGAGAACCTCTCTTGGCATAAGGGGGTAAATTATTTTTAAGATGAATACTCATTGTTTTGTCATCAAAATAATCTAATAATTTAAGAGAAAGTGGTTCCTTTGGTTTATAGATCCCCCGCTCTTTTACATAAAAAACTTCTAATCCTTCAAAAACTCCTACATCACCTTGAATTCTATCAGCAGTTATTAAAATAGCATTGTTCTGGCGAGCTTCCTCTCTTATCAATGCATCAAGTTCACCACCTTGAGCCAGTTTTATTTCTTCCCTAGTTGGCCGTCTTCCCACAATGAGTAAATTAATTATTTTTTCATCATGAAGTTTACGTAGTTCTTTTAATACATTTAAACCAAAAAATCCAATTTCCTTTTGAATATTAGTTCGATATTCAACCTCCGCAATTACTATGTTACAAATTAAAATCTCCGGAACTTCTCCTAACTCCCCATCTTCGATTAAATTAAGGATCTGACCATCAAAAATTACAGATGTATCACATAAGAACTTCTCCACTTTCCAATCCTCTCACTTTATGACTTTTTTATTTTCGGCTTCTATTTCTTATATATTTATAAAATTATGAAGCTTTGTATAAATTTATTAACTCCTCGAAAAGTATAATAAATCAAAAATAAAGAGACCTTCAATATACTTGTTTCTCTATTTGACGACAAAAAGACCTATATCATTTATTTTGAATTGTCTTTCAATAATAATTTTTTAAATTATATGTCTTATAGACGGAAAACACGAACATTATTAAGATTTCAAGTAATTTATTTTATTTATGAATATAGATCTCAAAAAATTTGATATATTTTATATCATTGGTGTTATCGCAACTACTATTTTTATGATTCTTGAACTGATCTTTGGCTTTGTTGCATTGGATTTCACTTTCCTAATTTTCTTTTGGACAATGAAGCTTCTTTCTGGTTTTGGTTTGATATTAACTGTTGCAAATGGTATATTATGGATTCTAAATCGTTTTACTGATAAATTTAGTAAAAAACATGTACAGGTGCTGGTAATTATTCAGGTGATAATTCCGGGAATTTTCATAGGATTTGCTATATACAGCATATTTTCAAACTTACCTCCTTCAGATCCTCCAACTGGTATACAATTTGGGTTTGACCTTATAGTTTTCCTTTATGGAATTATCTCTTTAATGCTAACATTATACATAATTCCCTTAATTAGAGAAGAATTTGAGGAAGCTGTAGAAACTGGAATACTTAAAAGAGTTAAGAAAGGTGCTAAAAAAATAGGAAGAAAAATGAAGAAAAAATACTTTAGTTGGAGAGGAAAGTACGCGAAAGTCCAAATTCAAGATCAGATGACCTTAGGAGAAGTCCTAGATATCTGGAGAAGTCGATTTGCGGTGTATTTACTTATTCCAATTGCTATAGGTTCCCTCATCTTTACACCCATAACATTTATTTGTATAATTTTTTGGTTAAAAATACTTGTGTTTGATAAAGGTGAGCCTAAGTTTTATGAAAGAATAGTCTTACTTATTTCAATGATTTGGATTACAGCTATTGCATGCTTATCCTATACGTTTAAACTTGTATTCTTTACTTCCATCGAACCTTTTTTCTGGACTATTCAAGTGTTTTACCTAGTTGGAATTCTTATCTCCACAGCCATATTCATTTATCAATTCATTAAACTTAAAGGAATAACAATAAAAAAAATTAAAGAAGAAATCCGTGAAAGAAGAGCCTTAGAAGATATTAAAGATACAGAAAAAAATGAATAAAATATTAATATAAAATTACTTAATTCTTTTTTTTTTAATTATAAATTCAAAATCATAATAAGTATGAGAAAATTCAATTATTTAGAAATCTTAATGATAATACATTCATAAATCATTTTAATAATTTGGAAAGAGATTTTACACCCTATTCCATCATAAATTCCCATTTTCTTCTGTGTTTAATATCTGAAATTTCTTAACACTATAATAAATAGGCTTACTTAAACTATCAACAGTTGCTACAATTAAATCTTTACGTGATCCCATAGCAACTCTAGACATTTTATCCAAATCTCTTAACTCTATAGGGCTCCCTTCAAAAACAGGAAATATTAAGAATTTCGCCGTGTCTTTTTCAAAATCAGCACCTCTCTTGTACACACGGAATTCTATCCCATTTCCATAACCAGTTCGAACAATATAACCCCTCTTTCTTAAATCCATATAAATTATATATTTATGCCACAATCGATTGTCAAATTGTGTAAAATAGGTTAATAACCCTTCAAAATCATACAATGCTTTACTTTGATCATTATCTTTCCATAATAGGATTCTATTTCTTTCACTTAAGAGTAGTACTTCAATAGCATCAAGGATTAAAATATCCTGCTTATCACTATTTTGTTCAATAGTTCCAATATAAGATGTATTATAAAATTCTTCAATTCCTTTATAATCAGTTACAATAACTTTATCCTTTTTTATTATTCCCTCTAACTGAATCTTTTCAGTTTTCTCATTTGATTCTTCAGTCATGTAATATTAAATAGAAATATTTAATGATTAATGAATTTATCTCTACTCTTTGTTATTTTAGGAAAAAGCAATTTTAATATAGAAACCATAAAAGTAATTATCATAAGATATTATTGATTATAAAACATAGATTCAATATGTTAAATAAGCATTAAAAGATAAGGTTTTAATTTGTTATGAAGGAATTACTTAAGAAACTATTATACAAATTAAGTGGTGCTGCTAAACTCGTAATTATGGGTATAGGAGAAGAAAAACTTTCTGATGATGGAGTAGGACCTTATATAATCAGTGAACTTTTAGATTATTCAAATGATAAGTTTTTATTTATTAATGCGGGGATTGATCCTATGGGAAGATTAGAAGAAGTTGTCGATTTTCAAGCATCACATCTCATCCTTATAGATACCTGTACATTAAATAAACCTCCTGGAACTGTGGCTATAATAGAGCGTGAAAATATTCATAAATATGTACCAATTTCGACTCATATTTTACCAATTCATGTTGTAATTGATTTATTAATTGAGAAATTACCCAATATAAATGTCTTTATGATTGGAATTGTGCCTGAAAGCCTTGAGGGCTTTACTCAACTAAATTTATATAAGGAAAAAGAGTATACTTTTGAAGAAAGAAGTGAAGATGAGAATCTTCCATTTTTTGATTTCAATCTAACAACAACTATTCAAAAAGTGGCAGAAGATTTAATAAAGATTTTAAAAGAAATAATTGCCTTGTTATAAATTTGTTTTTATTTCTCAGAAAGTAAAAAGATTGTTTTATATCATTAGTTTTTTGATAATTTTTATAAATAAATATATCAAAAATGAATATAACTCCATCTATGAAATTATAGCGAGTCTAACTCACAATAGATATATCACCTTACAATTTTAATAAAAAATGCTTAAACTTTTAATAATATCCTTTAAAATTTAATACTTCTGATAGTGTGTTTTCAAGTAAAAGTTTTATAAATGAATTTTTGATAAAAATAACTAACCGTTTAATTTAATAAAAAAAGATTTATTTTATTAGATTGCGAACTGTTTTAGAATGAAGTGATACGTTATGGTAATAGAAACAAACATTACAAAGATGTTAGGGATTAAACATCCGATTCTTAGTGCCCCAATGGGTCCTTTCTATACCACCAAATTAACAGTAGCGGTATCAGAAGCAGGAGGATTAGGTGTTTTAAGCCATGTTACTATCCATGGAACAATAACTCTAGATGAAATGAAAAAAAGTATGGAATATGTAGTTGAACATACTGATAAGCCTTTTGGGTTTAATATAAGAACAGCAAGATTGCAACCAGATGCTATAAAACTTTGCAGGCAATTACCAAGATTTATTATGGAGAATCCAAGAATAAAAGAACAATGTGTTTATTTAATTACAAGTGCTGGTTCTCCCAGGTTGATATATAATAAACACTTTGAGAAATTAAAAGAAAGTGGATCTAACATCAAGCATTTTCATGTGGCGCCCTCTTTACACCTCGCCCAAAAATTGTTAAATACTGGTGTTGATGGGCTTGTTATTACTGGAACTGAAGGTGGTGGGCACCAATCTTATGAAAATATAAGTACATTAGTACTTTTACAACAAATAAGAAAAAATATACCAGATGTCCCTATAATTGCTTCAGGTGGTTATGCTACTGGCGAAGGGTTAGCTTCTGCTTTATCTATGGGAGTAGGAGCTATTGCAATGGGTACAAGATTTATTTCTTCGAAAGAATGTGAATTTCATGAAAATTATAAAAAGATCGTTATTGAATCGACTGCTTCGGATACAGAGCTAAAAACTGGAATTTTTGGACCTGCTCGAGTCTGGAAAAATAAAATGGCTGAAAAGCATCATCTTGTAGAAAGTAAAGAAGAAAAACAAGCTGGGGAGACTTCAATGTCAAAAGTGGAGAGAGAGCTAGCTGAACTAGAACAGACATATGAAGGAAATATTGAGGAAGGTATTGCATATTTAGGTCAAAGTGTTGAACTTATTGATAGTGTGGAATATGTAGCGGACATAATAAATACTATTGTATATGATGCTGAAAAATGTTTAACAGCTGCTTTTAACAACATTAAAAAAATACCAATTGAACAATTAGTCTAAAATTCTTCTTATATTTCTAATTTCTTCTTTATTAAATCTTTTTTATTCAAATAACAAACTAATTAATGTTCATAGAATATTTGTTAAAAATAATTTGATGTAATAAAATTTCTTCTCTAAGCAAAATTATTTTGAAGTAAATAAATTTTAGGATAAAAGTTTAAAAACTTATTGTCCCATAAGTTATGTTAAAAACATTCAGAGTTTCGGTTTTTTAGCACTTATAATTTTTTGGAAAAATAATTAAAAATTATCTAATCTCAAGCTAATAACCTGATCAAAATGATCCAAGAATTAATGATTATTAATAAAGCAGGTATTGCTTTATTTTATCATAGTTTTATAGATGAGAATAAAACTGATGATCATCAATCGTTAGCAGGCTATTTTGACCTCATTTGTCGTTTTACAAAACGTAGTTTTAAAGAAAGTTTAAAAATTTTAGCTTTAGATAGTTTTATATTTTTCTTTTATACACATAACTCCAAATATCGCTTAGTTTTTAAATGTTTAAATAAAGAAATTGACAAGAAAATACTAGAAGATACCGCAGAAAGTATAATTGATAATTTTCTAATAAAATTTGGTAAAATTTTAGAGGATTTCAACGGAGAGGTGTCTAATTTCAGTTCATTTAAGAAAATTGTTGAAGATATTATCTCAACAAGATTACCCAATTTTAAGAAGGTTATTTCTATAGAACATTAATGAAGATATTTAGATTAAACAAGGAATAAAAAAAAATGAGAGAGAAAAATTAGCCGGCTATTTTCTCTTTAAAACCCCATTATAAATATATCCCTTTTTAACGGATTACTTAAATTCCTCCCGCTTGTGTTGCCATTACCGTAATAACATCCTTTTTTGGATGAATTCCTATTTTAGTGAATTTTAATTGATCGGGTAATACTTTCCCTTTGAAAATAAACTGTATTGCTAGGATAGGATTCAATTTATATTCTCGTTGTACAGTTTTCTTAATTTCTGCTATTGAATTATTTGGATCAAGCTCTATTAATTTAATTGCTTGATCAGGGGGCACACCAGTAAGTCTAAATCTATATTGAGTCATTTTTAATCATATTTATTTAGAATTTAATTCTTTCTTTATCTTATTAAAGAGATATTGGATAATTTTCTACTTAAGGTCTTTGGTATTTATTTCTTTACTTTAGTTTACTTAAATTAATATTAACTACTTAACAATATCAAGGGAAATTATTTCGTTTTTCTGAATCGAAAAGGCTCAGGTGGTGGCCCTAGTGGACCAGGTGGTCCAGGAGGCTTTATAGGTTCTGGTTGTGGGCTTGGACGCGGTGGAAAACGTCCTAGCCTGCCTTCTATATGTGTTATACGCTCCTCTAATTTATCCAACCTCTTTTCAATCTCTTTTAATCTTTTTAATATATTAGGATCTTCAATTGACATTTGTATTAGAACTATTATATAATTTTAGATATTACTTCAAGGTTAAAAATCACTTCCTATATTATAAATATTTTATGTTAGACAATTATTTCCTCTAATTATACTCAATTTAGAATTATTAGTATTTCACCATTTTTTTAGTATAAGTATAAAAAAAAAGTATATTTTTTATAGTTAGATTAATATTATACTAATATGGAAACCTGGAATATTTCAAAAAAGTTAAAGAGTGAATTATTAAAAAAGTCTAGTAATATTGAAGATAATAGCAGGAGAATATTATTTATTCTTAGAAATTTAGGTCCACAAAGATTCACGAATTTAATAAAATATTCAAATCTAAGCAGATCAACTGTATCTAAGTACTTAAATTATCATAGAAAAAAAAAAAACGTAGAACAGAGAATATTTACAGAGAAGCAATCTAATAAACAATATCGTGGTTACATAATTACAGAAAAAGGAATCGAAAAACTTGGAGAAAGTCCATTAAAATTGAAAGATGAACTATTTCTAGTTAATGAATTAAAAGAAAATGTTAGGAAACTCGAAAATCTAATAGATTTTTATAAGGAAATCAATGTAGAAGATGCATTTATAATTCATATAGTAAGAATCATATCTAAAATAGGTGACAATTTTTTTGAGTTACAGCAAGATAGAGATTTATATTTATCCCTTTTTTATATCTTTTATAACTCCATCTTGGGACAAGGTGCTTTTGCAAGAAATTATTGGCATTTTGATGAACCTAGTTCTCAAAAATTCGTTGGTTATAAATTGAGTTTAGATCAATTTTGTGAAGTCTATAAGGTTTCAAAAGAAGCAATTAACTACTTAGCTAGATCAAAGTTAATAAAAAATGAATTTGGGTTCTATTTAATTCAAAGAGAAAAAATAGATTTCTTCTTTCATGAAGATGATTTAATAGGAACTACTACTCTTAGACTCATTAAAGATAAATTAATAGATGAGATTATAAATCTTCAAGAAGGGATTTATGATATGATTTATGATTTAGACATAATGGCTGAGGAAATAACTGATCAATTAAAAGAGATGGGTTTAATATGGGATGCTATTCAACCTCAATTCCAATTATTGGTCTTAAATCAAATCATCAAGAATGCTATAGATATGGGCTTTTTAGATATAGAACGAGAAAAATTAATGGAAGGAATTGCTCAATCAAAAAAATTGTTAATGTCTAAAGAAGGTAAAATGCTTAAAGACTCCATTTATAGTGGAACTATTAATGATTTAAACTTGAATATCCTTACTTTAACATTAAATCAAGAATCTTAGTTAGGGTAGCTTTTTAAAAAGGTTGGGATTATATCTAAACACATCTTCAAAATAACAAAAATCCTAACAAATTAAAAGATATGCTTGAATTTCATTTATATAATATTATTTTCCTCCCCCTTGTAATCCTATTTATATCATTTAGACATTTAAATTTAAGAAAAGAATTTAAAATTAATAAGTATCTCAAATTAAAGCTTGAGGGGGGAAAGACTAATATCTATGTAAAAAACCGACGATTTATGCAGTGTATGTACCTCTTATTAAATATTTCTGTTGATAGAATTGAAGATTACGATGAGATTGAATCGATCGATGAAGCAGCTACTAAATTAGATCGATCTATGGAAAGGAATCATAATACAGTTCCACCAGAAACAGAATTTTGGGGACATTGTTCTAATTTACAAGCATGGGCTGAAAATGGGTATGATACAAGAATCTTACATCGAAATCTTGCTTTCCCATTATTAAAAAGACTAAGCGAAGTAGGTGATCCTCTCGCTAGAAAAGTTTTTTCTGAAGAAATAGCTATAAGACTTGCTAGTAAACATCCAAGTGTTAGTCAATATTTAACCCAAAATGGGTATTTAAAATATTTAAGTCCTGACGAATTTGAAAGTATTTTAGATGACATAAATTCTTCAGCTTTGAAAGATATTATTACTGAATTGAAGTTTATTCTTGAACATAATCAAAATATTAATTTAGTACCCCCAATTAATTCCTTAATTAATCGAATACTAAGGAATTTTGGCATTGAGCATATTTCTTTACTTACTTCTAAAATCATAAAAGAGATCCCAGAAAAAATGAGAGAAGTTTTCATTAAAAGTGTTTATAATTTGTTAAAATCAAGAAATAAATTTCCATTAATTCAATACATCAATAAACATCTTGAATATTTAAAGGACAATGAATTTGAACACAGTTTTATCAAATATAATGAAAGGATTATAGGCATTTTTAAAAATGAAAAAGTATATCTGAATAATCAAAATATTCAAAATTTAACAAGTTTAAACCTAACTAATAATAAATTTGATGAAATTAAAGAATTGGATTTAAGTGATAATATAATATCTGATTTGAAAGGAATCGAGAAATTTTCAAATGTTCGCATTTTAAAGCTGAACAATAATAAAATTAGTCAAATCGATGGAAATGAGTGTCTTAAGAACTTAGAAAAACTATTTCTAAGAAATAATCAGATAAAAGTGATTAGAAATCTTAAAAATTTCAATAATTTGAAGCATCTTGATTTATCTGACAATCCAACGATAACTGAAATACCTGAAGATCTTTATAATTTATCAAAATTAGAAACTGTTAAATTATGGAACTGTCATATTAATAAATTTTCTAAATTTACAGAAAAAATTTTTTGGATGAATCAAAACTATAGATATTTTACAGGTTATGATGAAAATGATAAAACATTTTATGAGAGTGCTTATAGAAGGGTAGCCTCATCTGATAATAAACTATACAAACACTTTGTAGAATGGGTTCTTAAAATGAAAAGATTTATGAAAGTTTATAAGTTTTCTTATCAAGAAATCAACAGTTATAAGGAAGAAACCTCTAAAAACGCAATTTGGTCAGGTAGAATTACAAAAGATTTTAAAAAATGGTTAGATGATAAAAAACACCAGAAGAAAATTATATCATTTATTTAGACTAAGAAAAAACTAACATTTTCTCAATCGGTTTTATAGCACGATTAGCAATTTCAGAAGGGACTCTAACCTCAAAAGCTTTATCATCTAAATTTTCTAACACATATTTGATAAGTTCGAGATTATGCTTCTTCATATTATAACAAATCAACTTATCTTTCGCTAAGTAAAAATGCTTGTCTTTAAAATCTTGAGCCATACGTTCTACTAAACCTTCTTCAGTGCCAATAATAAACTCTTTTTCATCTTGGGTGCTATTCTTTACTCTATTATACATCTGTGATGTTGAACCTACAAAATCCGCAATTTCCCTCACTTCTCGAATACATTCAGGATGAACAAGTATTTTTGCATTAGGATACTGACTTTGAATGTCTATTAAATGTTCTGTTTTAATTTGTGAGTGTACATAACAATGTCCTTCTTCTGGCATTTTATGGCATTGAATACCAGACATTTGTTCAGTATAATCTGCTAAATTAGCATCCGGTCCAAATAACACCGATTGTACGTTAAATTCTTTGCTGATTTTCTCTACTATTTTTACTGCATTTGAAGAAGTACAACAAACATCAGATTCTGCTTTTACAGCAGCAGTAGAATTAACATACACCACCACAGGTAATCCTGGATACCTATCCTTAAACTCTTTAACTTTTTCTGGGGTAAGAAATGAAGCCATTGGACAATATGATTCATAATTCGGAATCATAATATGTTTATTTTGGTTTATAATTGAGGCAGTTTCAGCCATAAAGTCGACTCCAGCAAATATAATATAATCGGTATTTGCTTTTTCTTTAGCTGTTTGAGATAATCCAAGTGAGTCACCTAAATAATCTGCAATTTCTTGAATTTCAATGGGTTGATAATAATGGGCTAAAATAGTAACTTCATTTTGTCTTTTCAGTTCTAAAATTTCTTCCTGAAGTTGTTTGAAAGTCATTTTAACTAAAAGGAATCTATGTTCATTATATTATTTAAAGATTCAAGAAAAGATAAGTTGTTTGATTATAAAAAATTTGAATATTATTATTTTATTGACATAAAGTGAGAAGTCTATTAATTAGTAAAATTATTATGTTCTGGAATTTATAATTGAAATTAACATTATAATAGGGGTATTTTCATTATGGATTTTATTTATAAGGAAGAATATTGGTATATAAGCTCATTTATAAATAGTACTCTTGTTGATGGTTTTGTAAAAAGTGAAGAAATCGAGATAATTATGAGAGAGCACTTAAATGACTTAACAAAAGAAGATATTTACTATAAAATCCGAGATGAAATTGGTGATGATATAATAGATATGGCGAAGAATGTTTCTTTGTCTTGTAGATGGGTACCTTATTTAGAGAATTTTCCCTATGAAGATGAGAATAGTCAGAAAGAATATGATACCTTGGGTTATTTTCAGTTTGATATAGAATACTATAAAGAAAATCCCTCAAGAAAAGAAAATATTAAATCGAGCTATATTCAACAAATCCCTCAAATTATCATAACAATTCTACAGGAATATTCTAAGAAGGAAGAAACTAAGGGGATTATTTTCGATTTAGAGAGCCCTATGTATATTTTTGTTATTTCCGATAAAATAAAACCTCAAGAAATCTCTTGGACACAAGAAAATGTCGAAAAATATAAAAAAAATATTGGATATTGGACTGAGGTATATTCAGGTCAATGGGAAGATTATTCAGAGGTTTTATATGATAAACGCATTGAAAATAATTTATCTAATCGGACATCTGAGCTACATTTTATTCATAGAAACTCTGGATTCATTTATATGGCACAAGAAAATTATATAAACTTCTTTGACTCTTATATGAAGGAATTTGTATTAACACCCACTCCAAAAATGAGAGCTGTTTTATTTGCATTAAGATCTATAAATGAATCATTGGATTTATTATTCTTAAAAACACAATCAGAAGAATTTAAGGATGTAGACACTATTGAAATGAAAATTCGAAATCTAAGATTTTTAAGGGGTATGATTCAAACAAAATTAAGCTTAATATATAACGAATTAGATTATAATAGAAGACAACATTATTCGAGTGTATTAAAACATCTACTCAATGAATTTGAAATTGATCGAATAGTCTCTCGTATCAATGAGAAATTTAATATTATTTATGATTCAATGCAAGGATTATATGTCAAAAAAAATGAAGAAATTCAAAAAAGAACAGAAAAGGGTCTTAACTTATTAAACTTACTTTTTGGGGCGGGAATCCTAGCAGATTTAGGCGGTGTTATCATGATTGCTTTAAGTTTGCAAGAAGGAGATCTTAGTTCAATAGTGTTAAATAGTATAATTGCCTTATTAATTACCGGAATTTTAGCGGCAACTATTATAGTTAACATATATATGAGAATTCAAGTAAAAAAGGCAGAAATTTTCGAAGCTGTGGATGCAATTATTGAAGACAGACAAGGAAATATTATTTTAATCAAGCGAAAATTTCCTCCATATAAAGGATTTTATGCATTACCAGGAGGTTCTGTTGAGAAAGGTGAAAAACCAAAAGAAGCACTTGTTAGGGAAGTTAGAGAAGAAACTAATTTGAATATAGATATAAAAGAGAAAATTGGTTATTACGATCAAGAGGGAAGAGATCCTCGAGGAAATGTCCATAGTACTGCTTATAGATGTGTTTTCCTAGGAAATATATCTGAGATGAAAACTAGTGAAGAAACGGAAGAAGTGAAACTGTTTTCCAAAGAACAAGTAAAAGATATGGAATTAGCCTTTGATCATAAAAAAATGCTAAGAGATGCAAAATTCATAGAATAAAGTTAATTGCTTTATAATCAATTAACATAACTTTATTATTTTTAATTAGATTCTTCAAATTCATAAAGAATTGAAAAGTGAAGAAATTTGATAATTATACCAAGTCCAGAAACGGGAAAGAAACCTCAAATTCATGAATCTGCTTATATTGCGCCAACAGCAGTTATCATTGGAGATGTAACGATCGGAGAGGGTTCAAATGTTTGGTTTGGTGCAACTATTCGAGGAGATTGGGGTACTATTAAAATTGGTAAAAATACGAGCATTCAAGAGAATGTTACCATTCATATAGAAGCTGGCAGTTCTGTTACTATAGGAGATGATTGTATTATAGGTCATCATGCAAAAATCTGAAGAGTTTACTTCATATTGTAGAATGATTCATGGACCTTGTACAATCGAAAATGGATGTGTTGTCGGAATTGGATCAAATGTATTACATCGGTCAAAACTCTGTGAGGGTTCAGTTCTTGCTGCAGGGGCGGTGCTCCTAGGTAAGGAAATCCCCCCCAGAAGCCTAGCTGTTGGAATCCCAGCTACGATTAAAAAAGAGGGAATTTACAAGGGAAAACTCGAAGGAAAGAAAGTATCTAAGCTTTATATGAAAAAAGGTCAAACTTTTAAACAATTTTTTAACCAAAATGCATCATAAGTTATATTTAATTTCCCATTTTTTTCTTTTTAATTATGTAGAGCAAATGCAATTGTCATTCTTAACAATTTGTATAATATTAAACCTTAAATCTATTAAATTTACCATAAGAATTTTATTTTCTAGGTTTGGGAGCCCTAAGGCAGTTTTAATTACTTCTAATGCCTCTATTGTACCTAAAATACCTGGTGTCACACCAATTACAGGTAAAGGGCCTTCTTCTGATGATGTTCCTATCGGTTCTGAAAAAACACATTGATAACAAGCAGTCTTTTTAGGATTTATTGTGATAACTTGTCCATAAAAATCTTTGATCCCCGCAATAACACATCTTAAATTGTTTTTAATAGCTATTTTATTAACTAGGAACTTGGTTTTAAAATTATCACTACAGTCGACTATAAAATCATAGTTTTTTTCTTTTAGATACTTCTTAATCGAAGTCTCATCGATAAAATCCTTAAATACATTAATTTGAACTTCTGAATTAAGTTTTGATAAGACTTCTTTGGCAGAATTCACTTTGTCCTTCCCTATTTGAGATTCATTATAAAGTATTTGCCTTTGGAGATTTGAGATATCTAAAATATCATTATCTATAATTGTTAATTCCTTAATCCCTGCTGCCGTTAGATATAATGAAAAAGGTGAACCCAAACCCCCACATCCTATCTGAAGGATTTTTAATTCAGAAATTCTTTCTTGGCCTTCTTCTCCAATCTCAGGAGATATAATTTGTCTTGAATATCTTTGCTTTTGTTTTTCAGTTAAGATATACCTCACCTATCCAATATTTTCTTTACATTTTTAATTGTTTCTTCAATTTCTATAAATATTAAGCCTAAATTAGTATCTAAACTTAATAATGAAGCCAAAATTAGTTGGTCATCAGCTCCCATAATAATAAGTTGAAAATCATCAAATTCCACTGTGAGATTATCAACAAATTTACTTTTTAATGTTGATGCTGCTGTTTCAATAGCACCAAACATAGTGGCGACCATACCACAAAATTTCCGATCATCGATCTCTCTTGGTAATTTTGAAGCTATCAATAAACCATTGCGATTGACAAGAGCAGTACCTATAATATCACTCATACTTTGCAGTTTTTCTAATTCTTTGTGGAGATTCTGATCTTTTAAGCTATTCATATCTATTTAAAAGTTAACTTCGTTTAATTTCAATTAAGATATGAATTATATAAAGATATCTATTTGAAATATTCAATTGTTGCTAATTATAGGTTCAACATGAAGAATAAGAATCTTAAAAAAATTGCCTATAACTAAACACTAGCCTTTTTCTTAATGCGATAAAATGATTTCTGACCATTAAAGGGTCGAGTTCTATTCCTCCATCCTGGCTGACGTAGTTTCGCAGATTTTCCAAACCCACAACTGGCACAATATCTCTTTCTTCGATGATATGAATGTTTTCCGCAACGACGACATGTTTTATGGGTTGCTGCCTTATTTTTCTTTCCTTTACTTGGTGTACCTTTTCCCATTTCCTTTACTCCTCTTCAATTTCTTCTCGATGCATTAAATTCTCTTCTGCTTCACTTGCAAAAACCAATCTTTCACGATCTTGGCCGATAAAGATGACACTGGCGCCCCTTATCATGACAGTTCCCAAATCTTTACTTCGCTTTCCGCCTCGCCCAAAATATATCTCCTTAGCATCTTTAACAATTAAATTCATATAATTATCGAATTTTACAAGCTTCCCCGTTAAATACGTGTTCCAAATTTTTAATTTGATGTTTACTTCGTCTTTAAGTACTGCTTTGCTTAAGGTTCTCGATATTGTGTGTTGAGAAGACATCTAAATAAAAACTCTTGAAATTTAATATAGGTTATGTTTTTAATTGCGTAATCAAATAAATATTTTTTTAAATATTTACGAATTTAGATGAAATATTATTAGATAAGGGATATAAATGAAAAAAATCGCATATTTTGATGCTGCTGTGGAGACACCTGAGGAGATTATCATTGCTGCAGATATGATCCCTGTTAGACTTTTTGGAAATCCAACAATAGGAATAGATAGAGCGAATGAACATGTACCTCCAACTCATTGTGTTTGGGCAAGAAATATTCTTGAACAAGCTATCAAAGGGCTGGATCATGATATTAAAGGAGTAATCACCACACATGGGTGTGATTGTACAAATCGTGAATTTGATATATGGTTAGAGTGCATTAAATTACCATTTTTATTCTTTCTAAATGCTCCCTTGAAAAGAAATGAAACAGCTTTAAAATTCTTTATAAAAGATATAAAAGAGTTGATTTTTCAATTGGAAGAGCAATTTCAGATAAAAATTGTCTCCGATAAAATTATGGAAGCAATAAGAAAGATGAACCAAATAAGGAATTTACTAAGAGATATTTCCGATTATAGAGCAAAAATGATTTTAGAAGGTTCTGAATTTCACGCATTAGTCAAGAGAGTCCAACAAATAGACAAAAGTGAAGCCTTAGAAATACTAAAAACAAAACTTGAAGTATTAAAAAACAAGAAATCGCATTTAGATAATAAATTAAAAAAAATTTTATTAACGGGATCAGTTATTGATGACACAGAATTTATAAGATTCCTCGAAAGTCTTGGGCTTCATATCATAATTGATGATATATGCATTGGGACAAAATATTTTTGGAATAACATTGATGAAAACGGGGATCCCATAAAAGCTATAGCTAAATATCATCTAAGCAAACCAATCTATTCAACTAAATTCCCCTCATATGAGAGATTTAAAATACTTAAATATTTTACAGAAAAATATAAGGTTGATGGTGTAATAAATATTGCACAGAAATTCTGTGAGCCTGTTCTCTATGATCATCCATATTTTAGTAAAAAATTTAAAGAATTAGAAATACCATATCTTTTTGTTGAGATGGAATACAATAGAGAATCCTATAAACAATTAACAACTAGATTTGAAGCATTTAGGGAAATAATATAAGGGAGGGTCATGAAAATGTCAAAAATAAAAAAAACTGGAAAGATGTTAAACGCAACAAATAAATTGAGAAATGAAATGGGAAGACATTTTCTAGCAATTGAACAAGCATATCGAGAGGGAAAACCAACCGCTTGGGCAACTGCAGGAACTCCAGTCGAACTTTTATATTCTATGGGTGTTCAACCGATGCTTCCTGAGAATTCAGCAACTATATCGGCTGCACTTAAGAAGTCTCAAAATTTTATAGAACTTGCTGAAGATCAAGGATATTCCTATGACTTATGTTCATATTTCAAAACAAATGTTGGAGCTGTGCTTAGTAACGCTGAAATGAGCGAAGGAGGAACAAGAAAACCAACCTTCATGCTCTCAAGTGATGTTATATGTGATACGCATGTGAATTGGTTTCAAGTACAATCTGAAAGAATGGGTGGTGTGCCTCATTTTACAATCGATGTACCACATGTGGTAAGTAATACAAATAATAGACAAAGAGAATACTTCAAAAAATATATTAAAGAACAACTGTGGGAGTTATTGGATTTTATAACTGAAATTACTGGCAATGAATATAATGAAGCAAAAGCACGAGAGATAGCTCAAAATTCATATGAAATGGGAAAAATATGGCAAGAAGTTTTCGAGTTGAGAAAGAACATTCCATGTCCTGTTTCAACAAGAGACACATTTGGGGGACTTTTTCCTCTATTTACAATGACAGGATTAAAATCACCAATAAAACTATATAAAAGAATGTATAAAGAAGCAAAAGAACGAGTGGATAATGGAATTGGGGCTTTAGAAAAGGAAGAATTTAGATTAATGTGGGAAGGTATCCCGTTTTGGTATCAGTTGAAGTATTTTTCTACATTAGAGAAGTTTAATGCAATTATAGTTTATGAACCATATGTATACGCATTTACCAAATATACTAATCCAAATATAACACTCCAAGATGTATTAAAGAATCCAGTAGAATCAATGGCTGAACTAATACTTAGTTTTTGGTATATATATGATTTAAAAACTAGAATCGAGATGTTTGCTAAAACTGTGAAAGAATGGAAGATCGATGGTGTTCTTTTACATAATAATTATTCCTGTCGACCAAACTCATGTGGTTTATATGATTTAAAAAAGCATTTAATGGATGATTATGGTATTCCCTGCTTAATAGTGGATGCGGATATGAATGATCCACGCAAGTTTAACGAACAGCAAACAACTAATAAAATAGAAAGTTTTATTGAAATTTTGAGAAAAACCAAGAAGAAATAATTATCCATTATGTAATTTTAATTAATAATTGAATCTATGTTATCATACTTCATTATATTTAATTAAAAAAAATAGAATTGTCGAATCAGAAGGTAGAAATAAAGGATCAACTTTCTATTTCTCATTATCACGAAAAAGAAAGTAATATTTTAATTTGCTATTTTTATATGGTTGTTAGGGGTTAATATGAGATATGTATCACCAAGACGACCCATTGAACCACCATTTTCTCGTAAAAACACCTTTAATTCTTCTATACATCGCTTAAGCTCAGAAATTTCTGCATTTTCTAAAACGTCTTTTGCATTGATTAGGAGTATTTTTCTCCCAAGGAGTTGCTTTTTTATATCATCTACTTGGTTAAGATCAGAAAAATCATACTTCTTTATGATAAAATTATGTAGAAGTGAAGAATACTCTTTAGAAAAACCCATGGCTTCTTGTGGTGAACCTAAAAGCTCATCACCCTTACGATTACGAAACTTACCCATATATTAAAATCAACCTATTATTAGAATTAAAATTAAATAGTACTATTTTCATTAATATAAAGACTCTAGATGATTTTAAATAGGAGAAATATTGTGATATATATCCTCATGTTATGCAGATATTATGCAAATAATATACAATTTACTCCAGAATCTATTAATACTTCTTATTAAAAAACATCTATAAAATCTTATTATAATAGATAAAAAATGAAATTTTAATAGAAAAAAGAATTTAGTCTAAAATTAGTCTAAGACTCCAATTAAGGTTTGTATTACTAAACTATATATTAAACCTCAACAGTATTATAATTATAAAAAAAATAAAAAAAAAGTGAAAAAAAAAATGACCCAAATAATTGAAAAAGTAATGAAAAAGAAAAGCTCTAAAATTGAACAAGCTGAAAAACTTGGAGATTTGAATCCAAGATATTTTGAAGAAGGAATGAGCCCTGAAAATGCTCTAGAAAAAGTTCATTCATCTGCTTCGAATTTTAGTGCTAAATACAATGCCTTTATGGCTTATTAGATATATAAAAAATTTTTTTATATTATTCTCTATTCTTATTATTAGTTTTTTAGAAGTATATTACTGATCTAATTGTGAAATCATCTAATCATGCGATATAAATCCATAATATTTTAATCCAAAATTAAATCCATTCATAAAAGTTTAAAATATTTGAGGTATAAATTTTGTTATGGCACTAAAACAGAATGAGTTTATAGAATTCATAAAAGAAAGAAAGAGCGTTAGGAGTTTCATTTATAAAAAGATAACTAAAGAAGTTATACTTGAAATCATAGAAGCGGGTCGTTGGGCTCCTTCTGGAAAAAATAGTCAACCATGGCGCGTGTGTATTGTTATCCATCCAACAGTCAAAAGAATGCTTTCTGAACTCACTAAATATGGGGGTATAATTGAGGACGCTTACGTGGATCTTGTAATATTTTTAGATCTAGAAAGAGCTTATGAAAGAACTAAAGATTTACAAGCTATCGGGGCTTTTATACAAAATATCCTTTTAGGTGTTCACGCTCAAGAAGAACTTGGTGCTGTCTGGATTGGTGAAATCTTAAATCGAAAAGAGGAAGTCAATCAAATTTTTAAATTACCTTTAGAAAAATTTGAATTAATGGGAGTTGTAGCAATTGGTATGATGGATGAGGCAAGAGAAAAAGCTCGAAAGGAACCAAGGGAACGGCGGCCAGTAGATGAGTTTATTGATTGGTTTTAATTTAATAAAAATACTTTTAAACCATATTTTTTATTTATCTTTCTACTCTTCTAGTGATTCGACTACTTGAGGATTCAATATTTTAATACCTAACACAAAAAATGGTATTAAAGCCCATTCTACTAGAATTGTAATAATAAATGGTAAGGTTTGGTTAATATCAAATACAAGACCACCAAGAATTGGACCAATTATCATTCCCAGAGAATTAAAGGAAGTAATCAACCCAAATATTTTACCTCTATGTTTTACTGAAACGCGGCTTAAAAAATTGACGAAAACAAAACCAGCAGTAAGCATAATAGTGTTATCAATCACAAGTAAGAAGGAAAAAACCCATATATTTTTTGTGAAGAAAACAATAATCCATGTTGTGATACCTCCAATAATACTCGTTATTGAAAGAGTGAGATAAGGATTAATCTTATCAGCGATAATACCCAATTTAGGTGCAATTAATGTTCCTGTTACTGTTGCGGGAAGATAAAACCAACTAATTACAGCAGCAGGTTCATTTAAGTTTGTGAAGACAATTGGTAATATAAAGGGTCTATAGATACCCATGTTTATTGCGCTTAGTATCAAAGCAAAAAATAGAAAAATTATCCCAAATATATATAATATTGATGATTTCTCAGATTGAATATTATCGTTAATTTTTGATTCAGCAGTTTCTCCATTATCGTCAGTTGAACCATCAGGATATTGAAATTTTTCATTTTCATCAACATTTAAGGAAAATCTAATCCCTGCATAGAAATTTGCTATGCCAAAAATAGGAATTGCAAAAAACATAAGAAAGACATTATCAGGAGTAAAAATGCTTGCTAAACCAAAAATTGTAAATCCAACTACTGTTCCTATTACTTGGCCAATACCAAGTGCGTACCTTCTGCGACCAAATGCGGAAGAACGGTGATACTTCGAAGATTTTTCCGAGATAAGGGTATCTAATGGAACCCAAAACAACATTGCACCAAGACCTAACAGAAATGAACTTATGTAAATTCCCGGAAGAGACTCCATAATTATTGAAGCATATAATCCGAAATATGATGATCCACGACCGAATGATCCTAACATTACCAATTTTTGTTTCGAGATATGGTCTGTTAGATATCCTATGAATAAAGAGCTAATCAAACCACCAAAAGTTAGAAATGCAGGAAATAAACCAATTGTTAAACCAGATCCTTCCCAAACCTGACTTAGCATATAAATCATAATAAAATCTACAAAAAAGAGTCCAAGTGCATTCCAGACAACGATGAAAATAACTGAATCGAAATCTGCTGTAAATTTATGACTATGGGGTACCGATTGTTTTTTAAATCTGTTAAAGACAGATTGCATAATAACAAATAGGAAAAAGATTTAATGAAAAAAAATCTTTCGGATTAATAGAGTATTTGATTTCTTCTTAAGCTTAATTTAGGTTTTCGTCTATTCTGAAGATTTTATAACCAGAAATGAAAAATATTTGAGAATATAGGTCCGATCCAGTAATAGAAGCGCATCCAATAGATCCAAGTAACCCCAAGAAACAATAAAGAGTATATAATACCAAATACAAAACCAAAAATTACGTCAATGGGAAAATGTACTCCTAAAATAAGTCTAGACACAGCAATTAATATGTCTAAAATAATAAAAATGGTTAATACAATCCAATTTTGAAAGTGAAAGGCAAAAATAATACCAAAAAGTAAAAAAAAGGCAACATGTCCACTTGGAAAGGATTGTTTTTCCGATTCTCGCATAACGTAAGGGATTTTTAGAAAATCGTCATGTTTTTTTACTCCATCTTCTCTTAATTTTATATATGGTCGATTTCTCCGAATTATTTTATATCTAATTAAACTATGAAAAATTATTGATTGTTCAAAGGCGCTAGTAAATAAGACTAAAAGGTAATAATCCTTTGTTATATACCCATAAATAAACCATATTAACCATATTAAACCCCAAAAATAAAGGGAACCAAGAAAACTAATCACTATCGCAAGTTTTTTTGCTCTTTTACTAAAGCCACTTTTATAAATATTAAGGAATGCTCTATGATCCCATTCTTCTAATTTTTCAAGATATTCCGACAATAATGACATACAATTAACAGACGATGGATTTGAGTTAGTGTGTCAAAATTGGTATTTATAGTTTTTCCTACTTATCATCATCTTGATTGATTCTATTGATAAGAATATAATTAGTATTAGCTTTAAGAATTTGGTGATTTCAAGCAATTTTACTGCTATGTAGAAACAACAAAGATATAAAAATGTTAACAAATATTATTATATTAAAAACTACGTTTCATTTCTGAATATAAATCCTTACATCTTTATAGTGAATATTATGAGTGAAAATTCAGGATTTTCAGAAGAAAGTTTAAGAAAAATAGCAGCACAGAAAGTTAGTTTTAGATTTTCTGTGAAGATTCATGTTGTAATCTTTATTGTTGTTAATGCTTTGCTCTTTATAGTTAATTTTTTCTATACACCGAAACTATATTGGGCTATGTTTCCCTTTTTTTCATGGTTAATAGGAGTAAATATGCATACATTATCGTATATCTTATATGCTCGAGGTGTTTATCCAATGGCTAAACGAGGGATGATTTACCATTTAGATTCCTATATTTTTGTAATGTTATTTATGTTTATTATTAATTTAATAACATTTCCAGAGGTTTTTTGGGTAATTTTACCAGCTATTTTTTGGGGTACTGGAGTTGCTATACATATAGCAATTTACATTCTATATTACAGTGGAAAGAGTAAAAAGCCTGATAAATTTAAATCAAGAAAGGAACGGGCAATAGAGAAGGAAATGGAAAAAATGAGAAAAAGCAGAATAAATAAAAATCAAAAGGTATCAGATTAATGTGGTTAGGAAAATTCTTGGATCTTGAAGATGATATTAATGAATTAAGATCTAGGATTAAGGAAGAATTATTGAATAGTCTTCATAAAAATAAATTAACACCTCTAGAATTTACTATAATAGAAAGCATCTTTAATAGTAAGCAGCTTTCTGGATATGATTTAATAAAAAATTTGAATAGACATTTTGCTGGTACCTGGGAAGCTCATTCTGGTACAGTTTATCCGATTTTATCAAAACTAGAGAAAGATGGTTTTTTAAGTGCTCAAAAAGTCAAGAGTCCAATAGGTCCACTAAGAAAAATATACTCTTTAACTGAAGCAGGAGAAGAATTATTAAAATATAAAGTAAATAAAAATTATCTTGATCAGCTTAGATTCATTGAGAATTTTTTAGTAGAACTCTCTTCAATTTATATACATTCTTTTCCTGAAGAAGAAAAAGATGAAAGAATAGAAGAAATACGAGAACTCTTACAATCAACTTTAAAAAATGTTATGAATAACATTCCTGCAACACTCGAATTTAAAACAATGTGTAATCAATGTGGATCTGAAATCGGTCGAGAGGTAGCATATTGTCCTAATTGCGGGGCCTCTTTATTTAATAATATTGAAAGTAAATAAATATTTAGAAAAAAATAAGGATTGAAATTAAACAATACATTTTATTCAATTTCAATGTTATATTTCTTGAAGATTTTTTTGAGTTCATCACTAGCTAAATGTTTTAAAATATCTTCTAAAGGGGCTAATACTTCTTCTTGTTTTGCCTTCCTGTTTTGACTAATTCTTCCTTCTTTTACTTCAAAACTCGATTGAGCCCAACTGTATTCGTCATTAAATGTGAACCAGATTTGTTTATAAGCCCCATCTTGCCCTCCTTCTCTCGCTAAGGGTTTATTTTCGACAACTACTTCAGGATCCTGTAAATAACACCAATCTAAAATTACCCACTCGAGTTTTCTTGGAGATTCAGATCGATCTGCTAAGTAAATACAATATGCATGACCTCCTTCCTCAGATGAAGGGAATAAAGGATTTGTCATTACCTGGGCCGCAGCTACTTTTACTCTCCAAGAAGGAATTCCTGCATTTATTAATAAACCAGCAATCAAAATGGCACCATCCTCACAATCTCCAATTTCTGACTGGATAGATTCAAAAGGGAATTGCCAAAACTCAGGACATTCGACTGATTCATCATCACCGATATACTTAAGGAAATCACATACAAACTTCTGAATAGCTAATGCTGTCTCGTTTGCAGTATCACGTCTTAGTCCTACATGACTTATAACATGCCAAAGAATTGCATCATTATCCTTTATAAAAGCTTTAACGTCAGCATCAATTTGCTTTTTATATGATTCACCCCTTAATGCTCTTGCCGTATATATAATTGGAGCTTTTTCCCATTTATTATTCCAGTATTCCGGTCCATATTTACCATAATCTCCTTCAAATGGTATAATTTCAATTAATTCTGGAGGTGTTGTAATTTCATTTTCCTTCTTTTCTTTCTTTTCCTTCTTTTCTGGCACTCCAGATAGATTCTTAGCATTTAGAATCCATTTTTTTACTTCACTCTCTGTTGGGGCTTTGGTAAGGACTTTTGGTTTCTCTTTCTTCAATTCTTTTAATTTAGTAACAATACTTTTTGGATTTCTCCGTGCAAATTCTTTTACCGAATCTATTCCAATTAGGTTTAAAGCATTGGCAATTTTAGGATTAACCCCATCAATCCTCATTAAATCTGCATGCTCTTGCCAAGTATCAAGAAGTCCAGCGGATACACCAATCTTTTTTGCCAAATTTTTGATTTGACTTGGTATTAAAGGTACTAAATCTTCAACATTCCCAAATCCTTCTTTTTCCAAAAGGTTGGCATGTTTTTCATCAATTCCTATAATTTCAATAATTTTCATAATTACCCTTCTATTAATTTATTCTAATGCAAATAAATCAGTATATCTATAAAAAGAAGATATTAAAATTTTATAAAAAAATTTAAATTAAAAATGAATAATAAATTTCCTTTTTCGTTGTTCCGAAGATATGGCTAAAAACGCCTTAATTTGTACTAAACTAAAAATTATTTCAGCAATTTCTTCACTACTAAATCTAAGCTTTTTACTAACTTCATTGAATAACTTTTCTAACAAAAATTTCCCTTTAGTTTTGCGAGCAAGATCTTTAGCAAATTGATATACCTTTTTAGATTCTGAAGATAATTTTTTTCCTTTTGTTGAGCCTAGTTTAAACGGTAAAGCTAAATAAATATGGAACACATCATCAATGATATTCTCAATACTCTGTTTTGATTTTGATTGTTTCCGAAAAATTGAAATATCTCCCTGAAAATCTGTATAGAGGTCTTTTATTTCACTTTTATATTGACCCTCAAATAGTTCACAAAAAAATTTTAAAACCTCCCTTGTAAATAGAGTTGGTATTTTATTGAGAATTAGACTAATCCATATCATTTTACCCGCGCGAGTAATTAGATATTTTCCCTCTAAGGTCGCTTGTTCAATCTCCCCTTCCTCTGATGGAAAATCTAATATTTC
>Ga0209427_10001435_pt1 | contig 27448 bp, 23 predicted proteins | sample DeeMarSWOR136_30_FD_187465 | JGI IMG/M metagenome (GOLD analysis project Ga0209427, IMG submission 187465) | Marine sediment microbial communities from White Oak River estuary, North Carolina - WOR-1-36_30 (SPAdes) (version 2) | ecosystem: Environmental > Aquatic > Marine > Intertidal zone >...
CCTGACCATTTTGTTGAGGTAGTAAATAGAAATTTTGCTGTATACGACAAATACACTGGAGAAGAACTTATAAACATTCTACTGGGTTCTTTTTTACCTGGAAGTAATGGAGATCCACGTGTATTATACGATCAATACAGTGACCGCTGGTTTGTTATTGTCTGTGACTTTGACACAAAAATCTTTCTAGCTGTTTCAACATCAGATGATCCCACTGATAGTTGGTTTAAGTGTGATTTTGTTGTATCTCAGGATGAAGATGCTGGAAAGTGGCCAGATTATCCAACACTCGGAGTTGATGAGGTTGGAATTTATACCGCAGCATATATGATAGGTGGAAGCAATGGAATGAGTATTTTTGCACTAGATAAGACACCCTTAATTGCATCTGAACCAAGCTTGGGTGATATTTACGCATTTAGAGAACTTCCATGGGAAGGAGCAATACAGCCAGTACATACATTTGGTGAGACAGAAGGTGAATATTTTGTTTCACGAATGTCTTCTACAGCTATTCGGGTTCGACTTTTAACAGACCTTCTTACAAATCCTACTTTAACTGAGTTAGGTTATGCAACAATTCCTTCTCATTCTGAACCTCCAGATGCACCAGCATTAGGTAGTACTATTCCCCTTGATACGGTAGGTCACCGTTTGATGAATGCTGTGTATCGTGATGGTCACATCTGGACTGCACATTGCATAAATGTTAATGGACGAGCAGCCTCACGCTGGTATAAGATAAGTGTACCAGATCCTACGCTTGCTGATTATGGTACGATCTGTGATCCAGTTATGTACTATTTCTTTCCTTCAATAATGGTAAATGCTGGTGGTAATGTTGTAATGGGCTTTTCTGGATCTCATTCTGGACAATATGCAGCCGCCTACTATACTGGTCGAACAGCTGATGACCCTCCTGGTGAGATGAATCCTCCTTCCTTACTAAAAGAAGGGGAAGACACATACAACCTTATTGATGGTTATGGGAGAAATCGATGGGGAGATTACAGCCTTTGCTCACTTGATCCTTCAAATGAATTTTCGCTTTGGACCATTCAAGAATATGCTCACTCACATAATTACAGTGGCGAAAACCGGTGGGGTACCTGGATTGGTGAACTTATATATGGTAATCAACCTCCAAATAAACCAGTAATTGATGGACCAACAAATGGTACAACAGGTGTTTCTTATGATTTTATCATAAATTCAGAGGATCCCGAAGGTGAGGATGTCTATTTCTTTGTTGACTGGGGTGATGGCACACCAGGTGAATGGATTGGGCCATATTCCTCTGGTCAAGATATAAATGTAAGTCATACATGGGAAGAAGTAGGTGAATATGAGATACTTGCAAAATCAAAGGATAAATATTTTGAGAGCACTTGGTCAGATTCCATATTTTTAAACATAAAGCCTTTGATAGAAATACAGTCCTTAAAGGGTGGATTTTTCAAGGTTAAAGCAGTACTTAAAAACAATGCAGATAAGGAAATAACCTGTGTAAAATGGAATATCACACTAGATGGAGGTGCATTTATTGGAAAGAAGTCCTCAGGACAAGTTGATATTCCTGGGAATGGAGAGGTAACAATAAATTCAAAAATAATTTTAGGATTTGGAAAAACAAAGATAAAGGTTACTGCTTTTGTACCTGAATGCTCGGATGAATTAAGTAAAGGAGGATTTGTATATTTAATCTATGTACATGTAAACATTGGAGGTGGATCTACTCTAAGAGGATTTTAAGATAAACTAATAGGAAGTTAAATTGGAAAAAAAATTAAACCAAGTTTCGGTATAAATTAAAAATGTATTTAAAAAAACAAAAAATTGATTATATTCCTCTAGAGAAATGATCATAACCTTTATCTTCCATTGCTATTTCTTTCCCATCAGAAAATAGACTAATTTTTTTATCTTTTATTATTTCACCAACTAAAAAACCATTAACCTTTTCAAAGTTTTCTTTGGGACCGGTATACACAAGTTCAAAATCCTCTCCGCCAAAGAGAGCATAATCATATGCATCTTCCTCTAATCTTTTTGCAGCTTCTCTTGCCTCATCAGAAATTGGAACCTTATCCTTGTAAATAATTGCACCACAGTTGCTTCTACTACATATATGCTCTACTTCTGGAGCAAGTCCATCTGAGACATCTATCATTGAGTTTACAAACGGTGCGATATCCAAAGCAGTTTTTAATTTAGCTTTTGGCTCAAGATAGCTTTTTTTAACTTTTTGAAATCCCATAATCTCCTCTTGAAACAACCTAAGACCTGCCATTCCATTTCCCAATTGTCCTGATACAAAAATAAAATCACCAGATTTTGCACCACTTCTTAAACAAAGGTTCTTTTTATCAACCTCACCAGTAAGTGTAATTGAGATAACAATCTTTTCACAATGGGTCATATTCCCACCAATTATCTCAATTTTATATTTATCACAGGTCTTCCACATACCTTCATATAACCTATCAACAAACTCTACACCAATAGTTCTTGGAAGAGCAACTGAAACTAGAACATATTTTGGAATAGCACCCATTGCAGCAATATCAGAAACATTGATTTCTATAGCCTTCATTCCAATCTGAACTGGAGAAAACCATTCTCTTCTAAAATGATCCCCTTCAACCAAGCAATCTGTTGTTAAAACCTGCAAACCTTTTGTTGTTTTAAAGACTGCTGCATCATCACCAATACCAACTAAAATATCCTTATCTTTGGGCTTTTTTGTAATTCTATCTATTAAACCAAACTCACCAATATCTTTAACTTTCATTTATAGCACGCTTACTTGTTTTTACAGAGCAAAACCTACCACACATGGAACATACTTCTTCATCAGCATCTGTACATCTTTCACGAATATCTTTTGCTATTTCTGGATTTATTGAAAGCTCAAGCATTTTCTTCCAATCAAGTTTTGATCTGGCCTTGCTCATATCATTATCCCATTCAATAGCACCAGTAAGTCCTCTGGCAACATCAGCAGCATGAGCTGCAATTCTTGAGGCAATTACTCCTTCTTTTACCTCTTCAACATTAGGAAGCCCCAAATGCTCAGCAGGTGTAACATAACATAAAAAGTCAGCACCATAATAAGCTGCAAGACATCCTCCAATTGCACTAGTTATATGATCATATCCTGGCGCAATATCTGTAACAAGTGGACCAAGAACATAGAAAGGAGCACCATGACAGATATCTTTCTCAAGTTTTACATTTTTTTCAATTTGATCTAAAGGAATATGGCCTGGTCCTTCTATTATCACCTGAACATTTTTAGCCCATGCCCTCTTAGTCAAATCACCAATTACCTTTAATTCAGAGATTTGTGCTTTATCAGTTGCATCCATAAGACAACCAGGTCTAAGCCCGTCACCAAGACTCAGTGTAACATCGTATCTTTTAGCAATATCTAAAATTTCATCAAAATATTCAAACAAAGGATTTTCCTTTTTGTGATGAATCATCCATTTGAGACACAACGCACCACCCCTACTCACAACACCCATCATCCGTTCTTTAATAAAAGGAATAGAACTCCTCACAAGTCCTGCATGAATTGTTATGAAATCAACTCCATCCATTATATGTTTCCTAATTCCTTCAATAAAGTCTTTATCCTCAAGCTCAACAACATCATCAACACTGCAAGCAGCTTGATAAACAGGTACTGTTCCAACAGGTATATTACTTTTTTTAATTATTTCACGGCGAATCCTGTCAATGTCTCCACCAGTGCTTAGGTCCATTACAGTATCTGCTTTAGCATTTATACAAATCCTAAGCTTTTCAAGCTCATGATCAATATCTGCTCTATCAGGAGATGAGCCAATATTTGCATTAATTTTTATTTTTAGACCTTCACCAATTCCAATGGGACTAAGATTTTTATGAAGCTTTGAAGCAGGTATCACAACTCTTCCTTCTGCAATTTTTTTCATCAATTCTTTAACATCTATTCTTTCTTTTTCTGATACAATTTCCATTTCATTTGAAATTTCATTGTTTCTTGCCAATTCTAGTTGTGTCATCTTGATTTACACTCTCCTATAATTCTAATAAAGTCTTTAATTTCATTATAAATATCATTAGAATTCAAAACAGATTTTATTGATACTACAGAATCTGCTCCCGCCCGTATTACATCTTTTACATTTTGTTTATCAATTCCCCCAACTGCAACAATTGGAAGACTAACTTTATCCCTTATTTTTTTAATCATTTCAACACCAATTGGAGCTTGGGAGTTTTCTTTTGTATCGGTTTCAAATATTGGAGCAAGGCCAATGTAATCAAGGCCAAGTCTTTCTGCCTCAAATGCTTCCTTTAAATTATGAACAGTAAGTCCAATGATTTTTTCTCTATCAAGAAGTTTTCTTACAATTTCAAAATGCATGTCCTTTTGACCTATATGTACCCCATCTGCATCCACTGCTAAAGAAACATCTACTCTGTCATTTATAAGGAAAATTGCTTTACCATAGCATATTTTTTTTAACTTTAGTGCTTCCTCGATCATTTCGCTTGTGCTTTTATTTTTTTCCCTATATTGAACTATTCTGCAACCAGCTTTTAATGCATTTTCTACATCAGAAACAATCCCATTTTTTGTTAAATTAGAATCAGTAACCATATAGAAATCAATATTTCCTAATCTACTTAACATTTACAATTCCTTCAATTTTTTTTGATCGTTTTCTACCTTCTTCTTCCAATCTTTTTATTAGAATTTCTGCAAGTTTTTTACCGGAAAGTAGCATTCCTCCAAAAATTGGACCCATTCGGTTAGCCCCAAATGCAGCATTAGCTGCCATTCCTACAACATATACGTTTTTGTATATCTCCTTTGTATTTTCTAAAACAGTCCTTTCTCCGATTTCTGCATTCATTGATTTCTCACCCATTATTCTTCCAGTTTTTGTAAATAAATTACCTTCAACTTTTTTCTCAAGAATTGTCAAAACCTCTAAAGGATGGCCAGTTGCCTCCACAACATATTTTGATCTAATGGATAAAGGGTCAACATGTAAACCTGCTACATCAACCGTACTCCAGTTTATAACAACTCCACATACACCATTTTTATCTATCATTACATCTTCTACAGAGATGCAGTTAAATATTTTTACACCGGCTTTAACAGCCTTTGAGCAAATTGTTGATATTGCCTCGACTGAGTCTGCTGTATAGTAACCCTCATCGTATTTCTCTGTATTTATTCCAAATTCGTCTAAAATTTTTTTGCCGTCTTTTCCAACAACTATTTCATTGAACATCATTCCTCCACCCCACATTCCACCACCTATCGAAAGTTTTCTTTCAAAAATTGAAACCTTATATCCACTTTTTGCTAGATAATAAGCAGTAGTTAGTCCTGCAGGTCCTGCACCAGCAATTATCACATCCTGATTTAAATTTTCTAGAAATTTATTCATATATCTTTCTACAATTGCTTTTGTTATTTTTTCATCTTCTAATTTCATTTAAACTCCTCACGAATTTTTATAACCTTATTTACAACATCAACTGCATCTATTCCAAGAACATATGCACAAGGTTCAATACCAAAATCCCCTTTATGCAATAAAATATCAACATTTTTTTTATTGTTTTTGAGTTTAAAATCCTTTGACAAGTACGCATAAGAAAAGTTTGTTTTTTCAATGTTTTTTATAAATGCAATGTTCAAAATTGCATTTACGTTGATTTTATCTTTTAAATATAATAGAAGAGAAGAAAGGTGCTTACTTTTACCAAATCTTATTCCATTATTACTTATCACTTTATCATCTGCAATAATTAGTCCATTTAGAAAGGCTGCAACATCTTCTGAATTTCTAGCCCTTTTTTTTGCCATTGCCAAATTTATTTTTACTGCTGGTATTAATCCGCTAATATCTTTACCTTTTAGTAAAAGGTAGGCCTCTATCAAATTATTGATTATATTGTTATTTTCAGAACTTATTATTTCGTTTTTTTCAGCAATAAAGTAACGACCTTTAGATAGATTATCTGCAAAGGTTATGCATGTAAAAAAATTTGTGGAATTTCCATTAGAAATTCTATCAGAAATTATTTCCGCTAAATTAAAAATATCTTTTGGTATTTTTTCATTCGAGCTTAAATAATTACTAACCATTGGTTGAGTCAGATTTAAAATCTTGGATATTTTTGACTGCTCGATGGATCGGCTATATAAATTTTTTGCTATTGCTTTTTTGAGTAAAATTGTGTTATTTGTCTTTACGAAAAATGCTTCCTTAGCCATATTAATTATTTATATATATGTATAAATGATTTATATAACTTTCGAAATACCGAAACATTTTATACACGAATAATCTGATATCCAATTGTGTTAATAATAAGACAATTTCAGCCAACAGACATGTTTTCTGTAATAAAATTAGCATCAGAAACTCTTACAGAAAGATACAATCCAAGTTTGTTCAATTATTTTTATGAAACATTTCCAGAGGGTCTTATTGTAGTAGAGAAAGCCCATAGAATTATTGGATTTTTAATAGGTGTAAAGATAGATTCAGAATATGCAAAAATACTTATGCTTGCTGTATTAAAGATTTATAGAAAACAAGGCATTGGTTCTGAGCTACTAAAACAATTTTTAAAGGTAATTTCAAATGAGAATATAAAAAAGGTGGAATTAGAAGTTAGAACCAAAAATAAAAGTGCAATCAATTTTTATATGAAACATGGTTTTAAAATTAAAGAAAAACAAAGTAAATTTTATCAAACTGGTGAAGATGCATATACAATGATAATTGAGATCTAAGACTTTACAATTGCTTTCTCTTTTTCTGTCATAAAACGCTCTGACATCTGTTCAAGTCTGTTAGAAACCTTTTCTAAACCAGGACAATTATTATTTGAAAGAAGGTCAGCTATGCCTTTACTTAATGTAAATACAGCCAATTTATGTTCCCTTTTTGACTTATAAACTTGAAAAGGTGTTACATCAAGTCTAACATAAGCCTGAAACTCGACTCCACCATTATTTTTAACTATATCCTCCAAGTGGGTTTTCAATTGTAATAAAAACGTATGTAGTTGGATGAGCTCATCTTTTTGCATAATTTAACTTCCCTCACGCCCCTTTTTATACAAGATGACATAATAATAAGGCTTTTTATGGTTTTCTATTGAAAGTATTTAAATGATTTATAAATTACCAATTTTATATAAATGATGAGGAAAAAAGGATCATTGAAGCTCCTTTTTTGTTAAAACCTTAACAGACGTTGGCATTTTTACTACATTTCCCAGTTTTATTCCAACTATTTCTGAGATATTTTTGCTACTTGCAATGTCTAATAATCTTTGAGTAACAATTCCATCAAATACAACTGAGTCTATATTATCACTTTTTTTAAGGGAATCAGTTAATTCTCTTACCGGTATCTTTTTTATCTCTTTGTCATTTTTATCAAAAAGTACTGCTTTTAATGAACCAGAAATATCTTCAAGAATTTTACTGTATTTTTTCTGTTTATCAGTAATTATCCTTTCCTTTGATTTCTCTTTTTTTGCTACCTCGGTTTTAGCTTTTACCTCAACTTGTTTTTCCTCAGTTTTTGTTTTCTTCTGAGGTTTGTCTATATCATCCTCTGATTTTTCATGTTTTTTTTCAAATTTTATATCATACATCTCAGCATATTGTTCAGCAGGTATTTTGTTTTTTAAGGCTTTCATAATAAGTTTTTGAGGAATTTCTTCTACCTCACGAGTAGCTGGAGCACGCGCAACAAAATCTATATCAGCAGTTTGAAGGAGTTCTTTTAAGATGAGTTCTCCACCTCTATCTCCATCAACAAAAGCAGTTGAAATTCTTTCCTTTGTCAAACCTATCACAGTTTTAGGAATATTTGTTCCTCCAACAGCAATAACGTTTTTAATTCCATATTTTAATAGATTAAGCACATCTCTTCGCCCCTCAACAATAATTATTGCATCACTTTTTTCAATGTGAGGACCTGCTGGACAGTGATCCGGACCAAAATTTGAAATCTCTTCTACTTGTACTGCCTGTCTTACATTATCCGCAATGCTGTCTCCTTCAACTTTACCTTCTTCCATTACTTTGTTTAATAGCTCCTTTGCTCTCTCTATTACCTTTTTTCTTCTAACAACTCTTACATCTTCTACTTGATCAGCAGTAATAGTTGCCTTACAAGGTCCAACTCTATCTATACTTTCAAAAGCAGCTGCAAGAATTACTGTTTCAACCTTATCAAGAGATGTTGGAAGAGTAATAATACCTTCACTTTTACCATTCTTTGATTCAAGTTCAACTTCAATTCTTCCAACTCTTGCAGATCTCTGTAACTCTCTTAAATCTAATTCATCACCTAAAAGACCCTCAGTTTGGCCAAAAATGGCACCTACCACATCAGATTTTTCAATAATACCATCAGCTTTTATATAAGCCTTAATTAAATATTTCGTTGTTGCTGGATCAATTACCATTAATCATCACCTTGTAAATTTTATTTTCGAAAAACAGCACCTTTATCCGCTTTCTAGCAAATAATAGATGGTGAATCCACACAATTGCTAATGAACCTGAAATTATATACGAATTAAGCGGTTAAATATGAATTAATCTCAATTGATTAATGCACCATTCATGGTGCTATTTTTCAATTTTATTTTTCTCTTTAATACATATATATTAGCTTTGCGCCATATTTAAATGTTATGCCGATATTCAGCTTAGGTGTTTTCAATGAAGGAGAAAATATATATCGGCACAGCTTGGCCTTATGCAAATGGATCGCTTCATCTTGGACATATTGCAGGTTGTTACTTACCAGCAGATATCTTTGCAAGATATTGTAGAATGAAGGGTAAAGATGTTTTGATGGTTTCTGGGAGTGATGAGCATGGAACACCAATAACAATAACTGCAGAAAATGAAAAAAAAACACCACAAGAAATTGTTGATAAATTTAATAAAGAACACACAGAAAATATGGAAAAGATGGGTATATCTTATGATCTTTTTACCCGTACTACAACAGATAATCACGCAGAAGTGGTGCAGGACATTTTTCTAACTCTATACAAAAATAATGATGCTTATAAAAAAAATGTAGAAGGATTTTTCTGCAATAATTGTAATAAATATCTTCCAGATAGATACATCGAAGGATTATGCCCACATTGCGGTTCTGATAAAGCAAGGGGAGACCAATGTGATGAATGCGGAAAATTACTTGATCCCCAAGATCTACTAGAAGTCAAATGTAAAATCTGTGGAGGTAAACCTGAAATAAAAATTACAGAGCATATTTTTTTTGCTTTAAGCAAATTTGAAAAAAGATTACTTGATTGGATTAAGGACAAGACCTATTGGAAACCAAGTGTTCTTAGATTTACTGAAAATTGGTTAAAAGACGGATTAAAAGATAGAGCAATAACAAGAGATATTAATTGGGGTATTAAGGTACCTGTTGAGGGGTTTGAAGATAAACGAATCTATGTATGGTTTGATGCAGTTATTGGCTATCTTTCAGCCAGTATTGAATGGGCAAAAAGAAAAGGACAGCCGAATAAATGGGAAGAATGGTGGAAAAATCCTGAATCAAAACATTACTATTTCCTTGCAAAAGATAACATACCTTTTCATAGCTTGATTTGGCCTTCAATGATAATGGGCTACAGGAAAAATTTGAACCTTCCATATGATATACCAGCAAATGAATACCTAAGATTAAAAGGTGAGCAATTCTCAAAAAGCAGAAAAACAGCTGTTTGGGTTCCAGATATTCTTGAGAAATTTGATGTTGATGCCATTCGCTATTATATTTCAATTAACATGCCCGAGAACAAGGATACAAACTGGATATGGGACGATTTTGTAGCAAAAAATAACGATGAACTTGTTGGAACCTATGGAAATTTTGTTCATAGAGTAGTTACCTTCACATACAAAAACTTCGGTGAGATTCCAAAATTAGGTAAACTTGACGACTTGGATAATGAGGCAATTAAAAAAATAAAAGAAGCAACTGAAGAAGTTGCTATTTCAATTGATAAATGTAGTTTCAAACAGGGTCTCAGAACTGCTATGAATCTTGCCCAATTTGGTAATATTTATTTTGACAGAAAGCAACCATGGAATCTTGTTAAAAAGGATAAGGAAGCATGTGGAACTGTTCTTCATATTTGTTTTAAAATTGTTAAAGCATTATCTGTAATTATGGCTCCTTACTTACCATATTCATCTGACAAGATATGGTCAATTCTTGGACATAAAGATTCAATTCATAATGGAAATTGGGAATTTGCTTTGGAAGATCTTAAGGTAGGAACCGTTCTTGAAAAACCAATACCAATATTTAAAAAATTAGACCTAAAAGATTTAGAAGGTGGAGAGGACCCATTTTCAAAGCTTGATTTACGTGTTGCAAAAGTCCTTGATGTAAGAGATCATCCTAATGCTGATACTTTATATATGCTTCTAGTAGATCTTGGAAAACTAGGAAAAAGGGTGATAGTCGCAGGCATGAAACCACATTACTCAAAAGATGAAATGAAAGATAAAAATATTGTAATTATTACAAATCTTAAACCTGCAACAATTAGAGGAGTTAAGTCAAATGGAATGCTTCTTGCAGCTGATGATGGAAAAGGGATTTGTTCACTTTTAAATCCAGGAGATTCAATTCCAGGTTCAGAGATTTTTATAGATGGTGTTTCAAGGGAACCTGAAAAAATTCTTGAGTTCGAGGATTTCAAAAAGGTAAATATGATAATTGATGATAAACAAAAAGCAACTTATAATGGAAAAGCATTAAAGACTGAAAAAGGAGATGTAACTTCAGATAAAAAAATTGAAAAGGGAGCAAAAATTCTTTAAAAAGAAGGGGAGATTTTATGAGTATTGTTGCTGAAACAAATTTACCATTAAAGTCATTTAAAAAAGGGAAAGTTAGAGATGTTTATGAAGTAAATGATAAACTTCTACTGATTGTAACGGATAGAATATCTGCTTTTGATTATGTACTGCATGAACCAATTCCAAACAAAGGAATCTGTTTAACTCAAATATCCAAGTTTTGGTTTGATTTTTTTAAGGCCACTGCTCAAAACCATGTTATTTCAGCAGATATTGAGGACTTTCCTGAAGAGCTGAGAAAGCATAAGGAAATACTTAATGGGAGAAGTATGCTTGTAAAAAAGGCAAAGGTGTTTCCAGTTGAGTGTATTGTTAGAGGCTATATTTCCGGGTCTGCATGGAAATCCTATAAAAAGGACGGTTCTGTGTGCGGTATTAATCTTCCAAAAGGACTTAAGGAATCTGATAAATTTTATGAACCATTATTTACCCCTTCAACAAAAGCTGAATCTGGACATGATATAAATATTTCCTATGATGAAATGAAAAAGTTGATAGGAGAAAAAGATGCAGAGAAAATAAAGGATTTATCAATTGAGCTGTACAATAAAGGAGCAGAGTATGCACTTGACAAGGGAATAATTATTGCAGATACCAAATTTGAGTTTGGAAAGATTGATGATAAAATAATAATTGTTGATGAAATTCTTACTCCTGACTCATCTCGTTTTTGGCCTGCTAATAAATATGAGCCTGGTAGATCACAACCAAGTTTTGACAAACAATATGTTAGAGATTACTTGAGCAGTACTGGCTGGGATAAAAATTCAAATCCACCAAACCTACCTGATTATGTTATTGAAGAAACACAAAATAAATATAGGGAGGCCTACGAAAGAATTACAGGGGAAAAGTTTAAGTTTTAATAGATTTATAATATTTCAATGAAAAAAATTAATTTTCAATTAATCACAACAGCACTATTATTTATTTTTTTATTTAATTCCTTTGTTGTAGTTGGTTTCAATGAGTTATCTGAGGATAAATCGGTTCTTTCAAATAATGATGATTTTTATTTTATTCATTTAACAGATACCCATATTAGGCATAGGCTATTTGATAAAAATGAATATTCCCGAGAAAGATTATTAACAGTAATCGACTACATCCTTTCCTTTGATAGAAAACCCGAATTTATAGTTATAACTGGTGATCTTACAGAGTGGGGAGGAAGTGGGATTACTGGTGCTCTTAATTGCAAGACATTTTTAGATTGTTTTTATGAGCTTGAAGGACAATTATATGCAGATGAAAACCTTTCAATTCCTGTTTATACAACTCCTGGAAATCACGATTATTGTTTTAATCGGAATTTGAAGAACTATCACAAGTATATTGATAAAAAACATGTTAATGATAGTGATAGATACATAGTTACTCATGGAAATATAAGCTTATTTTTTATGGATTCTGGAGCAAATTATTATTTGAATCCATTAACTTGGATTGATATTTGTGGTGAAGGGTTATACAATTGTGATATTGAATGGCTTGAGGATTCACTCAATAATTCCTCTAAAAAAAAGATAGTTTTAATGCATCATCCTGCTGTAAATAAACCAAACAAATGGGGATTTATTGGTGGTGTGTTAATTAGAAATAGGGAGAATTTTATCAGTTTATGTGAGAAATACTCTGCAGAACTTATTTTAGCAGGTCACACCCATCATGCAGTGGTATATGATAATAATCAAAATTTATACGATGATTTTCCATTGAACTGTAGCATTTGTCCTACACTTTATGTTCAATCGGATGACTGTAAGGAAGGAATTCATTACAGAAATATATCAATCATTGGTGATGATATCTGGTTAGAGGAATCAGTGGAGATTAATACAGATGCAATTGAACAAGAAAATATAAAATCATATTATGAATATATATTTTCAAATATTGAAAGATATATATCTTACCCTTCAATAACAGGTGAGCGCCAATCATAACCAGGTGTTCTAATACCAACTTTTGGAATCAAGGGGGCCCTGCTTTTATGCTGACTTTTAATTCTCATACTCTTTATTCTTACAACCTCAGATTTTTTTACACCTGCAAGCTTTGAGATTTCATCTATATCAATTTTTTTTTCAAGACCAGCTAGTATTTTGTCTAATTTTTCATAGGGGATTTTTAGTTCTCCTTCATCTGTTTGTCCATGCCAAAGACCACCAGCCGGGGCTTTTGAAATAACATTCTTTGGAATTTTCAAATGTTTTGCTAGCTCCCACACCTGAGTTTTATAGATATCACCCAAAGGCATTATATCTACTCCTCCATCACCATATTTTGTGAAGTATCCAACCAACAATTCAGATTTATTTGATGTACCACAAACAAGGTAATTTTTCATATTTGCATATTCAAAAAGAAGAATCATCCTCACCCTTGCCTTAATATTTGCAAGTGCATACTTGTCAGGTTTAATTATTGAATTTCTTGCAACAGTTTTTACAACCTCAGATATGCCTTTTTTCTCGATTAGCAAATTAAAATTTTTTACAATTAAATCTATATGTTTTATATCTTTATCAGGAGTTGAATCATCTGGAAGAAAAAGACAACTAACATTTTTTTTACCAAGGGAATCTTTACATAAAATAGCAGTTACTGCTGAATCAACACCGCCTGAGAGGCCAAGAACAACACCTTTTGAACCAGAATTTTCCACATACGTTTTTATGAAATCCTTAATAATTGTAGATACTTCTTCTAGATCAATTGATAAATCAATACCCAATATTATCACCTTTATGGCATCTGTTTTTTAAGTTCTTTATATATAGATTTCCCATGTGAATCCATTGCTACCACCAGTGGTCCAAATTCCTTTACCTTAAATATCCAAGCAGCCTCAGGCATACCAAGCTCTTCCAGCCAGTAAACACCTAAAACTTCTTCTACTTTATCTGCAGCAAGTGCCCCTGCACCGCCAGTATAGGCAGTATATACTCCAGTGTATTTTTTAAGTGCTTTTTCAGTTCTATCCCCCATACCGCCTTTACCAATTATAACATTAATTTTAAATTTCTCGATAAATTTATCCTCAAAAATCTCCATACGACTGCTAGTGGTAGGACCAGCAGATACAACCTGCCATTTATTCCTCTCTTTTTTTAAAAGAGGTCCACAATGAAACAATGCCATTTCAGATGGGTCAAATGGAAGTGCATTTTTTCCTTTGTCAAGCATCATATGATGAGCTTCATCTCTTGCTGTAAATATTTTCCCGGTTACATAGACAATATCACCGATTTTTAATTTCCTAATCTCATCATTTTTAACAGGTATGTTAAGATGATACTCCATCTATTTCACCTCCCAGCTTCCATCAGAATGAATTATCATATGTGCCCTTCTATCTGCCCAACATTGTACAGCGATTCCAACAGGGAGACTTGCAGGATGCCTATGTGCTTTTTCAATATGAACATCTAAGACAGTTGTTTTTCCACCAAGGCCCATAGGACCAATTCCAGTTTCATTTATACGTTTAATTAATTCCTCTTCAATTTCTGCTATTACTTTATCTTTGTGCCTCTCTCCAACAGGTCTTAAAAGGGCTTTTTTACCAAGCTTCATAGCAAGATCTGCACCTCCTCCAATACCAATACCAACAACTGTTGGTGGACAGGGATTACCAGAAGCTTTAATCATTTCTTCCACAACAAAATCCTTAACACCATTGATACCAACTCCTGGTTTTAGCATACCTAATTTACTCATATTTTCGCTTCCACCACCCTTAGGAAAAGCTGTGATGTATACATTACTTCCATCAACAAAATCCCAGGTAATATATGGAACTTGATCACCTGTATTGTCTTTATGATTCTCCCCAGTGAATGGATCCACTGTATTAGGACGAAGAGGAATTTCTATTGTAGCTTTTTTTACAGCCTCTGTAATTAATTCTTTTAATTTTTCAATATGTGGAAAATCTAATCCTACATCAACAAAAAAGGTTTGAATACCTGTATCCTGGCACATAGGTCTCTTTGTTTTTTTTGCAAGTTTAATATTTTCAAGAATTGCTTCTATCTGAGTTTTTGCAACACCTTTTTCTATTTTCAGAGCATTTTCAAGAGCAATAATAACATCCCTCGGCAGTTCGGTTTCAGCTTTTTTAATCAGTTGAATAATTCCATTTTTAATATCTTCGAAATTCATTTTATCCACTTTTCCCAGGTAAAAATATTGTTTTTCCTCCCGATAATTCCGCGACTAGAACAATTAATTAATATATAACAGTTATTAAGAAAAAAAGAATGAAATTTTAAAAAAGGAAAAGATTTATTTATCTTGCCCTTCCAATTTCATCTACTGCCTCAGGATTTGCAAGTGTTGAGATATCTCCAACCTCTTTTCCAAGTGCTTTTGACCTAATCACACGTCTCATTATCTTTCCACTACGAGTTTTTGGGACATCATTTACAAAAAATATTTCATCTGGACGGGCGATTTTTCCCATCTCCTTTCCAACATGTTCACTTAGTTCCTTTCTTAGTTGATCGGTTGGTTCAATATCTTTCTTAAGCACTATATATGAGGTAATTGATTCTCCTTTAAGCGAATGTGGTTTACCAATAACTGCTGCCTCAGCAACAAGAGGGTGACTTACAAGTGCTGATTCCACCTCAGAATTTCCTATCCTATGACCTGAAACATTTAGAACATCATCTGCTCTACCCTGAATCCAAAAAAATCCGTCATTATCTATACGTGTCACATCACCAGCAAGATATAATCCTTTAAATTTACTCCAATAAGTTTCTTTGTATCTCTCAGGATTCTTATAGATACCTCGTAGCATTCCAGGCCATGGATGAGTTAGCACAAGGTTTCCACCAGCATTTTTTACTGGTTCCCCTTTTTCGTTTAAAACATCTGCCCCAAGACCAGGTAGTGGTTGGGTTGCAGAGCCTGGCTTCAGTGGTGTAATTGGCAAAGGTGAAAGAACAAAATGACCGGTTTCGGTCTGCCACCATGTATCCATAATTTGACATTTCTCATTTCCAATATATTTGTAATACCACATCCATGCTTCAGGGTTTATTGGTTCACCAACAGACCCAAGAATTCTAAGTGTACCGAGGTCATGCTTTTTTACCCATTCCTCTCCAAATTTCATAAATAACCTTATACTAGTTGGAGAAGTGTAAAGTTGAGTAACATTATATTTTTCAATAATCTGCCACCAACGGTCAGGCTGAGGGTAGTTTGGAGCACCTTCATATAAGACTGATGTTGCTCCAAGGATTAGTGGGGCATATACAATATAGGAATGACCTGTAATCCAACCAATGTCTGCAGCACACCACCAAATATCCTCATCCTTCATATCAAAAACCCATTTAAGAGTATAAGCAGTACCTACTGCATAACCTCCATGGGCATGAATTATACCTTTAGGTTTACCTGTTGTACCAGAGGTATATAAGAAAAATAAATGATCATTTGCATCAAGTTTCTCAGTCTTACACTCCTTAGGTGAATTAAAAATAAGATCATGCCACCATACATCTCTATTAGCCGTCCAAGGAACACCATCACCTGTCCTTTTACAAACAATAACATTTTTTACACTTGGTGCTTTTTCTAAAGCGATATCAGCCTGCTCTTTAAGATAAACCTTTCTGCCACGTCGCCAAAATCCATCACAAGTAATTACTGCTTTTGCTTTGCAATCATTAATTCTATCTCTAAATGCAAGAGCACTGAAACCTGAAAAAACAACAGAATGAATTGCACCAATCTTTGCACATGCAAGCATTGCAATTGGAAGTTCAGGTATCATTGGAAGATATATTCCTACACGATCACCTTTCTTTATACCAATCTTTTTTAATGCATTTGCAAGCTTGTTTACTTCTATATACAGATCGTTGTAAGTATATTTCTTAACATCTCCAGGTTCACCTTCAAAAATGTATGCAACCTTATTTTTACGCCAACTATTTACATGTTTGTCTAATGCATCATGAACTATGTTGTACTTTGCACCAATAAACCATTTAACCCATGGAACGTCCCATTCAAAAATCTTGTTATAAGGCTCATACCATTCAACAAGTTCATTTGAAATTTCTTCCCAAAACCATTCCCAGTTTTCAGCTTTTTTATGTAACTCTTCAAGAGTTTCTATATTATGTTTATCCATCCATTGTTTTACGTTTGTTTGATTAACAAAATCTTCTTTTGGTTTAAAAACCCGTTTTTCATCAAGTAATACTGAAATATCTTCTTCTGCCATTTATATCCCCTCAAAATATACCTTTCATAAATTGTAATTTTACAAATCCCCAGGGAAAGCACCTGTTAACAATGCATATTCCTCGAAATCTTCAACCCAGTCAAATCTCTTATCTGTTTCACCGTCGGGTAACTTTGATCTTGATTCCATATGTTTTTTCTGCTCTTCAATTAATTTTTCAAGTGGTGCAAATCGTTTTGCTTTTACAACTGGATAAAAAGATGCTGAATCTACTCCATCCATTGTCCTAATCTTTTCTCTTAAAAAGTTATTTACTGTTTGTCTTGAATCAGCTGCAACATTCATTACTATATCTTCATCCCCAAGTGAATAGGATACATAGATTGGAAATAGATTGAAAGGGTATTTGTGATCTATCAAGTAGTTATATATTGTCTTGTAATTTTTTGGATGGGTATAAATTCTAATGATAAAACGTTGTACATTTTCTGGTTTCTTTTTTGGAATTTGGAAAAATACTGGTTTCATAAGTGATATTGTCTTTGTATGATGGCATTCATCAAAATTGGAAAGAGTTTCTGTTAGAAAATGGGCAATGTTGTTTGGATCTTTAACATTGAAAATAACACCAACACTCATCATGCCCTCTGCTTGAGTTGCATACAGTGGTGTGACACCTTTTGAGGATTCTTTTGCGATTACATTTTCAACATAATGCCAAACCTTATTTAGGTCTGTTTTTGGAAATAATCTTACTATCATCATCATAAGTTTTGCCTCCTTATATGGGGATGCCTGAATATTCTTTCAATATAAGAATTTTTCCTTATTAAATATATAATATTTATAGAGTTAATTTACGTATAATTTAAGTAGTAAATTTATATTACCATTACTACCCTATAATACAAATTTGTTTACATGGGGAGGTAGATTCAAATGGGAAAAGGAATAGTTCAGAAGATATTAGAAAAACATATTGTTGAAGGTACATGGGAACCTGGAAAAGAGATTGCAATTAAGATTGATCAAACTTTAACTCAAGATGCAACAGGTACCATGGCGTATCTGCAATTTGAAGCAATGGGAGCTCCAAAGGTAAAAACAGAGCTATCTGTTAGCTACGTTGATCATAATACTGTTCAAATTGGTTTTGAAAATGCTGATGACCATAAGTACCTGCAGAGTGTTGCTGCAAAATATGGTATAATTTATTCACGAGCAGGAAATGGTATCTGTCACCAGGTACATTTGGAACGTTTTGGAAAACCAGGAAAAACACTTCTTGGCTCTGATTCTCATACCCCAACAGGTGGCGGAATCGGTATGGTTGCAATTGGTGCTGGTGGTCTTGATGTCGCAGTTGCCATGGCAGGTGGTCCATTTTATCTTACATGTCCTAAAGTAATTAAGGTGAATCTTAAAGGAAAACTTAAACCATGGTGCGCAGCAAAAGACGTTGTTCTTAAAATGCTTGAAATTTTTACAACAAAGGGAAATGTTGGTTGTGTTTTTGAATATGGCGGAGAAGGAGTAAAAACACTATCTGTTCCAGAAAGAGCAACTATTACAAACATGGGTGCAGAGTGCGGTGTTACAACTTCAGTATTTCCAAGTGATGAAACAACAAAGGCATTTCTAAAGGCTCAAGGTCGTAAGAAAGACTGGACTGAACTTAAAGCAGATTCTGATGCTGAATATGAAAAGGTAATCGATCTTGACCTAGGTAAGATTGTTCCTCTAACAGCATATCCACACAGCCCCGGAAACATAAAAACAGTTAAAGAGTTGGAAGGAATGGAAGTTGATCAGGTATGCCTTGGTAGTTGCACAAATTCTTCATATAAGGACCTTATGACTGTTGCAAATATTTTGAAGGGAAAGAAAGCCCATCCTAATGTAAGCTTTGTAATAGCACCTGGTTCAAGACAGGTTCTTGAAAACATTACACGTGATGGTGGACTAACAGACCTGATTTCAGCAGGTGCAAGAATTGCTGAATCAGCATGCGGTTTTTGTATTGGTAACAGCCAATCTCCAAAAACAGATGCAGTATCTTTACGAACAAGTAATAGAAACTTTTTAGGAAGATCTGGTACAAAAAGTGCACAAGCATATCTAGTAAGCCCTGAAACAGCAGCAGCAGCTGTAATTAATGGTAAAATGACAGACCCACGTGATCTTGAAAAAATAGGAATAAAATATCCAAATATTAAGATGCCTGAGAAATTCTATATAGATGACGGTATGTTTATCTATCCACCAGATCATCAAGAGAAAATAAAGATATACCGTGGACCAAATATTGGTGACCCACCAGCAGCTTTACCAATGCCTGACTCAATAACTGGAGAAGTCACAATAAAGGTAGAAGATCAAATCACAACTGATCACATAATTCCTGCTGGAAGTAAAATGAAATATAGATCTAATGTTCCTAAATATTCGGAATTCTTGTTTGAGGTAGTTGACCCAGATTTTTATGAAAGGGCAAAAAAGATACGTGATAGCGGAAAGTCAAACATCTTTATTGCAGGACTCAGTTACGGGCAAGGTTCCTCAAGGGAACATGCAGCACTTTGTCCAATGTTTATGGGGACAAAGGCAGTTATTGCCAAATCATTTGAAAGAATTCATACTGCAAATTTGATAAATTTTGGAATTATTCCCTTGACTTTCAAAAACGAAAGCGACTATAACAAAATTGAACAAGGTGATGATTTGGAAATTCCAAATATTAAAAACGTAATTAAAAACGGCGAGACCTTGAAGGTAAAAAACAAATCAAAAGGATTAGAGTTTGAGGTTGATTATAATCTCTCAGACAGACAACGAGAGATTATACTTGCAGGTGGTACACTTGCATATATGAAAAACAGATCTAAATAGGAGGAAATTAGTTTATGGCACAAAGAGGTATTAGAGAATATGATGGAAAGAAGATGCTTGCAAAGTATTGGTCAGAATATGTTAGCAAGGTTTTTAGTTTCCCTGGTAAAATTGTCTTGGTTGACCCAAAAACAAAATTGGATGATTTGCCTAAAAAGTATAAATGGTTAACAAAGGAAAAACTTGTTGTAAAACCTGATCAGCTTTTTGGTAAAAGAGGGAAACATTGTTTAATAAAAGCAAATGCAAGTTTTAACGATGTGAAAAAATGGATAAAGGAACGAATGAACAAGGAAACAAAAGTCGGAAAGGTAACTGATAAACTTACTCATTTCATAATTGAACCTTATGTTCCACACAAGGATGAATATTATGTTGCAATTAAAAGTAACAGAGAGGGGGATACAATCTATTTTTCAAATCATGGAGGAGTAGATATTGAATCAGTTTGGAAGACAGTTGTGGAAATTCAGGTTGGTGTTGATCAAGATATTGACAAAATAAACATTGAAAGCAAACTTCCAAAAGACACCCCAAAAGACAAAAGAAAGATGTTTGCAGATTTTATAAAAGGACTTTTCAAATTCTACAAAGACTTAAACTACGCATATCTAGAGATTAATCCATTTGTTGTGTCAGGTAAAGATATTGTTCCACTTGACCTTGTTGCACGTCTTGATGATACAGGGCATTTTGAAAGTAGTGGTAAATGGGGTGATATAACATTTCCAGCACCATTTGGTAGAAAACTTTCCAAGGAGGAAGAATACATTAAAATGATGGATGAAAAAAGTGGAGCATCACTAAAGCTTACTGTTCTTAATCCAAAAGGTCGTATTTGGACAATGGTTGCAGGTGGTGGAGGAAGTGTAATCTATACCGATACAATCGTTGATCTGGGATATAGAGATGAACTTGCAAATTATGGTGAGTATAGTGGAAATCCAACCACTGATCAAACATATGAGTATGCAAAAACAATTCTTGATTTAATGACCCGTGAAAAAGATCCAAAAGGCAGGGCAAAATATTTACTTATAGGTGGAGGAATAGCTAATTTTACAGATGTAGCAAAAACCTTTACAGGTATAACAATGGCACTTAGAGATTACAAAAAGAAATTGAAAGACACAAATGTGAAAATATATGTTAGGCGTGGTGGACCAAATTATCAAGAGGGTTTAAGGATTATGAGAGAACTAGGAAAAGAACTAGGTGTGCCAATAGAGGTGTATGGTCCTGAAACGCATATGACAAGAATTGTGAATATGGCTCTGGAGGGAAAATAAATGGAGGCTATTACTATGACAAAAACAAAACCTAAACAAAAAAAACAAACAGTTAAAAAATCTGGAAAAAGACCAGATTATATTATAATGGATAAGAATACAAAAGCAATTGTCTTTGGATATCAGCAAAGGGCAATACAAAGAATGCTTGATTTTGATTATATATGCAGACGTGAAACACCTTCAGTAGTTGCAATTGTAAATCCAACACGTGATGGACTACATAAATGTTTCTGGGGTACAAAGGAGATACTTATCCCTATGTACAAAACGCTTGAAGAGGCAACAAAACTACATCCTGAAGCAGATTTCATGGTAAACTTTGCAAGTTTTAGGTCAGCCTATCCAACAACAAAGGAAGCTTTATTGACAAAAACAATACGTACAGTGGCAGTAATTGCTGAGGGAGTTCCAGAACAAAGAACAAAGGACTTAATAAAAATTGCAAAGGAGAAAAACAAATGGATAATAGGACCTGCAACAGTAGGTGGTATTGCTGCAGGCGGATTTAGAATTGGAAACACCGCAGGAATGCTTGATAACATAGTTGCATCAAAGCTGCACAGACAGGGAAGCGTTGCTTATGTTTCAAAATCTGGTGGGCTTTCAAATGAGTTAAACAACATAATTGCAATGAACACTGATGGAGTATATGAGGGAGTTGCAATTGGTGGTGATAGATACCCAGGTTCCACATTTATTGAACATATGAAAAGATATGAGGCAAATCCTGACATAAAGATGATGGTGCTTCTAGGTGAGGTAGGTGGAACAGATGAATATGAAGTAGTTGAGGCAATGAAAAAAGGTAGAATTAAAAAACCGGTTGTTGCCTGGTGCATTGGAACCTGCTCAAAGGTTTTCCCAGCAGAAGTTCAATTCGGCCATGCAGGAGCAAGGGCAGGTGCTGATATGGAAACTGCCGATGTAAAAAACAAAGCATTGAAGGAGGCAGGTGCATATGTTCCAGCTAGCTTTGATGACTTTGACAAACAAATAAAACAGGCATTTACTAAACTTGTAAAATCCGGAAAACACAAACCAATTTCGGATTTGGAACCACCAAAAATACCACTTGATTATGATGTAGCACTAAAACAAGGAGTAATAAGAAGACCTGCACAGTTCATAAGTACTATTTCTGATGACCGTGGTGATGAGCTTAGATACTGTGGAATAAAGATAAGTAAAATATTTGAGGAGAAATGGGGACTTGGCGGAGTTATAGGACTTCTATGGTTCAAAAAGGACCTACCAATGTGGGCTCGTGAATTCCTTGAAAGAGTAGTTTTACTAACAGCTGATCATGGACCTGCAGTTTCTGGTGCGCACAACAGCATTGTTGCAGCAAGAGCAGGTAAGGATCTTATTTCATCTCTTGTAAGCGGACTTCTTACAATTGGACCTCGCTTTGGAGGGGCAGTACAAGGAAGTGCTGATCATTTTACAAAGTATTTGTACGCTGGTGAGAAACCAGAGTTTATGGTAAAAGATATGAAAAATAAAAATGTAAATATACAGGGTATTGGTCATAGAATAAAATCTGTAACAAATCCAGATGTTCGAGTAACAATTATGAGAGATTTTGCAAAAAAGAATTTCCCAAATACAGAAACACTTGACTATGCTCTTTCAGTTGAGAAACTTACTACCGCAAAAAGAAACAATCTTATTCTAAATGTAGACGGCGTAATAGGTGTTCTCTGCTGTGATATGTTAAGAGGTATAGGCTACTCAAGAAAGGAGGTACGTGAATTTGTTGACCTTGGCGTCCTAAATGCTTTATTTGTTCTAGGGAGAAGCATCGGATTTATGGGACATATAATGGATCAGAAACGCTTAAAGGCAGGACTCTATAGACATCCATGGGATGACATAAATTATATGATGCCAGATAAACCTGAAAAGGTGAAATAAATCTTTAGGTTAGGGAGAGATTATAATGAGTAAAGAGGTTGGAAAGATAATCTATACAAAAGTTGATGAAGCACCAGCTTTGGCAACATACTCTTTTCTTCCAATCGTCAAGGCATTCACTGAAGCAGCAGGAGTAACAATTGAAACAAGAGATATATCTCTTGCAGGTAGAATTATTGCTAATTTCCCTGAATTTTTAACTGAAGAACACAGGCAGTCAGATGATCTTGCGTATCTTGGAGAACTTGTAAAAAAACCTGAGGGTAATGTAATCAAACTCCCTTGTATCAGTGCCTCGGTTCCACAATTAAAAGCAGCAATAAAGGAGCTTCAAGGTCATGGATATAAAATACCAGATTACCCAGAGGAACCTAAGAACGAAGAGGAAAAAAAGTTAAAGGCTAGATTTGACAAAATAAAGGGTAGTGCGGTAAACCCTGTTCTCAGAATGGGTAATTCTGATAGAAGAGTACCGGGGCCTGTTAAAAGTTATGCAAAACAAAATCCTCATCCAATGGGTGACTGGAAGAAAGACTCAAAATCTCATGTTGTACATATGAGAAGTGGTGATCTTCGTTCAAATGAAATATCAACAACAATTACAAAAGATAACGCTGGAGTTGCAAAAATCGAGTTTGTCGGAAAAGATGGAACAAAAAAGATCCTAAAGGATAAATTACCGCTACTTGACGGTGAAATAATCGATGCAACAATAATGAAAAAGAAAGCACTTCGGGCTTTTCTTGAAGAACAAATAAAAGATGCTAAAGTAAAAGATGTCCTTTTTTCAGTTCACCTGAAAGCAACGATGATGAAGGTGTCAGATCCAATTATTTTTGGTCATGTTGTTTCTGTATTTTTCAAGGACATATTTGAAAAACATGCTGATGTTTTCAAAGAGCTAGGTGTGAGTCCAAATAATGGACTAGGCGACCTTTATCAAAAGATTAAGAAACTACCAGATAAAAAGAGAAAGGAAATCGAAGATGATATTCAAGTGTGCTATGATAAAGGACCTAAACTTGCGATGGTAAACTCAGATAAGGGAATAACTAACCTTCATGTTCCAAGTGATACAATAATTGATGCATCAATGCCTGCCGCAATCAGAAACTCCGGTAGGATGTGGGGACCAGACGGAAAGCTTCATGACACTAAATTTGTGATACCTGACAGTAGCTACGCTGGTGTTTATGATGAGGTAGTTGAATTTTGCAAACAACATGGTGCATTTGACCCAAGAACCATGGGAACTGTTCAAAATGTAGGTCTTATGGCACAAAAGGCAGAGGAATACGGCTCTCATGACAAGACCTTTCAAATACCTGGTGATGGAAAGGTAAATGTTATTTCAGAATCAGGAAAAATACTTCTTCAGCAAAATGTTGAGGAGGGCGATATATGGCGAATGTGTCAGGTAAAAGACCTTCCTATTCAGGATTGGGTTAAACTTGCGGTAAACCGCTCAAGGGAGACAGGTTTTCCTGCAATATTTTGGCTTGATAAGATCAGAGCACATGACGCTGAACTCATAAAAAAGGTTAACCACTATCTAAAAGACCATAATACAAAGGGCCTTGAAATTAAGATTATGCCACCTGTAGAGGCAACAAAATATTCAGTAAAACGAATGAAGGAAGGAAAAGATACTATATCTGTTACAGGAAACGTACTTCGAGACTATCTTACAGATCTATTCCCGATTCTTGAGGTTGGAACCAGTGCAAAGATGTATTCAATCGTTCCTCTTATGAATGGTGGTGGACTTTATGAGACAGGAGCAGGAGGATCAGCGCCAAAGCATGTACAACAGTTCATGGAAGAGGGCCACTTGAGATGGGACTCACTTGGTGAGTTTCTAGCACTTGCAGTATCTCTTGAACACTTAAGTAAGACTACAAAAAATCCAAAGGCAAAGGTCCTTGCAGAGGCACTTGACAAGGCAACAGCCAAGTTTTTATTGAACAACAAGTCACCTTCTAGAAAGGTAAATGAAATAGATAATAGGGGAAGCCATTTTTATCTTACATTATATTGGGCACAAGCACTTGCAGAACAAACCAAAGATACTGAACTTCAAGCCCGTTTCAAAAGACTTGCAAAGGTTTTAGCAGAAAACGAGGAAAAGATAACAAAAGAACTACTTGCTGCTCAAGGTAAACCAGTTGATCTAGGCGGTTATTATAAACCAAATTTTGAACTTGCAACAAAAGCGATGCGCCCAAGTGAAACCTTTAATGCAGCAATCGAGGAATTAGCAGTAGTAAATGCATAAAAAAAATGTAAAAATTTTACATTTTTTCTTTTTTTTGGCTATACATTTTTAAGTTTGAAAAATATTTAATTTCTTCGGCTAACATGGACTCATATGATTATTTTTTGAAAAAACATGAAAATGGGGTAAAAATAAATCTTTTTGTAACACCAAATTCTGAGAAATGTAAGTTTCCTGCAGGTTTTAACAAATGGAGAAAAAGAATAGAGATTAATGTGTGCGCCGGTGCAAAGAAAAATCTTGCAAACCTTGAAGTGGTAAAAATTATTTCTGAGTTTTTCAATAAACCATCTAAAAATGTATGTATTTTATCTGGTTCAAGAACAAGAGAAAAAACAGTTTTAATTAATGATATCTCTGAAAATACTGTTTTTAAAAAGCTTAAGGAGTCATTGGATGGATTATAAAAAATCCCTTGAGGATCTTGAAAAGGCGATAACTGAGCTGAAAGAAGAAAATATAAGAGTTCCCATTTTAGTTGAGGGGGAAAAAGATATTGATGCACTTCGTAAGCTTAATATAACCGGAACAATAATTTCTGTAAATACTGGAACATCACTTACTGATTTTTGTGATAGGATTGCTGACAGCTATAAAGATATAATTATTCTAACTGATTGGGATAGAAGGGGAGGCTATCTTTGCCATACAATCAAGAAGAATCTTGAGGGACGTGTTAATTGTAACACATATTATAGGGAGGTATTTGCAAAGAATTCGATGATCAGAACCATTGAAGGACTTCCCTCTTGGATTGAAAATATGAAAAATAAAATATCGAATGGATTGAAAAGAAATTTTAAATAAAATTTACCGAGAGGGTAAGCAACTGTTAAGGCTCCGGTGAGGACACTTAAAAATAATTGCTTAACCGCTCGGAATTATTATAATGAATCTCTATATTTAAATTTTGTCTTAAATCCTATAGGCAATTGACGAATTTATTGCTTTTAGATTTTCACAATTACCTTTTTTAATAAAAATCAATTTCTTACAAAAATTAGAATTAAATAAAGAAGAAAAAATAGTAAAATAATAATTATGTAATATAATTATTTGTATTTGACCAATCAAATCCTTTTACAAGTTTTATTTTTGGAAATCCTTTTGGTGGCAACCATCCTTGTACTGGATAAACAAGATTTGGAAAAAATCGATTCATATTTTTTGAAAGTGCTGTTGCAATATGCTCTTCTCCAAAATATTTACTACTAATTTCATATGTTTTTTGTTTAGTTATTTCCTCATCAAGAAAACCAAGTGAGTGAATGTATTCATGTAACAATACATGAAAACCATAAGGATTTAGAAGTTCTTTATTTGTTTCAATTATCCTTCTAAGAGGGGTTACATTTACAACAATTATATTTGAAGCTACTTGATAGTAAGCACCAATAAATCCACTTAATGTTGCACCAAGTTCCTGCAGACCAAGCATAAGACCTGCTCTTGAGTATCCCTCGGTTTTCAAAACTGCGTCTTTTACTAATTCAAAGTTATCAACAAGACTTTTTTCAACTTCAGGATTTTCAAATATTTTCATTTCTAAAATATGTAATTAACAATTGTTAATAATCTTTTCTATCGTAAAGTCTTTTTCCAGCCTTTTTAATCGGTTTCATATGTGATTGGATTATCTCGAGGTCAACTTTTCCATTGGAATAAGCTCTTAGAAAAGTAAAAGAATCAATGCTGTAAAGCCTTGAATCACACATTTGATGGTATTCTGTACATGCAGCATTTTTAACCTCAGAAATCACCTTTTTTGTTATTTGTGATGTAAAATGAAAATCTTCAGATAGAAATAGATCAACCCCATTTTTTAATGTTGAAACAAGAATGTTACAATCATTTGCAATATCTGCAGATTTTACACCATGATGCTCTTCCATTGAGTGGATACAAGCCTTGCTGAAAGCATCTGAAAATAA
>Ga0209427_10001436_pt1 | contig 27443 bp, 20 predicted proteins | sample DeeMarSWOR136_30_FD_187465 | JGI IMG/M metagenome (GOLD analysis project Ga0209427, IMG submission 187465) | Marine sediment microbial communities from White Oak River estuary, North Carolina - WOR-1-36_30 (SPAdes) (version 2) | ecosystem: Environmental > Aquatic > Marine > Intertidal zone >...
GCTTTGCCGCTGCGCGCATCATCTCATGACCAGCTGCGACAAGCGGAATATAATCCTCTGCTTCTTTTGTCTTGAAGCACCCCTTAGTTGTAACCTCCGCCACTGCTTCTGAGATAGTAAGAGCTGCAATGGCTTTAGCCTTGGCATACGGATTCTTGAAGTATCCACACTTGACAATCTCTTCAGCTGTAAGTTTTACCAGAGGCATCTTGGGAGTTTCGCCAGCTTGAATAGCTGCGATAACAATGTCTAACTCATGCTGTATTGCTCTTACTACGCCTGTTATTGATAGAACCTTGATTGCGTCAGCATTGAACAATGACATCTCCGTTGGATCAAGGAATTCTTTCTTTGCTCCTATCATTGAGTCAGCGGGAATCACAATGAATCCCTGGCCATCTAAGACATATGGTTGCTTCTTTCCTTCATCATCTTTCTTGTAGAATGCTTTTTCTGCAGGACCATCTGAGATCGATATTGTCGGAAGTTTGGCTTCAGCTAACATCTCTCTCACCTTGGTTGGTCCGGGCAGAGCAGCATTTGGACTTACTATTAGTACAAGATGAGGTGCCCATGCTATTAAAGACTCAGCAGGACCTATACTCGATTCCTCGTCCATCTTTGCACCGCTTGTAAAAGCTCGAACATTGATATCATCTCGTTCTGCACGCTCATCAAATATTAGATCAAGAAGTGGTGCTGAAGCAATAGCACCAAGCTTGATAACTCCTACATTTATTGTGGTTTCTGACATTTTGTCATCTCACTCCTTTGTGACGCAGCTCAATGCTCGACAAAACTGTTGTGGTTCACCATTTTGGATAATAAGCTAGCCCAGTACCCGCTAAAAGGTCTGGGCTTCTCAGGTGCTTTCCACATGATGCACAACGAAAAACAATCTTGGGATCATTTGAAGCGGTGCCACATTTATTGCACAGTGGTTCCACATCAATAATCGCGAGTTCTTTAACTTTTACAGGTTGTTTACAGCTTAAGCATGTAATCTCCGCAATATCATCAACTAGTATTGCATGAAATTGATCACTGCACTTTGGGCAGAAGAGTGTGTAGACTTTATGTAAATCGTTGGAGTCACAGTGGGGACAATGTAGCTCTATCGATAAATCTGATTCACCACATTGCCTACATTCAACACGTCGTCCATAGGTGCGCGATTCAAGTATCCCTTCATCTTCCAGGTCTTTCAAAATTCTGACGATTTCATCATCATCATTACCAAAGTAGTCTTGCGCTTTAGGATATCTAACTGATGCACGTAGCACATGCCTTGGTGTGATTGCAGGTACTCTTTTGTCTGACATATCCTCGACAAGCTTCTTTACCTCCGGATTCGTTAAGAGTTCAGCTCCACTTGTTTCGTCAATTAATTCATGGAGTAATTCAAAGGCACGTTGAAGCTCATTGTCCCACCTGTCACTATTGAAATCAATATATTTCACAAGTCTAAGGAGATTCCGCTCAATGGTTGTAGTGTTCTCTCCATCATCCAGAAGGACAGCTATACAGTTTGGAGGTTTCATATAGGAAATCGTTAATCCGCGAGGTAATTTTGAATACCCCACTTCAGCCTCTCGATTCACTCCATGACCCATAAAGATGATTAATGCTTCTTCACTCGTCAAAGGGTCTGTTTCAGGATATGACCTGCCAACCGAAGGGCCGAGATTGTCATCCCACCATATCGAATGAATCGCTTTTGGCACTATTGCTTCCCCTATGTCTTGCTAGTCCCATTGTAGACAGAGTTCTTCATAATTTGAACAAACATCCTGTCTTATCAGCCTATGCCATACAAATACCCTATATGTTTGTTGTAGTGGATGTCAATCACCGAAGGGTATAAAACTACACCAAGAAGTTCGAGCGGTCAATAAGTCCACATATAGACAATATTAGGAAGTTAGTCAGATGGTTTCATCGAAACTCCGCAACATTGCAATTGTAGTTATGCTGGCATGGTTTGTTCTTTCACCTTACGTTTTGAACACAAATAATCTCAGTCATTCCTATGATAGAATTGCCATTATGGAGCCTGCAGCTCCGACCATTTCTGGACCTAGCACTTACCAGTTTGAGAATGGAACCATTGGCCGTACAATTGTCTATCATGCAAGTGATCCAAATCCCAAGAATTATAGTGTGACAGCTGAAGGTGTCAGGTTAGACTATGGATTTTGGGAGGGTGGTGCTATCACAGTATATCTTGCTTGGCTCTATCAAAATAATCTGGTTGATACACTTCCTAAAGAAATCACAATGGTCTGTACTGTCTTTAACCAAGAAGGCGAGAATGCATCAGCGACAACCATCATTACAATCATCCTGGATGAAACTGCACCAATTATTGCACAACCAAATAATATTACATATGAGGCTGGGAGTTTTGGACATGAGATACGCTGGAATATTACTGAATCAAATCCTGACTTCTATAATGTATCCAGAATATCAAATGAACCTAGCAGTAATGAAAGCGTCATTGTATCTGGACCTTGGGATGGTAGAAATATTACCATCAATGTGGATGGACTGAACGCATCTCGTTGGTATCTATATTCTTTGTTCGTGAATGATACATTTGGTCGAAATTCTTCAAGTTATGTGAATGTCACAGTTGTACCTGACTTGACATATCCGACAATAACGTCTCCCGATGATATTGCTTATGAGTTCGGTGATGAAGGGTACGATATTACATGGCATGCATATGATAGTAATCCAAAGAACTACACGGTTAAAGCAGTCATACTCTATAATGATACTTCGTATGGGAATGTATCTGAATTTCACACTTTCCTAGATATAGAAGTACCTGATTGGACTTTTAGTGATCCTGAGGGAGAAGATCTTGTTATTGACATTGATGGACTTTTCCTTGGTAACTATACAATCACCCTTACGCTCTTTGATGATTTTGGCAGAATGACAAATGATTCAGTCAATGTAACAATCTACCCTGATATCCGAGCTCCTATCATTACTTCCTCTGGTGATCTCTCTTACGAGGAAGGATACACAGGTTACGACATCAATTGGACAATCCAAGAAAGCAATCCTAAATCATTCAATCTCACACTCAATGGAGAAACTTACGATAATGGCACTTGGCGTGGAGAGGAATATGTTTTGAATGTAGATCGTTTTCCAGTTGGTATCTATCTCTATAATATGACATATACTGACTTCTTCAATCAGAGTGCATTCTCTTTGATAGAGGTTGAAGTCACACCAGATGCACATCCACCAACAGTTGCACAAGTGCGTGCAATCCAAACCTACTCAACTCCTACAAGTAATAATCTCTCGGTCGTTGCGTATGTATGGGACTTGAACAATATCAGCGATATAGAGATTCAATGGGGTGTTGGTGATCCTGAGTCTGTTGACTTTGAATTCGAAACTGAAAATATGAACCAGTCTGAGATTGTGAATATTTTCACAGTTGCACTTGGCGAGTACTCTCACGGTGTTGTGGTTTGGTTCAAGGTCGTTGCACAGGACAATTCATCCGTTCAGCTTATCTTCGATACAGGCTGGATTGCAGTGGAGATTATACCTCAGGGAATTGACAGAGTACCTGCACTTCTATATGCAGTGGTTGTGATTTTTGGTTCTCTGTCCCTATTGGTAATCCTTGTTCTGTATTTCAGAACCAAGACAAGGTAAGTACTCTAAACCTTCAGAATCCTCAGAACCTGTGTTGGAACTAGGTTACGGTTTTCTGTTGTCAGTTCAATCAGCTGAACATCACTCCTGGACCTAATTTCATTGAGAAAGGGATGTGTTCTTTGTTGGATTGTACCAATGACTCGTTTCGTTTCTAAGCATTTACGAACCTCAACTTCGAAGTTCTCTGAGAACAGTTCCATTTTGGCAATTTCATCAATGATGATAAATCGACCTGATGTACGTGCCATTTCCAACTCAGGCACAATGATAGAATCTATGTCATTTATGTTAACCCTATACTTGCTTACTTTCGGACCATGTTCCAGATTCACATGCGCCAAAGTTCCGATCTTACCAGACAATGTTTCGATTGCAAAGCCAATCCGTTGCCCTCCCACTCTGATTTCTCTGGACCAAAAACCCGCTGTACTTACTGGATTGAGTTGGTCAACCACAATCCTGATTGCTGTAGTCTTACCTGTTCCAGGTTTTCCAGTGAGTAGTATGTTTTTCTCCAGCATATCAGGAACGCCTCACCCCATTTCTTTTCTAATAACAATTAATAAATCGTATAGCATTGATGTACAAACTCCTCCAATCTAATCCGTTCTCCAATTGCCGGTGGTACTGATAGTGAAACCAATAGGAACCATTACTATGTGTTTTTCTCATATTGATGAAGATACACGAGGCATCCTCGAAACTATCATGGATGAGGCAGTGAATTATAGTGATTTTGCAGAAAGGTTGGCCAAGCGAGTGCTCTCTGAAAAAGTATCTCCATTGCTGGAGTATCTAGCAATCTTCTTTCTATATAATATTAATAACTACAACCTCATTTATGAGTTAGAGAAAGAACGAAAAGTCCCAAACTTGGCTGAACCCTTGATCCTGACCATTTGGGCTATGAAGGGTGAGAGTGCAAGTTGGGAGGAGATGAGGACATCGCTTCATTATGCCATTAGTGATGCTCCCAACGATTGGTTTGCAACTCACTTGTACTTGAATTGGAGAATCAAAATTAAGTTTCTATATCCAGAGGCTGATGTTGACATCAGACCAATTGATATTATCACCTCAAATGTGAATGAAAATAAGGAATTAGAATGCTTCAAATCGTATTTGTATTTAATCGAAGCTGATACATATAGAATGGGGCGAAAAACAAGAGAGGAGTTAATTGTACTAAAAGAAGCACTTGAAACAGCACGCACATTCGATGACCAAGTTATAGAAACTGCAATCCAAACTCGAATCGCTAACCGTTTGAAACATACGAATCTCAGGGCTGCACTTGATCTACTTTACTCAACGAAGGAAAGGTGCGAGTACTTAGGATTTAGAGATGCAAATCTAATTGTCTTGGGAGAACTAGGTCATATCATGACATTGCGAGGTGAAACCAACGGAGGACTCGAAAAATACCTTAAAGCCCTTTCAATGCGAGAATATGAAGATGTTAAATTTGACGTCCTGAAATTTATCTCTGCATTCTACTATAATCAGATTGGTGAGGGAGAAAAAGCCCTAGAATTTATGACTACAGGATTTGACATAGATTACTTTAAACATCGAAGACTTTCATACCCAATTATTCAATCTGCTTGGGCTCTAATCAATCTTGGAAGAAAAGATGAGGCAAAGAAAAAACTTGCAGTTGCTCATAAAATGATGCTGAAGTCAGCAGATAATACCATGTTCGTATTCTATCATATGGTGGAGGGCATCTTGGACAAAGAAGAGAATGACCTGACTGCCGCTGTCCAATGTTTCGAAGAAGTTCTGAAATCTCATCAAGAGGATCCTAATCTAATGATTGAGAACATCTGTCTTCTCAACCTCACTGAAATTGAAATCGCCTTACTGGATGAAGAATCTACAATGAGTAAATTAGATGTATCAGGACCTTGGATGCAGAGGCTGTTCGAGCATGCAAAAACAAACGACCTTCCAGGTATCGAAGCGCGAGCTCTGATTCTCCAAGCGAGTCTTCGTCAAAAACAAAGAAGATATGACGACATGCACAAAATATTGAAGGATGTCAGTAACATTGCGAATCAATATCCTAGCATGAGATATCTCAAGAATATCATCAATTCTACATTTCCGGATTTAATCACAAAATGAATCAATCATAGAATCTGAATATTACGCCTTCAGAGTATCAGCGACGATTTCCTTAGCAGAGTCTTGGATCTTCTCGATCTTAGAGATTTCCGCCTTTAACTGCTTGAAATTCTCCTTTTGACCGTACAGTACTTTCGCGATAATAGATGCAATAGCTTCAGATCTACTTTTGAAGATGTCAAGTTTCACAAGCGTGTCTAACATATCAATGAGTTCATCATTAAGACGAGTCATAACAGGAGCGCCACGTTTCGAATCTACTCCTTGTGTGGATAATTCTTCGAGTAGCTCGTCTTTCACCTTGTGAGAAGACTGTTCTTTCTTCTTCTGAACCAACCGTGACGACCTCCAAATATCACTTTTAATTACGCGAAACATTCTTATATATATATAATGTAACTATAAATTTGAATTACCAGTAATTAAATTACATAGATGTTTATCCATGCGTATTGGAGGAGAGCAATTGAAAACTAGAATAATGAGATATTCAGGACTTTTGATTGTCGTACTCTTCGTATTCGCTTTATTCCCTCAATCCGCAGCAACTGATGAATGGAGTGAATACTTCGAGGGCGATATGGATGGTTGGACTGTACAATCAGGAAATTGGACTGTTACACCGGATGGGACACTAGAGGTAAACTATCTTTTTCAAGACGTAAGAAATCGAATTTGGCATAATAGCTCGCTATACGAAGGAGCATGGAGTTTTGATGTATATCATCCAGATGCTGACACTTATTATAAAACTACCATCTTTTTTATCGCCAATGAAACCGAGTCTGGTCTAATCTATGGATATGTAATTCAATTCGACGTGAATACAATCTCGCTTCTAAGACGTATGGGTAGTAATACAGCAAATTATTGGTTAGGTAGCATAGAAACTGAGGGTCTTGAAAATACATGGACATCTATAGATGTGAGTCGAAATTCGACTGGCGGTTTTGATGTATATGTTAATGCGACATCTTTCCCTACTGATCCTGATTTTTCTGCTGTAGATACAGAATATAACTACTCCGAGCGATTTATCCTTGAAGCAAGGGTTCCTGTGGAAGGTGCGCAATTCGACAATATCGTGGTTGATGATGAACCAATTGAGAGAGCTCAGATTAATGATCATACAACTCCAACTACGCCAACCGGAACTACGCCGACCGGTGTTGGAACCCCACTTGATATGACTCTACTCTTTGTTGGAGGCGGAGTCGCAGGAGTAGTCATCATTGTTGCTGTGGTATTCATGAGAAGACGTTAGATAGAAAGACAGAGTGAGAGTTAGAACTTCTCACTCTACCTCTTATCATGGATCTACCTAATGAGGTGACTTTAATTTATACCTCTTGTTCATCTTAGAACGCGCTGTGTTTATCACTGCTTGAAGCGCACTATCATCTATCTTTTCTGCTTCAATTATTCCCTCTTTTACTGCTAACTTCAACGCTTGTTCTCCTTGCTTGCTTCGGACTATGACAGTAGTCCATCCGTCATCAGAACCAATATTTCCACATGAAAGATCCGAATTTATCCCAGTGAAGTCTGTACAATACGCGCACGAGGAAGATGCAATATAATCTAGGTCTTTAATTGGCCAATTCTTTGTTTCCCCGTCAACTGTGACCATGAACTCTCCCTTAGCAATTGCAAACCTATCCACTTTCTTGATGTCGATACTCTCTTTCTTTAGGAATCCTGCTAGCCCTTTGTAATCAAATGACTCCATACAAAACAGACTCACTTTGAATGCAGTAGGTGGTTTAGAATCAACATTAAAGACGCTTCCAGGATGTGACTGCAACCTATGTATTGCGTCAATATTGCATGCAGTTCCAACCACTCCTATGTTTGAAAGGTTCTCTTTGAAGCAGTTCACCATTTGCTCTATGACTTGCGCATGAGTGTAGAATGTTCCTCCTGATGTCAATAGCTCATCTTTTGTTGCAACTTTCTTTGCGGCAGGTAACCATAGATTATCATCAGAGTGTCCAACAACAATGGCTGCCTCTATCAATTTCTTCTCGAGCATTGTTCCTAGAATTGCTGTGACTGCTCCTCCATCTTGCCGTTTGTGATCGTTGAGTGCCCTCACCTTCCAGACATTGCTATACTCACCAATAATATCAGTGTCAAGAATAGCTGTCCTTGGGCACATAGCATAGCAAGTTCCGCAGGCTATGCACTTACCAGTCAAGACAGGAACATACTTGCTCTCAACCCGCTCTCCAGTAATAGCATCAACAGGGCAACCAGCAACACAGGAACCACATTCTACACAGGCTCCTGTCTGAATTATCTCCCGTTCTAGTTTCTTAAACGCATACCGCTTCGTGTTTTCTTTTAGCCACTCCTGGCTCAATTCTACTGCAGTCTTATGGTTTCTTGTCAATCCGATTCCCTCACGGAACGATGGCACAATGAAGATTTGGTGCTATTTAGAAATGCCGGAAATTGCTCATTACAAAGATATATCAAGATGAAGCAAGCGACAGCCTTTGATTGAGATGAAACTATCCTCTGACCAAATCGATATGTTGCTTGTGGCTAGTGAGCGCCAAGTATGCGTAACTGATGAATGCTGTGTTCAACTGGTTGCCATTGCTGATCTACCTAGCAGATTTGGAGAGTTTCAGATTGCTGGTTTTGTCAGTCCCTGTGATGGAAAAGAACATACTGCAATCATCAAAGGCGACATTGTAGGGAAGGAAGGTGTTGTCACTAGGGTCCATTCTGAATGTTTGACCGGGGATGTTATGGGCAGTCAGCGTTGTGATTGTCGTGACCAATTATTAGAATCACTGAAGATCATTGAGAAAGGGGGTGAAGGTGCTCTCCTCTATCTTCGACAAGAGGGAAGGAATATTGGGCTCACTGAAAAAATTAAAGCATACGCTCTTCAAGACCAAGGTCTTGATACAATAGATGCAAACATACACCTAGGATACAAACCTGATGAACGTGATTATGGAATTGCTGCGAACATTCTCAAAAACTTGCAAGTGAAATCCATCAAGCTATTGACAAACAACCCTGAGAAGATACGTCAACTATCTGATGCAGGAATTACAATCGTGGAACGTCTTCCACTTATTGTTGAGCCCACTCAGTATAGCAAGGCATACATAGAAACTAAAGCCAGACGCTCTGGGCACTTGTTTGGAGAGTTTGCTGACACTCACGATATTGATGAAATTCAATCAATAAACCCCGATGAACTAAGCTAATATGATTATGTCTAAATCATACTAATTTCCTAGTATTTTCATTGTTGCTACATGCTCTTTCAAAACATCTTCTGAGTTGTCTGCCTTTACAAACACAGGAACATTGTCAAGACCTGTGGCTATGTAGCTTGATAATAACCACGAGCCTGGTGGGAATTCAAGAGTCTTGTCCAGAATGCTCAGGTCAATTTGAAAAGAGCTACTTACAACTGTTCTATCATAGGGTCTAGGAAGGGTGCCCACAAAGAAAGTGTGGAGTTGCTGCATAATGTTTGTATTAAGATAGGCAATTCTCTGAGTAGCAATTGCACCTCCAAGGCCATACTTTCTGCCTTGTCGGAGGAGTTTCTCAACTGCATGACTACAGCGTTCAAGTTGACCACTGGCTTTGTTAGGGATGAACTCTTGAGCCTCATCGAACACAAAGAGTATTTGTGGTTTAATCTCAAATCTTCGCTTTCGGTATTTTAGAGCCGCGCTAGTTAGTCTTATGACTAAATCTCGTAACATTTCGGGATCTGCAAGTGAAATGCAAATTACTCGTTCTGGTCCTGAAAACATATTCAGAATATCTTTTACAGTAACTCCAGTAGTCATTGCTTTATCTGCTCTAGCTAAGCTTCGCTTTAAGCTATCCCGAGTGGTAGCCCATGCATATACTCCAGAGCTGCTATGGACATTAAATGTTTCAACAGCACTTTTCGCTGTAAGAGCAAACTTGTCAATGAAATCATTGTCTAGCTTCTCGCCTGCAGTTTTATTGTTATTTTCCATCCAATCTGCAACAAAGTTTAGCACTTCATCAATAGCTTGAATATAATGAGGTTTGTCTAGAGATTGAGCAGTCTTCATATCTTGTATCTCTTCCAAAAGACCTCCAAATGTGGGAACAGCAGTCAGGGGTTGATTGTAGAATGTGACATGGCCATCTTCGTATAATTTTCTCAAAATATTGTTTGCAGAATCATCATCTTCAAAATCTCGCGGTTTCACTATTGATCGTGCAAAATGATCTGCAGACTTTGCTTCCTCCTCCAAAATGACTTTGCAAGAAATCTTTGGATCTGAAATGACATCTGAGAGAAGAAACGGATATTCGCAACTTATATCGAAAATGATCAGTTTGGTATCTTTTGTGTGATATAATATCCTTCTAAACAGATTAGAGAGGAGATTGCTTTTACCCCCTCCAGTAAAAGAGAAGACACCGAAATGATATCTAAGGAGTTTGTTGAAATCAATGTAGATGGGAACTTGTTCATCTCTCTCAAGAAACATCCTCAGAGTACCTATTCTAGGGGCTTTCTTAGGGTCTGGAGATGTCGTTGATTTTGTGTGAGCTATAGCTTCTTTTACTCGAGAATTGTATATTTTATCGATAGTTTCCATATTAATGACATGCACTCTCTCACCAAGCAATGGATATGAGAACCCCTTCTTGAATTCGAATTCTCCTGCTGAATCAATAACCAAATCATAATTAATTGGAACCGCTGTCATATGAACCATCATGGTTGATTGGTCGTCAGTCGACCAGTCTGGAACGGACTGTTCAATTATCTCCATTTGGAGTGGATAATAATGACTATCATTTACTCCTCCCAATCCATAATGGAGCGGCCAAACTTTACTAATTACCATTACAGTATATCTCTGAATTTTATCCTTTCCTGATTTCTTTGACTGCCCCTTGAAATTTCGTACTGCCAGAAGCATCCCCTCTTCTAGCTGCGCCATTAATTCTTTATTGTATCGTAGTTTAATCCTACAATCATATCTTGCAGCTGAGCCCGCCCATTCTGATGTGTAATTTGCAGCAACAGGAATCACTCGTGCAAGCCTTCCATCAAATGCACCATCAAAATCTGTGAAATATTTCTCATGAGTACTTTCTTGATTGTTCAACACTTGACCTCCTCTCTCTAAAACTACTTAGATAGAATAGAAACTCCCTCAAATCAGGACGGTTGACTAACCACATTCCCGCACTCTCTACCATGCCTTTGAATTGGCTCCAATAATACTTTGCCACCTTGTCTGCTATGTAAAGTGGCTTCAAGTGCCCAAAGAGTTCTGGGATGCTTAAACTTGTCATTGCCTCAAAAAGTGGAATAATGAACGATTGAATTTGATTATTGATCCCTTCATAAAAGACGACTTCTACAGATTCAGGATTGTCCGGTCTATTCTCATAATCATGTTTGAGTATTGTCATCTGAGTTGATTCTTTATCAAACTCGGGATAGATTAGTCTGTCATAGAGCAGAACATTACTTCGTAGTCTTTTATCAGATGCAGCTTGACAGAGCTGAAAGTAGGATTTCGCGAATGTCTTTTCTAAGGATATTTGATTTCTACGAGCTCCAGAAACCAATTCTGGTTTTCTGTCAAAATGGGGAACTATTGTTTTGAATGCTGTATCATACTCAACGGTTGCCCACGGGACTACTAACTTGTCTTTTTCATGTAATGATATCCATTGGAGAATCATTCGATCTGTATCTGGTGTGTCTTGACCCTTTCCTCCGAATGTACCCTTGAATCTTCCTATATGATTCAAGATTGGAAGAACCTGTCTTTTCAAGTCTCTAGCAGATGTATCTTTTGCAACTCCCACAAGGAGAATCTTATTCTCCCAGCATTGTTCGATTGTCAAATATAATGATGCCAGACTAAGAAATGCAAGATCGTTTGTTGTTATCCAGCGACCATCAATCTTGAATCTAACATCGTAAGAAACATTGGGATCTCCAGAGAAAATACGTCCACATACTTCTTCAACAAGCTTTTTGATTCGAACCTTTATGTCTCGATATTTTGGTTTCAAAACAAAGTGCTTATCTTTGCGAATAATCAGCCCTTCAACTTCTCCGGAACCGCGAATGCCCTTTTGGAGTTCCTTATCAAGTCTTGATAGATGATAATCATCAGTTAAACCAAGCTTTCCTGCCAGGTCATCACGTGTCAATGAATTACCTGGTTCTTTGATTAGCTCCATCACGACTCTGGGAAATAAGAATTCGCCCCTAGCTGGTGGTGTGCCTAGATTCAGATTTCCAAACAATTTCCTTGCATAAACCCATTCAGTCTTTGTGAATGGTCTACCATCAATTTTGTGACCTATTAAGCCGCATTCATGATCCAAACTCAATCTAAAATCCGATGTTTCCGCATAGAATGAAGCAATCTCTGAAGAAAAAATCCTGTCTATCAATAATATATCAACAGGTTCTTCTGAGCTAACTAGTTGATATCCTAAATAGAATTCTGCAAGGCCCATCAAGAAATCTGCAAATGCAGAGTTGTCAACAACCCATGCATCAGTGAATGTGATTGAATTGTCAGCATGCCCATCCTCGTCACGTACTAGGAGTGTTTGATCTATCAAAGGCACTTCATTGATGTAGACTGGAAGAACACTCGACACACCAACCCCCCTTTCGAGGTAGTTCTCATCATAAACGACGGATACTCTTCCAATATCTTCAAACTCAATCACTCCATGTGCACTATACGCTCCAGCGAAAAACACAACTAAATCGAAAACATCATGTTTCAAGACAGTCCCATCAATTCCTGCAAATTCTAATTTCCTTTTGCCAAAGAACTTGTCAACGAATGATAAATCGAACTTCTTAGGTATATATGTAACAAGAAGCTTGGAGAGAAATTCATCATAGGTCCCTTTCAATCCCTCAAACTTTAGTCTGTAATCTCCAACCTGTTTCTTTGCTCCACCTAAAAGTAAATCTCCAGTATGCTTCAAGCGACGACCAATGAATGATGATTTGTCGTCATTCATATTACTCCCTCAAGACTCCTTTCAATTTCTATCGTTTCTTATTTGAAGATAAGAGATTTACTCGGATTTGACGAGTGTTTGTGATTCTCCTCTATATTCAAGTTTTACTTTCATAAGAGCATATGTAAGACCCACAACAAGAATCATGCCGGCCATACTAGATAAACTATAAACGGCTCTAAGACTACCGAAGTAATCCCAAAGCAGAGCTCCAATGAATGATCCCACTAATCGTGTAGAACTCATCATAAATTGATAGGTCCCTAGTGCGCGACCTTTCATTTCATTTCTAACACCATTAACTGCAAGAGTCTTTTCAGCTCCACTCCATATTACTATTGGCGCGGCCAGAAAGATGTTCAGAATGACAAGATCAATCAAAGTTTTACCAAATGCAAACATTCCAACAATAGCTCCTGTCGAATAGGTGCCAATAATCAATGCGGCTCTGATGTTCCTGTCAGTTGCTGATCCAAGACTATACATCAACATAACACATGTGAATGACCATGCCCCCCAAGCGAAAGCATACAATGATTCATTGACGCCCCATTCATTGACGACCAAATTTCCCATGTAAGGAAATGCGAAGTTCATGACAAGAACATAACCAAACATTCCAGCAGTGAAAATCCAAAAATTCTGACCCAATCCTCTGATTGTAATAATGGAACCTGCTCTTGCTGTTTCAATGATATCTTTGCCGAGGGTTTCTCTAACACCTTTATACGTGGCTAACATTGCCACCAAGGAACCAATAGCAGCCAACAGATGAAGGTCACCTGCCACAAAACCTGCATTTAGCAAAATTCCAGCAATAATTGGACTCAAGCCATCTACTAAAAATGCTGGTAGGAGAACCATATTGAATGTTCTCGCTGCATTAGCTCCACTTGTTTTTGCTATCTCGTCTGCAGGCATTGCACTTGTCATGATGATGATAAATGCCCAGCCAATCTCGATTATTGCATACTCAATGGGTATTAGTGGCCAGACTGGGAAGAATCTGAGAGCAATTAGTCCGGATGCCATTGGGATAAATGCAAAAATCATAGCATTCTTTCTTCCCATATAATCTGCAATAGGCCCTGAAATTCCATAACCCACGATCATCGCGAAGGTTCCAACTGAAAACGTGAGTCCGATTTGCCATAGTTGGTTCACATTAGCTTCTAGAAAAATCCCAAATTGCCAAACCCATAGGCTCATTGAGAATTGTGCAATTCCGGTTACCAAAGCAAGCCGTCTGAGATTGCTGCTTAACCCAAATCTTTGTCTGTCTTCTGACCTAATTTCGACTATGGACTTGTCTTCAGTGAAACTTCCATAATCGTCATCAGTCATACTTCACTACTCCAGAAACTAAAAATCAGATTGCTATCGTCCTTATGATAATGCCTGTCTGAGCTAGGTTAATGTGACACAACCCTTAAAGTGTGCATTTTTCGATAGCAAAACTGCGTACAGAACTTGGATGGAAACACGCAGTGATAACGCTGGAAGATGCAGACCTACGACTGAATAGAGCGGTTACCTTTGAGTGGCTATATACTAATGGTCTAGGTGGCTATACGTCTTCCACAATTGTAGGTCTCAATGTTCGTGGTTATCATGGTCTACTTGTTTCCTCATTAAGTCCACCTGTAGACAGATGGCTCACACTATCCCGACTTGATGAAGCTATTGTGAACAAGGAAGGAGAATGTAATCTAAGTACTGAGCAAACAAACAAGGGAGTCACATATCGAGGCTATCGCTATCTGAAACGATTCGAACTGAATCCTCTCCCCCAGATGATCTATAAGACGGGGTGCGTTGAACTAGAGAAAACAGTATTTATGGCTTATAGACGAAATCTCACTGTCGTGAATTATGAGATAACAAATACAGATGAAACAGTTTTCACTGTAACACCCATCCAAACTTGTAGAGACCTCCATGCACGTCCTCCTCATCTTGATTTTACTCCAGGAATCGAAATTCTTGATGAGCATTCCTACCTTTCATATGATGACCGTCCTAACAGTCCTTGGATGTATTCATACACACCAGATGCAGAGTTTATGCCAAGTGAAATGAGAGTGACAGATCCGCAAATATATAGAAAGGACAAGGCTATGGGACTACCTCATGAAGAAGAGATGATTATTCCTGGTGTTTTCCATACCATTCTCGAACCAGGTGAACACTTCCTATCATTCCTCTTTGCAGTCAGTCCTAATCGCAAACAATTGATGAAAGACCTCGGTTCTCTTGCTAAAGCTCAAAGAAAGGACTTTGCTAGACTAAGATTCGAAGAGCTTAGGCGAAGGAAGATATTGAATGACCGAGCATTTACTATGTCTCCAAAAGAGCGAGATGAAGATATCGAATGGCTCATCCTTGATGCAGACACCTTCATCGTGGATCGTGCGTCCACTAAGATGCGATCAGTGATTGCAGGATATCATGAACTAGCTGATATTGGTCTAGATGCCTTAGTTGCGCTACCTGGACTCACAATGTCAATTGGCCGGTTTCAAGATGCTCGAGAAATTCTGACCAACTACGCAAGGCATTCAAGATACGGATTAGTTCCAAATGACTTTCCAGACCGTGGCATTCAACCTGAGTATGACTCCGTTGATGCGTCACTGTGGTTCATTATGGCTGTTCACAAATATATTGAATGCACAAATGATATTGAGTTTCTTCGAGGTATTATCTGGGACACAATGGAGTCCATTGTTGCTGCCTATCGAATTGGTACGAAGTACAACATCCATGAAGACCACGATGGTATGATCATATCTGGGATAGAGGGTGTAGAGGTTTCGTGGATGAATGAACGCATCGGTGATTGGTGTGCAACTCCTCGAATAGGCAAGTGTGTTGAGATTAATGCACTCTGGTTTAATGTTCTAATGGCGATGGGCGATATGTGTGAACTAGTTGGTCGAGACCCTTACGAGTTCAGAGCAGTTGCATCCTGGATAAGAGAAGCATTCCAGCAAACCTTCTGGAATGAGGAACTTGGTTACCTATATGATGTGGTCACTGATGAAATGAAAGATGACTCAATCAGACCCAACCAAATCTTCGCATTGAGTCTTCCATATTCACTTTTGGATGAGATTCAAGCCAACTCTGTTCTCAAAGTAGTTACAAAGGAACTTCTTACACCGTTCGGTCTTCGAACACTATCGTCCTCTGACCCCCGATATGCAAGGGCATATACTGGTGGTCCAAAAAGTCGAGCTGCTGCCACTCATCAAGGCACAGTACACCCTTGGCTTATTGGAGCGTACATAACAGCATGGCTTAATGTTAATGGCAGAACTGAAGCAAACAAAGTAAAAGCGGAGAAGAGTTTCTTTCGACCTGTTCTAAATGCTGTACGCAGAGGATGTTTAGGTACAGTTTCAGACATGTTTGATGGTTCAAAACCACACAGGGATCGTGGTTGTGTGTCTCGAGCCAGAAGTGTTGCTGAACTACTCAGAGTTTATTTCGATGAGTTATGAATGAATCATACATAATACATTATATGCAATTTTACAGGGTAATATTTGCAGTTTGTCGGTTTTTCCATCAGAGGTTACTAGGAAAGAACCTTTGATGATACACCAAGAAATCAAGAGTCAGCATTTGACCCTCAATGCATTGTATTCTGTATTGATAGTGTGTAGCACGCTTGGCTTTTGTTGAGGTGGAATATATGAAAAAAGTAAATACAATTACGCTAATTGCACTTTTGCTTGTCAGTTTTACTGTGTCTATTGCTCCAGCTATTGCGCAAAGTCCTGCAGATCCTGTAATGGGAGTTGCTTGGAGAGTGGAGGAGAATAATGTTACTCAGTTTTCACATTCTGAGGAACAATCCAATTGGATTTTTGGTCCTCAGCCACGCATTCGGATTCAATATGCAAACAATATGACTGACATTGCAGACAACAGTTATAGGATTAATGTTGGTGATGACCTCCTTGTTGATATCACGGTCCCCAAGTCGTTTCTTGTGTCTGATTTGGATGCAATACAATTTTGGGGGAATGGAAGAGGTGATAGAGCTGCATTCTTTGGTCTAGAATATAATGTTACATCAGATAGATGGAACAGCTTAGCATATCGATACATTCCTGGATCAGATGAACCAAGACCATCCGGGTTCATTACATTTGATTCACTTAACTCAGAATACACAGAAGAAGCTGATTACTATCATGCTGTTTTTGCCATCACCTACGCACAAGCGATTCTTCCTGGAGTCTTCACTACTGGAATGCAGGTAGTTGATGTGGAAGGGCATCCTGTTGCAGCAAACTGGTTAGTCGCAGCTGAAACTGGTAAGTATGTAAGTCCTCCAATTGGTTTTGGTGTTGCTGTGATTCCTACAGAATTCTCATTACCAAACTACTATTATGCTGATATCGTCGGAGAAGATGGACGTGTTCTTCACTACACAGATGTAAATGACACATTCATTGTCAGGATGATGTCCAATGCAGAGATAGGATCCGCACTCATTCCATTCGCTCAGCTAACATGGGATCAAGCATATCATTTGAAAGAGAACTGGACCTATCCAGTTGGTCTTGATGTTGATAATGCAGTCCTATTCAATAGTGATATTGCATGGGAGGAGATTGAAGTAGACCTCTATCCTGTGATGTTTCTAAAGGTGAATGAAACTAATGCATATGTCCTCGGAGGATACCTCGATGTTGACTGGGAATGGATAGACCTTGGTGGTGGCGTTGGTATGTGGTTCCCAAATATACTTGTCATTGAAAACTCAACAATTGATCTAAGTCGCTATTTTGTAGTAGACAATGGATATACAAGTGTGACTGACCGACATCTAATTCAATGGGGTGGGTACTTCACTAACGAAACCGACATGGATGAAGGTTTTGGTTTTGGTGGAACTATAGAACCTGAAATGTCCCTAGTCACAGTTCTCGACATCAATGGTAGACCAATTATCGCTCGGCCAGAGATACGTGAAAAAGCAACAATGAAGCTAGCTTTCCGTTCTGCTTTCATTGAGGCATTTGTCTATAATGGAGCTGGACAGATTGCAGCTGTTGCTCAACAGGGTGAGTTGCTCAACTTGACAATGTTAGTTCATAAAAATATGAACGAGATTAATGGTTCGATAGTCTATGAAATTGAATCCGGGACAGCCGCTCCACCAGCATTGTTCAATGTTACTCAAGAATTGAAGCATATCACCTTTGAAGTGCAAGGTTCGATTATGGATTATAACGACACGCATTACTGGCGTGTTAACATCGTGCACTCAATTCGTATCGACTTTGAAACGGGTTCTTCAATTGAATCTTCTGAATATAGAATAACTATGTTCCAGAAGGGTGGTCTACAGCTTTGGGCTTTGACATTACCAGCCGATCATGTGCACGTGGATAGCTACCAGCTCAATATGCAAGGGGACTTGACAACATTGAATGTCATGTTTAGTTTTGACCCAGCTGCTCCTTCAATGGTCATGGATCAAGCGAAGGTAACTGTTGGGTTGCTCAGCAATGTTCGAATCTGGGATGCTGCCAATAGCACTTGGGGTTATCCCTGGTGGATGCTTTCTGGTGGTCAACTTACTCCTGCGGAGTATCTATCATTGGTCAATTCGTGGACTGATCAAGAAGTAGAGATTGATCTATCTACTGATACACTTTGGAGTCCAAGAAATCTCCGTCTTGGTGATGTATATACCTATACACCCCCTATCTGGATTGTCACTGGAGATGGAGCAATTGACCTTGATGGCAACATATACACAGTAGATGATCAGTACTATGTCAAAAGAACTGGTTATTGGGAAGACTGGGGCAATATCACAGTTAGTGGTATGCTTGTAGTCCTTGGTTTTGATCCAACACCAGGTAAAGATGGAGACGAGTTCTGGTCTGAGAACTGGATGGGTGTTCTGAAATCGGAAATGTGGTTCAATGCCAATGAAACATTCTACTGGTATCACACTGATGGAAGTCCTGTAAGTACTAGCGAAATGGCTAGAATTCAGGATACAATGTGGGCAGATATGGGCAATGATATTCCTGTTCCAGGATATGAATATGTAGCTTGGATGGCAAAGAATCGAACACTAGACGTTAGTAATATTCCAGGTCTCGAATCTGGCAAGTGGACCAACACCTGGTTTGCTTGGGGAACAAGACAGACATACTGGGTTGGTATCTCTGAAACTCAGGCTACACTTGCACGATTCCGTGCTGAATATGCAGGTCTTCTCATCTTCAATGATGGACTTGGCCCCACACCAAGTGCTCCTGACTTTACTTTCCGAGAAGGTCAGATAGCAACAGATGAAGTTACACATTTAGTACTGATTGATGATGTCGCAAGTATTGAACTTCGGAGACCATTCGGTGCTACTAACAATTCGGGTAATGTAATAGTCAGCCCTGATACTGTCGTGAGCTTTGGTGTTTCCATCTATGATGTCGATGTAACAATCTACCCACTCAAGATTGAACACTCTTCTGCATTGAGAGGTGCTTGGGACTTCAGACAGTCTTATGAAGGAGCTATGGGCTTGAATGCCACCAGATTCGACTACTGGGTGACTCATGCAACTGTCAGTGAGATGTCATTTGATATCGAGTTCAAGGTTGACATGGTCAACTATGATTCTGAAGATCCGACCACTTGGAACCATGCGGTTTCCTTCAAGGTAGATCAACGTTTTGGAGCTTGGACTCTACATGACTTTGACAACACTGTACTTGAAGGTCGAAGTCTAGCGGTAAACTTCTTCGGTATTCTTGGTACAGGAACAGCGACTAGGTACACAGCTGGCGAACGTCCTGTGACTGATACAAACAGTGCAAGCCTAGAAGCATCATACTATGAGTTTGGTAGCGAGAATAGTCCGTATGCCAATGTTACCATGGGTGGATTACCCTATACTTACGGTGGCGATGGCCATACCACTGTATACACCTCTGGCTCATCCACTGTGCCAATTGGTGCGTTCAGTGCTATGTACGAATCAGCATCAGGCACATCTGTAGCCAACTGGAATGTTGAAGCTTCCATGCTCTTCATGACTGCTGGTTATGAGAAATGGAGTGGGGAAGATATTCTCTGTGACCCTGTCTTTGTTGCCTATACAAGCTCATATCAGGGCTCTGGAACAACAACTCCTTACACACCAGAAGAAGGCAATCCGCTTACACTTTACCTTATTGTTGGTGGCGTTGTAGCACTGGTTGTCGTTGTCTGTATGCTCTATAGACGCAGGTAGTATATCATAGGAAGACCGGACATTTCGTCCGGTTCTTCTTTCTTCTTTTTCTTTTGGTTCATTAGAGTAATTCGTTTTGAAGAGTTTCGCCCACAGTTGTTGGATCACTTAGATAGCTATTATCTGGTGGCATTACAAGACTCCAGCCCCTAGAATATTCATACGATGCACATGCGGCATATCCCATTGAATGCCATTCGCTAATATCCAATGGAGCCGCGACTATATGGGAGTGAAATAGAATAGCCATAAGTGGATCTACAACAACAGCTACCACATCGTCTTTATGCTTACTGACCAGGCTTCCCATGCAACTGCTAAAACGCTCCCTTGCTTCAATGAATGACTCTCCATTATCCGGAACAAACTCTTCATCCTTCCACATCTGCCTAAGCCTTATGCCAAGTGAATTTAAGTCATCCATTGAAGTCCCAAACTTAACAAGATTCAAGCAGTCCACTTTCTGTATCTTCGATTCAAACTCTCTTTCCAATATATTGGATGATTTCAGTGCTATCTTGTCGGTAGCGGAATAAAGAACTCTGACACCAGTAGCAACTCTTGATCTTGCCATCTCAATGAGCTGGTTTTCACCTCGATCTGTGAGAGCTTGAGAGTTGAACCCTTCAGATTCTCCAATAGTAATTACATAGACCAATGTTCTGGATTTAACTCGTTTGCTGACTTCTCGCTCTTGAACGTATTCGAACATCCTGGTACCCGCCATTGATTTCCTTGAAAGTTTCCTAATATAACTCAGTATGATAATCTTAATCGTTTTATATTACTGATTAATTCTCCTCAAAACCTCATATGACCCATATCCTCCATCAATATCATTAAGTTGGAAAGACCCAAAGGATTGTATGAGAAATGATACATTGCCGCTATCCCCTGTAAATGGTACAGGTATTATTTCACCAGGAATCGCTTTCAGGATATATTTCTGACCTCGATCATCAATTAACTCAAGCTTTGTCGATAGAGGAAAGATTCCATTGTCTTGGTATGAATGTTCTAGCATCCTGATGGTTTTGAGAGGTATATTTTCTCCATCTTTGTAGATGAATCCACCAGACCCTATACGGCCATCATCCATGATAACTGCGGCTGGATTCAAAGCCAGTTTCTCATCGAACCAAACAACAAAGTAAAACCAATTTCCTACGCCTGTCCAATCTCGAATGCCATGTGTGTGGTCTCTTTGTCCAATACAGCCATCTATATCATATATTTCATCGCCGACTTTGATAGTCCCACAAACCTTGCCCATTTGTTCCCAGTGTTTATCTCCTGATTTTTTCCCAATCTCAAGTGACTCTGAAGTCATATGTTCACTATACTCATATGTTTCATTAATGGCTCTAAATTTTAAGTCAATTTTTCCCCCCACAAGATCTGATATGACAGAAGGATCTTCCTTGATTTTGACAAAGTCCTTAGGATTAGTTAAAATAAGTAATGGGCCTTCGAATGAGTATTGCCATTCTCCATCCTCTATGAAATTATGACGAACACTAGCTACCTCTAATGAATTTGGATACATAGCTGCATCGTCATTTGCATGGTATACTCCGACTGAGCCATTTGGAAGAAAAAGAAAGAAGAAAGTCATTCCCTCTCTCTTGTTAGGTTTGAAACCTATTCTGCTCATACCACCAATTCTGTTTGTCTTATCATAGAAGATGAAATAATAGCTCTCATTCCACTCAATATGCTTGGAAGGATTATGGGTTACTGGTTCCAAAATATATTCACTCCTTGTCTTGTATAACTACAAGTCCCCGATTTCCATCGAGAGTCACTCTTTGGCTAGTTTTAAAAATCTGGCAAGCATTTCTAACATTAGTCACCGCTGGAATTCCGAACTCTCTTGAAACCACTGCCCCATGAGAAAGGACTCCACCTGATTCAGTCACGAGACCTCCTATCTTTGAGAAAACAGGCGTCCACCCCGGGTCAGTTCTTGGTACTATGAGAATCTCTCCAGCTCTTACTTGCGGAATATCCTCTATTGTTGCAAGAACTCGGACAATTCCTGTAATAACTCCCTGACTTGCAGGAATTCCGACATGTCCTTCTTCTGAATAAGGTAGTGGATCATTAAACTCTCGTGCACCCATTAGGAATTTTGGAGGTGTTGTATTTTCATACTTAAGAAATTCTTCATACCTACTTCTAGCCAAATCCTTGAATTCTTGAGGTTCTGGACTCCCAATACCAGCTTTGACAGCTTTCCTTAATTCTCTACGATGCAGGAAGAATACATGACTAGCGTCGTCAAGGTATCCATTTTCTACAAGTCTGTTACCAATCTCCAAGAATACACGTCGATTCCTCGTTATCCAGCGATCTAAATTGAACCTTTGATTTTCCCTAAATCCAATGTATGTGCGAGCCATTCCAAGTATTGTTGAAAAAAGCATCCACTTCAATGATCCATATCTTTGACTACGAATATGTTTCTCAGCGATATCTTCTACTTTGGCACGCTTCTGTGAAAGGACTTCCTCTGCTTCCAATAGGTTTCTAACACTTTCTGAAACTAGAGGCTTAAGAGCATCGAAAACATACTCTGGGGCATCTCTCCACCTTGGATAGTAAGGCTCTCTCGTAAATCCACGGTCTCCGAAATCATCAAGGAACCTTCTAAATTCCTCAAAGAACGCTTGAACAGATGGCGTATCATCTTCAATGAGAGTTGCATACATCTCAATTGACGGGGTGTCTATGATGAGGTGCTTTAATGCTTCCTCACTTCTTAGTATCGATGCAAGTTCGATCATCCTCCTATTGGTCTCTGTTGTCTTATGCTCCAGCCCTGATAGTAGAATTGGATACATCATTAGACCTGCTTTCTCCCCCAACCATCTACGAAGTAGATAATTAGTAATGAGATTCATTCCGAGAGTATGAACAGGTATGCCATATCGAACCATCCTAAAGTGTTTCATCATTACCTTATCGAGTTCATCAGCTAGTCCCATTAGTGCAGCAATCGAGCCTTGTTGAATGAGATATCCCAAGTCTGCATCGAATTTCTTGCAGAAGGGATTGAATGTTTCTTCCATCCATTTCATATATGCATCATTGGTCTTTGTCATGCTGCCATCAGCATCAAAGAGCATAACCCTAATTTCCGCCATTATTCGGTTTTTCAAAGCAAAAGGAAGATCTCTCATTGTTTCCTTTCCATATGGTCCTCCACCCTCTGGAAAGTAATTTAGAACGTCCTCTGATCGAATAAATGGCGGCATCTCATTGATTACCTTAGTTCTAATAACATCTAGATTGAAGTAAGCATGTGCCTTGTGAAGCTTAAGAAGCTGTTCAGGCATGTCTTTGTATCCCATAATTGCATTTGCTTCAACATTGACGATGTATGTTATTTGATCGCCAAGTAAGTCATAGAACAAAGGTGTTACTGGATCATTCCAATAATCATCCGCATAGCCCCTAGTCCAAAGAATGTCTTCAGATTCTCTATCCACTCGGGATTCTACGGATATTGGCCGTGTCTGTAAAACATGTATTTTCCCTTCATCGTCAATTGCCCACTCTATATCCTGAGGTGCTTTGAACAGTTTTTCAATTGATTTTGCTATCTTAGATAATTCCACAATCTCACTGTCAAAAAGTGAAGATTGTTGTTTCTTCTCAGGTGAAATCGATACTGATTGAACACCATGTCTTCCTTTCTCTATCATAATATCTTTAGTCCCAATCTCACTGCTGACAATGTAAATTTCATCATTTAGTCCATAGCTGACCACAAAACGATCTGGAACGATTTGACCAGATACCACAGATTCTCCAAGTCCAAAGTTTGATTCAATCATCATCTCTGATTCTGAATTCAATAGAGGATTTCGAGTGAACAAGACTCCTGCAGACCTGGCTTGGACCATTGATTGGACAATTACAGCAACCTGAACTTGGTTGTGATCAATATTGTTTTCTTCCCGATATGCTATAGCCCTATCTGTCCATATTGACGCGAAACAATGCTTAATGTGTTTTAGCAGACTTTCTTTTCCCTCTATATTCAGCGAGGTTTCATATTGTCCTGCAAATGAAGCCTCTGGCATGTCCTCTGCTGTAGCTGACGAACGAATAGCTACCGAACCACCACCCAGTTTGTCATATGCAAGATTTATGGATTCAATTATATCATCAGGGATGTCAGCTTGTTCTATGGAATCTCTTAGTCGTTCGATTTCGATAATGTTCTTTGTATCAATGTTATTAGACTGAAGAAAGAGTTTGTATCCTTCTGTTGAGATGACAAATCCATCTGGTACATTAAAGCCTGCCTTTAGAAGAATACCAAGATTCGAAGCCTTTCCACCAGCAATTGTGACTTTCGAATTGTCTAAGTCTCCTAGTTCATATGTGAAGATTGATTGAATCATGAAAACCTCCATTGGTCTCTAAAGATGATTTGTTTCCTGACTATATCTGTGCTATGAGGATTTCGGATTTCAAGGAAGTTGGATTTGTAAGTTCCTTGTGTAAGGTTCATATTGTTTTACGAATACGCATTAATTGAGGTTCTACCAGTTTGAGAATTACTCCTGCTAAAATGAATAAACTAGATGGACGAATCTGCTTTATCTGCGGCAAGTACCTACTCAATAATTCTTCAGATGATTTGGCATACCTTAAAGTTCACACTGGCGGAAATGTGAGAGTTAAACCAGATACCTATTATTTATTCTCTTGTCCGAACTGCAATAAACTGGCGCACAAGAGATGCTGGTATAATGTTGGAGAGCGAAAGAAGAGGAAAGGATTTTTTGGAAAGGAGTGGCAAATGATCTGTCCTGATTGCGGTCACATTCTATCAACGACAAGATCGGAAAGACTAGATTGGAAAAAGGGGTATGAACTCCCAGGACATCCAGATTCTGAACTTCTTGAGCTCCAAGTTTCTGAGGTTATGTCATGGAAAGCAGGATCCGTCTTTGGTAAGATTGGACGTGCAATTGACAATTTCTTCCAAGCAGTGGGATTAGGCTCTTTGAGCGACCCAGAGAGAAACTCGGTAGCATCAGCTGCACAAAGAATTGGCAAAACCATTCAAGATGTTGCCGAGAGGGTATTTAAGCTGAACATCCCTGATGCACAACGGTCTGAGATAAGGGATCTCAAATGTCAAAATTGTGGAGCACCACTTCCCTTACCTGGAGAGTTTGAAGATGCAGTAGTCTGCGCTCATTGTGGGACCGCTCATCTTCTTTAATTAGCCTCCATATAATACTGGTACATTTAATGGACTCGCGCGCGATTCATTAATAAACGCCTAGGAACCATTCTAGTTTAACTAGCCAGTTGGAGGATTTGATTCCAAATGCCAATTCACCTCGAGTTTAATGAGTCAACCTCTCAGTTTTTTGAGTCTACTCGAAACACCAGTGATGATACAATATTATTGGTAATCGATGACAGTCAGAAGAAGCTAATCATGACCGTTCCATCAGGAAAAACAATGATAACCCGCCGTGCAGCTGAGCGTCAAGCTAGGGGCATTACAAAGACCGGTTTTCTATGTAACGATGGTGGTCGCTATGGTCGAGACCATGAACTAGAGGTCTTGGGTGAGGGTGGTCAGCTTCCTGATCGTCTGAGAGAGAGTCCGAGAGAAGTCTACTAAAAATCGAGCCCCTTTTTGGGCTCCCAATCCTTTTTCAGGAAGTAAGTATCACAAGTTGTTAAAGATTTCACGCTACAAAGCGAAAGCTTATATATTAACTATTGTGAACTCGATAAGAGGTTAGGGATCATGCGATGCATAGAATTGAAGTACAGTGATATTAGAGGCAAGGAAGTATTAGACTCAAATGGAGATAAGATCGGTGAAGTCGCAGACTGGATATTCAGTTGCGGCGAGAACATACTCGATTTGAGATATATTGTACTTGGAGGTGGAAGGATAGAAGAATTTCTGGAATCCATTGGTGTTCGACCCGACATTGACCCTGTTGTCAGACTCGAAAATGTGGACTCAATCTCAGATAAAGTCTATTTGACAGTTAATCGCGAGTCTCTTAAGAATACCATTGACCCAGGAGTTTTGGCAGAAACCTATATCACCTTTTCAAAACTATCTGATGTAAAAGTCATTGACACAGATGGCATCAAGGTTGGATTTGTCATTGACATTTGGTTTGATGAAGATAATGTGATGTGGCTCGTGCTTGGTGGTGGCTTTTTCGAAGAGCTTCTTGAACGCATAAAAGCCCAACCTGATATTGATCTTCTTGTTCCACCACACTTAGTTGAATCCATTGACAAGAGTGAAATAAGATTGAACATATCAAAATTTCAACTGGAATCTACGTGTGAGGATGAGTACAAGAAACTGCAAAGGCAACTGCAAGGACCTGAACCTCATGATGATGCTCGTTATGCGCAACTTAGGCTGGGTAGAGCTAGTGGTGGGTTAACATAAGCGACTGCAGGAATAGTTATGAGAGATTTTGAAATAAATCTCATATTGATTGCAGTCATTCATATTGGAAACATGTGCAATCAAATTCCAATAACAAAGGCTGTACATTTAAATCACTGGCAATATTGGATAGAATTTGATTTCTATTTCTAACGCGTTATTCTCTATCTTCCAATTGAAACATTACAGAATAGACATCGGACAATCTTGCCCTTCTTTAAATCCTCCACATTATCCAATGTTAGTTTATTTCCACACATTGGACATAGATATGCAGACAACCTCTCTTTGAGATCATCTATCGCTGGTAAAATCATGGCGTCATCCTCGCCAGCTACTCGAATTCTACAACTTGCTCCCTTTTGTTTCGAAATGCCAGTGATGAATATCTCAGCACCTACATTCTTTCTTGTGTACTTCCCCTTTGCCCATCCTGATATTTTGAAGTGCACAACATCATCTGTGATTGATTCGTCACTTGAAACCTCATGAAAGTTTGAATCACTTAGAACCCGTAGAGTCTTTTCTTGCATTTCTTCAGGTGTCCATTCTTCAACTTTCAACAAAATTTCGCCTGATTCCAACTCTTTCAGTTTGAGTTCAAAACCTCGAGGTGTAATTGCTTCTGGTTGCAGGAGATCGCAAACTGCTCTGATAGTATATGATTCGGTTGTCAAGGTGTGTGCTTTGCCTGAGGCATCAACATATGAAACACCTGCAACAATCTCACCACGTACACAATCCTGAGTTGGGAGGAAATCGAACGATGGACTTCTGAATCCTTGAGGTTCTATTTTTGAAAAGAATATGTCATCATCCTCCGTCTTGAGTATCAGTGTATCTCTTGGGTAAGACAGTATATAGACTGTCACATCGTTGATA
>Ga0209427_10001437_pt1 | contig 27439 bp, 24 predicted proteins | sample DeeMarSWOR136_30_FD_187465 | JGI IMG/M metagenome (GOLD analysis project Ga0209427, IMG submission 187465) | Marine sediment microbial communities from White Oak River estuary, North Carolina - WOR-1-36_30 (SPAdes) (version 2) | ecosystem: Environmental > Aquatic > Marine > Intertidal zone >...
GCCCCATATCTCCTGGGCCTGCACGTTGCCCCTATTGACACGATGGGGGCGTCCAACAAGCTTCGTGGGAATTTGGGTTGCGGGTCTGTAAGACCACCTCCCGACGGCCCCTCGAGCAAGCAAGAACTTCTTCAAGTTATTTCTGGGACGTGATACTAGTGAACCGGCTTGCGCCCTTTTTTACCTTGCAATGGCTTAACGCCCTCCACAGCACTGAGGATGAGATCAAAGTTGTGACGCAATTCTCTGATGCCTTCGTGGACCGTCTTGTCTTGCAGAGAGAGCTGAATGAGCGCATTGGCCAGCTTTTCAGTGAAGTTGTAGTGGAAATAGACGCCGACGCGTGTCCTGTAACCCGTCTCGTAGGTCCCGATCACGATTCTTCCTTTTTGCAGGCCTGCACCGTCGAGGGCTTGATCGATCTGTCTTTTCTTTTCATCGGCCATGGTGTTTTTATCCGCTCCTTTCCAGGTTCCTCATTCTTCTTCTTGACCCAGCAGATCATGGGCCCACGCAACGATGGTCTCCAGTCTCTTCGGTGAGCGCTCTATTATTTCCTCGTGAGATAACCATCGGTATTCATGGTGTTCCGGTCTTCCCAGTTCAGGGTTGACCGACAAGGTGACGTGGGACTTCGGGGTTTCAGCGATATAGTATCTTGCCACCTTCTTGCCTCCACTATAGTAGGGTGGGGTCTCTTTGAAGACTTCTCCCCATCGAAAATGTAAAGCGGTAATTCCTGTCTCTTCTTTGGCTTCCCTTTTCGCTGTTTTCAAAGGGTCCTCACCGGCTTCGACGAGGCCTTTAGGAAAATCCCAGTTCTTATAGGCTCTCAGAAAGAGATACTTCCATATGCCGGCTTCCTTTCTCACAATCACAACGCCCGCGGACAAAATCATTCGCCTCCCCCTCCAGGATGCTATTGCACTTTATCACAATTCGGAGTGATATAAAATGTATGAAATCATGATTCATGGAAAAGATCGGCTGTGGGCTTGAAGAATGTCCTCAATTGAGTGGAGAGGAAGAGCCGTGTGCTGGGGAAGCCCCAATTCGGAGGCTTTGGGCATGTTTACACCCCAAACGTCACTAAGGGCAGGGAGTTCAGGTGCGTAAGAAAGATGTCACGAAGCCCTTGATTACGAATTGAGATTGGGTTATGTTGGACGCCATTCCAATCAGACCAATGGAGATGCTAACCCGGAATTTAAGAAAAGTTCCCACCAAGGAGGCATATGCAACAGGATCGTCTTGAACTGAGAGGGGCAAGGTCAGACAGATTGTTGTGGCTCGCCAACCAGATCTTCAAGTCTATGCCTAAGGAGGTGACAGGCCTCCGTTTTTATACCCTGGCTTGCGGTTGCATCTACTACCAGAGGGTATTCACTGATGGGGACATGGACTTTTACACCGGCGTGTATCGGGATTTTGAAGACGGCCCCTGTGAAATCTGTATGCATCTGGAACAGGATTGGCGAAGTCGCGCCCTGAGTGAAACGGTTATTTACAAGAGGCTGCTTAAAGTAGAATTTTGAGGGGCACTTCCGTGGTTTTTGGTTTATGACGCGATTCCATTTCTATCCAATGTCCGATCGACCCGTTGCAACCGAGGCCCTCCACCCATAACGCCCCGACTTAAGCCAGAATCCTCCTAAAACGATGAAAAGAATGCCTTCAGTGAAAGGGCACAAATGCCTTGGAAAGGTTTTGCGATCGCCTTGAGATGAAAAGGGCCTGAAAAGAAACTTCAAATAAAGGAGATTCTTTTATATAATAGAGTATTTATGTGGATAGTGGGTTCCTGGGGCACGCTCCCTTTTAAAGGGGGAAATCCCGGGTATGAAGGAGAGGCGAGGTTGACAGACGATACCGAAAGGCGCAAACACACCAGAATCAGCGTGAGATGGCCAGTATCGGTTATCACACATGATGGCATGATCGAAGGAGAGACAAGGAATATCACGGGGGAGGGCGTGTTCATCTGCTGCAAGGAGAGACTCCGCGAGAACCGTGATTATCAGCTGATTGTCAAGCTGCCAAAGCATCAGCCCATCGTGGTGAAGGGCAAATTGATATGGTCCAATTTGGAGGAAGTTGATGAAAACAGTCTTCTTGGAGGCATGGGCTTTTCCTTTGTTAAGATATCCGAAGGAGACCGCAAATATCTCGAAAAAGTAATTTCTGTCTACGGAGCAAATATCCGGTAAACAGGCAACACCCAAAAACTGAAACTCCCCCTTCGAAAGAGGCACAGCCGAACGAAGGGGAGCGACGTGTCGGATTGACGCTCCAAGAAATGACAGGCATACGAGGAAAGATCAAGGGACTGCGGTCCCCTTTTTTCATTCTTGATTAGATAAAGTGAGCAAATCGAAAAAGGCCGCATGGAGGAGGAAACCTTTGAGAAGTCGGCACGTCATGCGTTTTTTTGGCCTCTGGGTCGTTGGGGTCCTGTTACTGTGCTTCAGTCTGTCGTACAGTCAGCAAAAGCAGAAGCGGCTCACCATATTTTACACCCATGCCATAGACGGGTGCCTTGAGCCTTGCGGGTGAGGCAGGGACGACATGGGGGGGATGGCTCGGCGAGCCACCAAAATCAATGAGGTTCGTGATCAAGGGATTTCCGTGGTTGTGCTGGAGGGGGGCGGTTTCACCGGGCCCGAGGATGAGTTGGGGGAGCTCAAGTTCGAGACCCTGCTCGTGGCGTTCCAGCAAATGAGATACGATGCCATTGGCATCGGCATATCGGAAATTCTCATGCTCACCGATGGGCATGGGGCTTGGGAAAAACTGCGATCGAGTCGCTTACCCCTATCTACGTTGAATTTGAGCTATAACGGGCTTCTTTTGGCGGACAAGCCGCTGATCATCCAGCGGGATGAAATCAAGGTGGCTGTGTTCAGCCTTTTCCTAGAAGAGAAGATTCCTGAGGGTCCAGCAAAATATTGGCAAGTGATTGATCCGGAGCAGGTTATCACGGATGCGCTCCAATATGCCAGAAAGAACTCGGATTTTATCATAGCCCTCTTGTACGGCACAAAAACGGAGGTTGAGCAATTCGTGGCGCGGCACAGGGGCATGGACATTGTGATTGACGCCATGAATAGGCAACCCGCATTCAGGCCTCTGACCGTCAACACGTCGTTAATCCTCTCTGCAGGAGAGGGCGGAAAGTACCTTGGGAAAATTGATGCGCAGCATGGTGATGCGGGCTGGGCCTTTGAGGCCAGGCTGGTTGCCCTAACAAAAAGTGTTGCGGAGGACGAAAGGCTCAAAGATACTTATTATGCTTATCTGAAGCGGATTAGAGAATTGATGCGAGAGCAAGAGGAAGACCTGGTAAAGCTCAGTCAGACAGGCCTTCCTCCCATGCCCATTGCGGAGGACTGTTCGGGGTGTCATGAAGAAATCTATAACAAGTGGAAAGAAACACGTCACGCACGAGCCATGTTATCTCTGATCAACAAAAAGGAAGATTACAACCCGGAGTGCCTGCCCTGCCATGCGGTCGCTTACCGGGAAGGCGGCTTTATCTCACTCGCGAGGACCCCGGAATATGCCGGAGTTCAATGTGTCTCTTGCCATGGTAACATGCAGGACCACATGGAGTATCATGACGGCTTGCTGGATGAAGAAACCTTTAGACCTCAAGAGGTCACTGAAGCGATATGCCTCTATTGCCATACAGATCAAAGGGACGATGACTTTGTCTACGCGCGAGACAAGAAGCAAGTCCACAATGACTAAGTACGGAATTTCAGAAATACGTCCATGTATTCACCACAGAGACACTGAGCACACAGAGAAATTCAAATCTTTCATTTGCCCCGATGCTTCATCGGGGCAAATGAAAGATTTGTCTCTGCCTGTTGCGAAAGATTTTGAGTGAAAAGATCGGAGAACTGGAACTCCATTATACAGCAAACGGCCGGTGCGACGAGATAAATCAATCTCCGCCGAAGGCGGGTAAACCAAGGTTTGTGACCGTATTTTCTGGCTGTACGCAAGTACTGGATGCCCTTGAGGAAAAAAGAATGGACTTTATTTGTTGAGAGAAAAAAAGTAAAATATTAGCAGAGTGTTACCATACTTCTGGAAAGTAAATGATCCGCCCTTTGGCAAGTGATTGTGACTTGCGGGCCCGCCCAGGAAGAGGGGAGAGTGCTGAGGGGGCCTCTGAGAACAAGAGACAAGGTCGGCCTTCCAGTTCGGAGGTGATGTGAGGTGGTTCTTCCGAGGGTCATCGCGTTTTTGTGTATTCTACTTGTCCTATCGCCTCTGGCGAATGGTGATGAAACGTATACCGTCTCAGGAGAGGTGATTTTTCCGGAAGCCGAGGTCATCTTCATTTCCCTTTATACCTTCGAGCGATTTCAAGATCACAGGAACAAACCGTTACCTCCTCCTCCATTCTCACAGATTATTGAGCTGAGCCCGGAGCAGAAAGAAGCGCGTCGAGCGTCTTTTGTGTTCACTCAAATCCCAAAGGGCATTTACGGCATCCTCGCTTTCAGGGACAAGAACGTCCCCCGCATCGCTGACCGGGACGTGTTCAAAGAGCCTCTGTCCTACTATACGGTGACGGGATTCTCTGCAAACTGGGACAATATCAAATTCAGGGTGGACAGGGACATCACGGGAATCAAGATCACGTTTTAAGATTGATGCGTCTCTGGATACGATGGCAGGTTTTTTGCGACGCCGCGCTGTCGTTTTTTTTGCCGTCTCTAGGACCATAAGACTTAGAACACGGTTACCTGTGGCCTAAGTCCTGAGGGAGCGAATCCTTCGTATAGTCTTAGGAAAATATGTGACCGTACTTGCGAGTCGAAGCACTGAGGTTGGATGTAATGTACTTGAGACGTTTTTTCGGCACCCTGATTACGTTCATTGCTGCGCTTGCCCTAGCAGCGTATGCGGTGCTGTCCCATTACGATTTCAACAAGTTCAAGCCCGGCATTATCGAACAAGTCAAAAACACGACCGGTCGTGACTTGAAACTGGGGGGAGACATAGCCCTTTCCATGGGACTAAAACCAGCCCTCGTTGTGGAGGAGGTGAGCTTTCAGAACGTCTCCTGGGGTTCGCGGCCGGAGATGGTCAAAATCAAGCGGTTCGAGCTTCAGGTGGCCTTGCTCCCCTTGATCTTCGGGGACATAGAGGTTAGGCGTTTGGTGCTCGCTGAGCCGGACATTTTGATTGAAATCCATAAATCAGGGAAATCGAATCTTGACTTTGGGCGTGATGAAAAGCTGCCGGTGCAGACTTCCGAAAAAGCCCCCTCAAGTCTTCCACCCATCTTCTACTTCAAGGACACGCGAATCACCGGAGGCCGCCTCATTTACAAAGACCATCGCACCGGCCGGTCGAATACCTTGAAGTTGGAAAGCTTCCGTGCCCGGGCAGCAAAATCTGAAATGCCGCTTGAAGTATGGGTAAAGGGTGTCTATGAGAAGCGTGCTTTTCAGTTTGAGGGCACGACCGGACCCCTCGTGGCGCTCTTGAACGCGAAGGAAACATGGCCCTTAAAAGTGAGAGGAAAACTGGAAGAGCTCACCTTTTCCCTTGATGGTCAAATGAGAGATGTCCTGAAATGGGAAGGCTTCAATTTGTCCGTAGCGGTTCAGGGTCGATCCCTTCAAGAGGTGAACAAAGTGCTGCCGGTTTCCGATCTCCCGGAATTGGGTCCCTTTCGTGTATCCGCTGTGATCTGCGACCCGGAAGGTAGTCCGACCGTCCGAGATATCAAGGCCCATATCGGTACAGAGGCGCTCTTGAAGGTGCATCTTACAGGTGCCATTAAAGATCCGCGCAAAGGGCGAGGCATTGATCTCAGGTTTTCCGTCCAGGGCAGAGACGCCGCCAATCTGAAAAAAATCACGAAAGCGTCTTTTCCCATTGAAGGGCCGTTTAAGGCCTCAGGAAGGGCGGTTGTTGCGGTTCCTAAGACATACAAGTTCTCAGATCTCAAGGTGGATCATCAGCAGATGGGCTTTGAGGGCTATGCTGAAATAAACCTGTCGCAGAGGAAACCGAGCATCATCGCCAACCTCACCTCGAAAAAGATCGATCTTCGGCCCCTTCTGTCCAAGCTTAAGAAGAAGCGGGTTCGGGCGGTTCAGACCAAAACCGGAAGGGTCTTTCCACGGCATCCCCTGCCTTTCCACCTTCTCAAACAAGCCAATGCCCAAATCAAGGTGCGAGCAGAAAAGGTCATGCTACCCCGACTGGCCCTCAGTGCCCTCAACCTGGACATGATCATGCAAGATGGTTGTTTGACGTTCAGGCGACTCAAATCTTGTGCAGGCGGCGGCACGGTTGAAGGGTTTTTCGACGTCCTCCCCCAGGGCAAAGCCGCAAAGGTCGTGACGGAGATGAGGTTGCGCCAGGTGGACGTGGGGACCATGTTCAGGCAACTGAAAGCCAGGAGAGTCATGGAAGGCGACTTGGATGCGGACATCGACCTTGAAGCCAGCGGTTGCTCGGTTGCTGAGTTCATGGCCAGCTTGAGCGGGAAAACCGCCGTTTGCATGGGCGCAGGACGGATTCACAATGAATACACCAAGCTCTTGAACGCTGACCTGGCAGGGAGCATGTCCCAGCTGATCAATCCCGTTAAAGGGAATACGGAATATACCGAGTTCAACTGCTTTGTGAGCGGCTTCAAGATTAGAAAGGGGCTTGCTGATGTGACCGCCTTGGTCCTCGACACGGATAACGCGAGCCTGATCGGAGACGGGAGGATAGACCTCAAGACGGAGCAACTGGATCTCACACTCAGGCCCTTTCCCAAAAAGGGCATTGAAACAGGCCTCTTCGGAAAGTTCAGCGTGGGCTTCGGAGAGCTGGCAAAGCCTCTCAAACTCGGGGGAACACTGGCACAACCGTCAGTTGTTCTGGATCCTGCCCAGACCGCCTTTACCATCGGCAAAGCGGTGGGTGGCGTGGTGCTGTTCGGCCCAATGGGCATCGCTTTAGCACTGGCCGGCTGCAATCCGGGGGAGGAGAATCCGTGCGTCGCGGCGATCGAGGCCGCCAAAAAAGGGGTAAAAATTTCGGAATGCAAGAAAGAAAAAAAGGAAAAAAGTGTCGATGAGAAATCCACCCAAGGGGTCAAGGACGCCTTCGAAGGTGTCGGCACAAAAATCCGGAAGCTTTTCGGCGGCTAGCACTGCAGCGACACTTTGTGCGCGCGCAACGGTGCTGCCTATTCCATTCCAATCCTTGCCTTTCTTTCCTTCATGGGTTGAAGTGTGTAAATTATTTCCACTCAAAAGAAACTATTTTCCCATCGAGAGCCATCTTTTTCACACTTCCTGACCGACAGCTCAAGCCAATATTTGCTAAGTGCCTGGAATCTATTCCATATCTTCAGCAAGGGAAGGATGGCAGACAATTTGCTCTCTATTCGGGTGTGGCAACATCGCCTAAGCGCTGACATGATCATGATGGGGGCACCGCCAGCCCTTTTCGGCGATGCGGCCTTGGTCCTTGGTCCGTTGCGCGGAAAAGAATCCATGAGACCGAGGCATAGACAGGAGGTTCATTCCATGAGGATAGTGAGCTGCCCCAAGGGTGGCAGGGTCCCTGAGGGATACTGCCGGCAATCATGCCTGAATTATCCCGGGACTCGAAAGGCCCCGAAACGGCAATCCCTCCGGGCCCTCAGGGGTCTTTTTGTCGGTGATGGTCGATCCTGGCTTGAAATATACAAACAGGATATCGCACCGAAGAAGAAAAAGCGTTCTTGCCGAGTCCATTAGCAGCAAAGCACTGAAGCGTCTGCAGTTGACAGACAGGTTTCACACAAGAGCTTTGTTAATACGACCCTGATTCATCTTTTTTGTGGCATGAACACATCCTGCAAAGTCAAAGAAGCGCTTCGGGACAAATCCTTCGATGGGTGAGCCCAAACAATGAGGAGCGAGCCCAGAGAGCGAACCTTTGCAGGTTATAGGCGGATGACATTGGAAGGGATTTCAGCATGACAGACCTTATGCTGGGCGAATTGGAGGGGCTCTCAGAACTGGAGCTCAGGGAAAGACTCGTGGAAGAGGCAAACAAACTCCGCGGGTACCCGGTGCCTCACAAGGGCCGGTCTGCTCAAGAAGTGCCCCCATTCTCCAGTAAGCCGAAACCTCTGACTGCGCTTTCACGAATGTTGTCTTTGGCGATCAAGATTCCGCCGCGTTTTTATCCCGCCTCCCTTTTTTCAAGACCACGCAAATCCTCTTAAGAGATCCAAAAGTCCCCAATTCCAGGATTCCTCAAGTTGCTTTCTTTATCCGCGGACCTCCGTGTTTGGTTCTCTAGCTCCGCCCGTCTCCCTCCAAGGCGGGATAGGAGCTGCGGAGCGAAGGCGGATCGTCTGGCAACGCGCATCCACAGCTTTCCACATGGAAACACGAAAAAGAAAGGTTGAATGAAAGGCCGCCGCCTTGTATAAGGGACCCATTGTCCTTTCCAGCATGGCTGGCCATACGATTCGCGCTTGGAATCCCCATCACATGACAGGAGAAGGAACATTGGCGTTATCCGAACGTGAGATGTTAGAGTTGGCGCAGTTTGCCTTTGCCAGAATGGATGGAGCATGGTTCCTGGCCTTGGCCAGGGAGTTGGGAACCGAGGCGGCCTGGAAAATGGATGTGGAAGCATGGAAACAGTTCTCCTATGTTTTTGGCAAGGATATGAAAATCTCCGTGGAGCACACCAAGAATCTCAATCGGGGTGACGAACTGTGTGAGGTTGTCATATCCAAATAGCGGCGCTCGTCATCGTACTCGAAAAATCCCAAGGTGTGAGACTCTTAGCATGTCGAGTACGATTGCGCGCACGAGCACGACTCCCATACGCTCGAATTCTATTCTGAAGCCCTCGATTTGAAATAGAGGGGTTTTTACTCCCCGTACAAGGCATCCGCGTTGCGGGAGAGAAGCTCCTCGTCAACGGCAAGAACGGGCTGCTTGCGTCTCCTAACCATAGAGAAGGAGGGTACGATGGCATCATCACTGCTTTTTGAACCGTTGCAGATCAAAGGCATGACGCTGAAAAACCGGATCACCATGGCCCCTCTTTTCGTGGGATACGCCAATCCAGACGGGACCGTGAGCGACCTGTTGCTGCAACACTATCGAGAGATGGCCGCTTCCGGTGTCGGCCTGCTGGTGGTGGAAAATGCGGCCGTGGATGAGACCGGGCTGGGCTCTCCGTTTTCGCTCCGGGTCGATCATGACCGGTATCTTGAAGGATTATCCAGGCTGGCCGAAACGATTCAAGACGAAGGGGCGCGCGCTTTTCTGCAAATCAACCACGCAGGCCGATATGCCTTCATGCCGGAAAGACTCGCCCCGTCACCGGTCGGGACCGGCAGGGTTATGCCCAAGGAGATGGCCCAAGAGGACATTGACCGGGTTGTTCGTGCCTATGCTGCCGGGGCAAAGCGCGTCAAGGCCGCCGGTTTTGACGGCGTTGAAATCCACGGCGGCACAGGCTATTTGCTGGTTCAGTTTCTCTCACCGAGAACCAACCTGCGCCATGATACTTACGGCGGTGCTCTTGAGAGCAGGATGACGTTTCCCTTGCAGGTGGTGGAGGCTGTTTTAAGGGAAGTGGAGGATGATTATCCGGTGGGTTATCGGTTTCTTGCAGATGAACTCCTGCATGAGGGCCTGCATCTTTCGGAGACAGCGCCCTTTGCCGGTGAACTGGAAAAGCGCAGCGTGGCTTATCTATCCGTCATGGCCGGAACCTATGATTCCTTCTCCCTCCCCGAATGGGTCGAAAAAGAGAAAGAGGAGGCATACATGGTTTCCTTTGCCGCTGCTATCAAAGAGGTTTGTCCTCAGATTCCACTCATAACCGCCGGCCGGATTCAGAGCCCTGAAACCGCAGAGAGGGTCCTTGAGGGAGGCCAAGCCGACCTGATCGGGCTTGCGAGAGTCCTCCTGGCAGACCCCCTCTGGCCTCAGAAAGCCCAGGGTTTGATCAAGGAGCCTATCGTGAAATGCGAACCGACCTGCTCCCTGTGTATGAAGCGGGTCATGTCCGGTAAACCCGCCTACTGTTCCCAGTGGACCAAGGAGCGGCGGGAAACCTTTCTGGAAAGGGTGGGATAGAAGAAAACCGGGGTCAGCCCTTGACATTGGACAACTTCATTCCGGTTCGAGTGCCTGTTTCTCATCAATCGTATTGATATTCATCTGAGTTCAAGTGCTGACCCAACTAACACTCCTAGCCTACCTTGACAAGTTGATCAGAGTCCTGGCTAAGAGTGAGCGGATAGCGGAGCGTGCGACTGGAATTCTGGATGCATGAGGATGTGAAAGAGAACGTTCGAGGCGGAGTAGAGAACCTGAATACCAAGATGAACATGAGGAGGCGGATCGAAATAGAGTATGAAGCGGCAGCGCAAGTCACAGGAGGAGAGGCAAGCCCGAAGGCGAAAATCCCTGATAGGGATGCTAAAGCCGTTGATGAAGGGACTCTGAATAATTGGTCGCTGCAAATCAGCCACGCTTAGGCGAAAAGGGCAGAAGAATGAGGTAGGTATAGGCGGATACCACAAAAAGAGTTGTTGAATACGAAAGAATATCCTGTGCGACTGGCCGTATGCCGCACGGCGATACAATGGCTGTGGAATCAATTCCTACCATTATCAGACGATCACCCTGAAAAATGTCCTTTCCTTGTAAGGGGGAAAGACGAATACAAGGGAAAAAGTAAAGGAGACGTTCATGATTGGGACGGCTGATCTTATCCTTTTTGGTATTCAGGCGGCTGTCAGACTTGCCCAAGCAGGGAGAGACATCTACAGAGAGGACACGCTGGGGAGGTCGATCGAATTCCCCCTTCCCCAGGCTCTAGCCAAACCCGTTGACCTGGCGGTCAAGCACGCTCAGCAGGTTCAGCAAGAGGAACCGGAAAGGTTTAAAAGGGAATTCGAGAAAGCCTACCTGGACGCCCGCAAACCCGGGGAGGAAGATATCAAGCGAAAAGGTGAATACAAGCTGATTGAGCTCTACGCGCTGGATCTCGCGGCCGGAAAGATGACGACCTTTGAAGGCAACCATGAGGAAATAGGGGGGAGCCTCGCCATCAACCAATGGGCCAAGGGAGACGCAGCGGTGCCGCATCCCCTCCAGCGAACGGCGGGTGTCCTGGTCGAAATCGCCGTCGATTACTTTGTCCACGTTCCCGGTGCCCTCAATGAGAACTCCAGATACGGGAGGACGATGAAAGCCTTCCTCACCGGACTTGATGCGTTCAACTTCCAGGAATCAAGGTGGGATCATATTCTTGTCACGCTTTTTACCACCGCTGTGGACACGGTGGCCCAGGACCCTGATCTTTTGAGTGAGGACGAGGGCGAGGAGACGTTCATCAAGGAGGTTGTCGCAGGCGTCTCCCGAGAGATCAAAGAGCAGATTGGAAAAATAGACGCCAGATCACCCGAAGGCGACCCGGATGCGGAGGAGCGGGTGGTGCGCTTCGGGCAACTGGTTCTGCGGAGCCTCATAAAAAATTCGGGAACGCTGGCCCTTCAAAGTCCTTCCGTGGTTTCCGTGAGATTGCCGGGGGATCGAGCTCTGATCAATGCTGTGGGGTCGGCTGTTTTGAATTTGCTTGTGGAGGACACGGACGAAGGAGGTCTTTATTCGATCTCTAAAGCTTTCGAGCGCATGGCTTCGAGAGAAAGCGTGGAGAAGCTCATTGTGGGGGCACTGAAAGCGGCAGGCGAGCATCCGGAGGTTTTCAGGATCAAGGAAAAGGCCTACGAGGAGTGGATAAAGCACGTCCTGACCGGCCTGTACCAGGGACACAAGGGCGGGGTAAGCTTCTTCCATTCCAGCCTCTTTCCCGAAATTGCCTACCTCGTCGTGGACCATGGGCTTCGTGATTTGCCGGCGCTTCTTCAGGTTGATCAGAACCGGCGTGCCATGCTTGTGACGGTGGCCCGCCACGTGTTTGAAGCCGTTTCCGATCCACCACATGGCGGAGGACCGGTGACATGGCGATTTGACCTCTCCGAGTCGGATGTTCGAGCCCTCTTCGTATCCGTGCTTGGCGCGTTTTCATCAAACCCCCACTGGCTTTTTGATCAGAGAGAGAAGCAGAAGGCCTCTGTGCCGCTCATCGGCCTAGCCATGGACATGCTGACGAACCTGGGCCATGTCACGTTCAAGACGCTCATCCAGAGCGGGCGCCTGGAGAGCGTATTTTCCGCGCTCCTGGCAAGCGGACTCCTGGAGGGTATGGATGAAAATATGGCACGCCGAACAGGCGCGGTGTTTCAGATGATCCTCGAAGGCGTCAGCGGAAAGGGGCAATCCGGGTTGGGGAAAGTGCTTGAAGACAACCGGTTAAGGGACCTCCTGACCGCCCTTGCAGCGAGCGGAAAACCAGCATTGGAAAAGCTGTTCGGCAGCGACGCCCAGGTGGCGGCAAAGGCAGCGGAAGGGCTTGTGGAGATACTCGACCTAATTCGGAGCGGGAGGTTTCTGTCGGTGGAAGACATGAGCAAACTCCTTAAAGACAAAGAAGGGTGAACGGAGGGAGACGGGGATGCAAAAGTCACGGATTGGGCATGCGTGGTGCCGCCTGGTGCTGGTTTGGACCGTTGTCTTGTTTTCAACAGGGTGTGGCGGCATTGAACACATCAGCGTTCTTCGTCAGGCCCAAAACGATTTTTCAACGACTGCGCGAGAAGAAAACCAGGGGACGGTCAGGGTTCTGTTTCCCGACGACCGATACCTGGAAGCGAAAGCCTCGTCTTATCTCGAAACATACTGGAAGGGACAAAGCCGGGGAGCGGAGTCTCTGCTGAACACCGAAAAGGCACAGGCCCTTTACAATCAATACCAAACCCTTTACCTGAGGCTTAAGGCGCTTGAGAACAATGCGAAGTCCCGTCTCGAAGCGGACGGCTTGTACGGGACATGCGCATCGCTTCGCGTTTTTTCGCACTGGAGGGCGACGTTTTACGGTCATGCGCTCAGGATCGAAGGCGAAACTCAGGGTGAGGGGTTGGAAGCCATGACCGTGATTGACACTGAAGCCAAAAACGTCCTGGCGAACTTCTCGGAGCAGATACAACCCAGAGATCGCTTCTTCCTTCTGGCTATGCCAGGCCTCACACGGTATGACATCGCTCTGCTGCGGTTCTTAAAAGCGGACATGAGAGGGAGCCTCAATAAGAGCGAGGAAGGTCGGAAGCTGGCGAAGGAGATTGTGGACCAAATCACCGCGGCCGAGAAAGACATCAGGAGTATGAAGGAAAAGGAATACCGTCACCTGGAGATCTATAAGCTGCTGTCAAGATACGCCATGCTGCTCACGGCCTACACGGTGGCAAATCGTTCCTTCGAAATGCACATGCCGGAAGGGAGACGTGAATTTCCGGTCCTTGTGGAAAGCATTGATTCCTTTTACAAGGATGTCGATCGTTCCGAGGTATTTGGGGACTTTATGAAGGAAAAAGGAATCGAGCGAAAAATCATGACAGAATCTCTTCCGATCATGAAGGCCGCGAATTAGCACAAACGCAGCCATTCAGTTAGCATTTGAGGAATAAGCGATAGGAGGTGAGACCATGCAGATCGATAAAGTCATCATCACGAACATGGGCGCTTTGAGAAAAAAGTACGGCAAGAGCATGCTTAGCATCGAGAGAGCCCTTCTGCGTCTCGTCGAAGCGGACAGGAAGCGCGGGCTTGAGACCAAGGTCGTAGCCGTCGATTCAATCGGTGACATGGAGAACGTTGGTGGCCGGCCGGTCACGGACAAGGACGACCAAAAACAGGTTAAGACGGCTGTCGATGCCGTCTGCCAGGCATACCGGCCGGATTACATGATGATCCTGGGAGCGCCTGACATTGTCCCCCACCAGGACTTGAGAAATCCGGCCTATCACCCCCAGGGCGATGACGACAAAGTGGTCCCGAGTGATATCCCCTATGCTTGTGAGGCGCCCTACAGCAAGAATCCGGCCAAGTTCATCGGCCCGACGCGGGTGATGGGGCGGTTGCCTGACTTGCTCGGGACTGCGGATCCGCGCTACTTGGTGTCCCTCCTGGGAACGGCCGCCCGACACAGGACAAGGTCGCGCGGTGACTACCAAAAATATTTCAGTGTGACGGCGGAGGTGTGGAAAGGATCTACGTCCCTCAGCCTCACCAAGCTGTTTGGTTCCAGTTCGGCTATGGCCACTTCACCCCCAAAAGGGCCTGTTTGGACTGCAGCTCAGCTCAGACCCTGCGTTCATTTCATCAACTGCCACGGCTCACCCAGCGACCCGAATTTCTATGGGCAGAGAGGCAGAAGATATCCTGTGGCGCACTCGGCGAGCAGGCTTGAAAGGAGAATCATGAATGGTACCGTGGTCGCCGTAGAGTGTTGCTATGGAGCAGAGCTCTATGACCCTGCCGACAGCGGCATGCAGGCAGGCATTTGCAGCACCTATCTGCGAGACGGTGCTTATGGATACTTCGGCAGCACCACCATCGCCTTCGGCCCCAGCGAAGGAAACGGCCAGGCTGATCTTGTCTGCCAGTATTTCCTGGATGAGGTGCTCAACGGCGCCTCTCTGGGAGATGCGGTGCTGAGGGCGCGCCACCGGTTTGCCGGGGGCTATACGCACCTGGACCCTTTTGATCTGAAAACCCTGGTGCAGTTCTTTCTTCTGGGTGATCCCTCCATTCGCGCCGTTGCTTACGTTACTCACGCCTTCTCGAAAGCAAAGACCTTCAAACAGACTTTCCGGGCCAAACAGAATGTCAAGGGAACGAGGAAGCTGCGCCGGGAAAAGATTGCTCGCACCGGGACGAACCTCCAGAGCACCCTAGGCGCAGTGAAGAAGTCCGCGGAGGCGGTGCCGGAAGAAGTGGCAAAAGTTCTTGAGTCCGCGGCAAAAGAATCAGGAATTACGCGTTTCGGCACGCAGGCTTTTTCTGTAGAATTCCCTAGGCCGGCCGCGAAGGGCAATATGAGGCGATTCGCCGAGACTCGAAAAGCGCGAGCTGTCCATATGCTCGTTGGAGCGCGGGAACTGCCGAAGGAGGCACCGGGCCGGGTGGTTGCCGTTGTGGGGACCGAGCAGGGTGGTGAATTGATCCATATGCGGCGTTTGCACAGCAGATAGTGCCTTGCAGAGGCTGCAGAGAAGGCGGTGGGCAAACGCGTAGCCAGGAAAACGTGCGTTGGTGATAAGACCGGGTTGGCGTCTGGTCCTTGCTGGGGTCTTGTCGAGGTGGTATGTTCATGGGGTTAAGCCATCACTCCAACACTCCATTACCCCAGTAATCCAAGGATTGCTTAATTTAGGCACTTCTAAGATGAAACTTCGCGGACATGTGAGAAAAAGACTTCTTTACGCGGGAACGAAAAGCGAGCACGAAAGCCTCGTCCTCACGACACCCAAAGGCGACTTCAAACTGAGGCGCCAAGGGGGGAATCCCTTCTGGGACGAAACCCTCGCTCAGCTGGAGGGAAAAGAAATCGAAGGAGAGGGTATTCTCCGCCGAAAACAGTTCATCATGTCTCGATGGCAAGTCCATGAATAAAGCCTCTCTCTGCGGTCCATACGTTGTCCCTTGAGCCTTTCGCATGGTTCTCGCTTTTCCAAAGGAGCAAGACGGGCTTACTCGTAGCGTAGGGCCACAATGGGGTCGAGACGGGATGCTTTGCGGGCAGGGTAGAAGCCGAAGAAAACCCCTACCGCCGCTGCAAAACCGAAAGCGAGGAGCACGGACCTGATTTCAACAAGCGTTGGCCATTCGCCGGCTGTGGCAATGAGGACAGAGCCCATCACGCCGAGAATGACGCCGATGAAGCCGCCGACCAGGGAGAGGGTGACCGACTCGATGAGAAATTGGGTCATAATGTCGCGGCTTCGTGCGCCCACCGCCATGCGAAGGCCGATCTCGCGGGTGCGCTCCGTCACGGAAACGAACATGATGTTCATAATGCCGATACCCCCCACGATGAGGGAGACCGAGGCCACAGCAGCCAGCAGCAGGGACATGGCGCGGGCGGACTCTGCCCGGGTTTCCATGACTTGAGAGAGATTGCGGATGAAGAAGTCGTCCTCCTGCCCCGGCCGGATGCGGTGGCGCTGGCGAAGCAGTTCTGTGGTTTCTTGGATGGCTTGAGGCACAAGTCCTGTTTCCCTCACCTTCACATAGATGACACCCACCGTGTCGCCGCCCAGTTCCCGGCCTCCGAGCACCCGTTTTCGTGCCGAGGTTAGGGGAATGAACAGGGTGTCATCCTGATCCCGCCCCATGAGGGTTTCGCCCTTGCCTTTGAGGACCCCAACAACCTTGAAGGGTACCCGCTTGATTCGTACCATCTGTCCCACCGGGTCCTGTCCAGGGAAGAGATTCTCCGCCACCGTTTGACCCAATAGAGCCACTTTGACGGCCCCTTTGACTTCTTCGGTCGTAAAGGCCCGGCCCTTTTCGATCTCCCAGTCACGGGCCACGAGATACTCGGGTGTGACGCCATAGATCAATGTGGACCAGTTCAGGTTGCCGAAAACCACCTGGCCGTTCCCGCGGATGCTCGGGGCGGCCACATGCACGCTCGGGATCTCACGCTGAATCGCCACAGCATCCTCTTCGGTAATACTCGGTCGGGTTCCCGCGCCGAGGCGAACCCCTCCGGCTGTGCTGGACCCGGGAAGGACCATAACCAGGTTGGAGCCCAGGCTGTTGATCAGCTCAGCCATTCGAGCCTCTGCACCGGCACCCACCGCGATCATGACGATCACCGCACCAACGCCTATGATGATGCCGAGCGTCGTGAGAACGCTGCGAAGTACGTTGGCTCGCAGTGCACGAAGGGCCACAAGAACTGCGTCAAGATGGGTCATTGGGCTTCTTCCTCTCCCTCGCCGGGCTCCTGGGCGCCGTCGCCAATGATTCGGCCATCGCGAAAACGGAGAATGCGTTGGGCAAAACGAGCGATCTCCAGTTCGTGCGTTACGAGCACGACGGTCATGCCCTCTTGATTGAGGCGCTGAAGGAGGGCCATGATTTCAATTCCCGTTTGCGTATCCAGGGCACCGGTGGGCTCGTCCGCCAGGATGAGATCCGGATCATTGACAAGGGCCCTGGCAATGGCCACGCGCTGTTGTTGCCCGCCCGATAGTTGGGCAGAGTGATGGTGGGCACGATCCGAAAGGCCGACTGCTTCCAATACCGCTTGGGCCTTTTTTCGACGGTCTCGCCGGGGGGTTCTTGCGTATAGGAGAGGCAGGGCTACATTGTCCAGTGCTGTGGTACGCGGCAGGAGGTTGAAGGTCTGAAAGACAAAACCGATCTTGCGGTTTCGAATGCGGGCGAGTTCGTCAGGCCTCAGGTTGGAGACATCTTCATTGTCGAGGGTGTATCGGCCGGAGGTGGGTTTGTCGAGGCAGCCGAGGAGGTTCATGTATGTGGATTTACCAGAACCGGAAGGCCCCATGACGGCCACGAACTCTCCTCGGTGGATGCGTGCTGAGACGCCATGAAGGGCGCGGACTACTTGAGAACCAACACGGTAGTCTTTGATCACCTCTTCGGTGATGAGGAGCGGGGGCTCGATGCGGCTGCCGCCTCTGATAGATTGTGTCTCTTCTATTGGCAAGATGACCTATTGGGATTTTCTTTTGGGGTTTACCTCTTTTGGGAGCGCGACATATAATCGCCGAGATCAATCACACAACCCATGAGGCAGTTTACTAGAATCGAAACATCTTGCCGCCCCCGGAGGATTGCCGAGAGGGCTGACTGGTCCCAATGATCAGCTCTTGACCCGGCCGGAGGTCACCGCGGATCACTTCCGTAAAGCTGCCGTCGCTGATACCGGCGAGGATATCTAGGGATGACGGTTTGCCATCAGGACCAACAACCCAAACTCTGGCCTGGGTCACCGGGCTCGAGGCGCGCGCTGCGTCGAGTTGGTTGAACTTTTCCCGCTGCTCCTGTGTGAGCATCGCCAGTATGGCCTCCCGGTTTCTGAGACGCAAGCGGTCGATTTCAGCACGCATGTCCTCTGGTGAGGCGCCTTGCCGCCGCATGGCGCCAATCCTCTCTCGCATCTCGGCAAAGATTTCCCCCAGCTGGGCCTGCTGGTTTTCATCCAGATTGAGGGCATCAACAAGACGTTTCATTCTGTCCGTTCCCGAAGCACCCGCAGGCGATGAACGCTCAGGTGGCTTTCTCTGATCGTTCCCGATATGATCCGGTTGAAAACGAAGGGCTCCATTGGGCACCTTGACCGCGCTATGTCTTTCTTCGACCACGATTTTGACATTGGCCGTCATGCCGGGAAGAAGACGCTGTTCAGCATTGTCGGCGGAAACGACCACGGTGTAGGTAACCACATTCTGAACCGTCATGGGCGCCATGCGGATTTGCTTCACCACCCCCCTAAATTCTTTCCCTGGAAATGCATCAACCGTAAAAGAGACGGGCTGGCCCACGAGAATCCTTCCAATATCGGCCTCATCCAAGTCCGTCTCTACCTGCATTTGGCGAAGGTCCTGGGCAATGGTGAAGAGTGTGGGGGCCTGCAGGCTGGCCGCCACAGTTTGGCCGATATCCACGTTTCTCTCAATGACCACACCGTCAACGGGTGATCGAATAATGGTGTGCTCCATGTCGACTTTGGCCTGGTGAAGAGCGGCTTCCCGCTGCTTCACTTGGGCAAGGGAATGCTCCACTTGCGCCTTTGATCCTTTGAGGGCCGCCTCCCTTGACCCCACCAAGGAGGCCTGTGCGCGCTGCTCCGCTTGGGCAGCGCTCAACTGTGCCAGAGCCTGGTCGTGGGCGGCGACGGCTTTGTCAATCTCACTCTGGGGAATGATGTTGCCTTTGAAGAGTTGCTGTTTACGATCGAGGTCGCGCTTGGTATCCGCCAGGCCCACATTCGCTTTTTCGGTTTGGGCCCTTGAAGCGGCAAAGGCTTCCTGGGCATTCCTGAGTTCAGCCTGTGCCCGGTCTACGGCGGCTTTTTGAATGGAGACATTGGCTCGGGCCACATCCAGCTCAGCCTCGGCCTGTAGAACCCGGGCCTGGAAATTCTCCGGGTCAATCCGGGCGATCACTTGCCCCCTGCTGACTTCCGAGTTGTAGTCCGCAAAGAGCTCCTTGATTTGGCCGGAAACTTGAGAGCCCACCTGAACAGTGATGACGGCATTGAGCGTGCCGGATGAGGATACGGCGCTAACAATCGGACCTTTTTCAACCCGCGCCAAACGATAGGACCCTATCTCACTGGCTCTGTCAGCGAAAGGGTAGAACCACGCGAAGATGAATATCGCAACGGCGAGACTAGCTATGATAAGGACCTTGCGCATAGCGTTCACAGCCTCCCTGAGCCATCCTCTAAAACATTCTTGGCTGAATACGCATCATACCATGGCAGGGAATATAAACCTATGAGATCTCTTGTCAATTAAAATGAAGGGGGCCATAATTTCCCCGCCCGCGTGTTCGTCCCGTCTCCCCTCGATGGGCATAAGCGCTAACTTAAACACCCACGTGCCCCCTTATTTTAGCGCTTATGCCCCTTCGAGGTGAGTGGACAGCTCCGAAGGTCCTGTGGTAGTAAGAAAGAGCTTAAGGCCCACACCCGGAAACAAGCTGGCTGCAAGCAGCGGAAGGAATTCTATGAAATACCACGTTTATTTTGACGGATACGGACATGCCAAGGGCGCTGTGAGCGAAAAAGACCTGGCTGAGAAATACGAAGGTGACCCCAAACTCTTTTTGAGAGCGATGTGCGGCGTGGCTCCGGATGGGGGGATCGAATTGACAAGCGGTCACGTTGGTACCATGAATTTTGAGAGCGAGAAGGACCTCCAGGAATACCTGGCAGGATGTGGTGATGAGATTACCGGTTTCTATGAATGTGATTCAGATTCTAGGCCCTACAACTTTTGAAAAAAAGATCTGCTGCTTGTAATCAAAGAAACACTGTTCGAACGCGAGTAATGCTTCCACAGGATCTCCAATGGCAGAAGGCTTCTTGTTTTCCTCACGGTGCATCATTCCCTGGACAAGCTGGATTTCCTTCTCATCTTCGGGGATAACCACATTTTCCTCATACCAGTCGAGTTTGGACAGGGCCCGGCTGATGTTCTTTTCAGCAAGGTCTTCAAGAATGCCTTCGATAACGCGTACTTGCCGCAACAACTCTCCAGATAAGGAAAAAACCGCTGCACCTCCACCCGGTGAATCGGTTTCCCAGAAGAGCCTCTCTTTTGTGCCGAGTATTTGCTTCAGCATCTCCTTGGCCTCGCCGCACGTTTCAGGCTGGCCCAGTTTTTCCCTGATTCTTCTGAGATCGGCTTTTGTGGCAATAAAGAATTTCTCGTTGTCCATCCTGATCCCCCATACTCTGCGGCCAGGCCAAAGCATCTCCTTTAGACAGGAGAATTTGGAGACAAAGCACCACAGAATGACAAAAGAGAGCTCTCCTCCAGAGGGGGAGAGCTTTTTGTGGAGTATTATACACAATTCGAAGCCTGATGGGGAGGGGAAAAATACCATCCCAGTTTGACTGCCATGGCTTTTTGCTGTATGAAACTCTCCAGTTATAAGGATGTCTCATTTGCCGTATGAGCTTTACCAACGTCTTTGATCATTGGGGCCATTCTGGCCTCGGAAAGGAGGGTGTCTATAGCTTTAGATCGTTAATCCAACACAGTTTTTTCCTTCCTGGCGGGAGGCCTTCCCGCTCTTCGAGAAAGGAGGTGGTGGCATGAAAACCGTTTTTGTGAATCCTGAGCGTTGTATTGGCTGCAAGCAATGCCAGATCGCTTGCGCAGTGGCGCACTCAATGAGCAAGAATATCTATGGAGCGGTTTCTGAAAGACCTACACCTCGCCCCCGTATTCTTGTCGCCCCAGGACTCTTCCTGGATACGTCCTTCCCCAATAAATGTCGTCATTGCGATCCTGCCCCATGCATCGCGATTTGCCCCACTGGAGCAATCAGTCGCGATCCGGAACTGGACATTGTTGTCCTGGACGGGCACAGGTGCATCACCTGTGCCATGTGCGCCATGGTCTGTCCTTTCGATGTCCTTACCTTTTATCCCTCCTTGAGCCTTGAAACAGACAAGCCGGTGGCCCTGAAGTGTGATCACTGCATTGAACGCCAGAAGGAGGGGGAGGTACCGGCCTGCGTTGAGGCGTGCAAGGTGGGCGCACTGGTGTTTGGCGAACTCAATGACATGGTGAAGAGTGCCCGCACGCAATTGGCTGTGCATGTCTCTTCCGGTGTAAGAGAAATCCGAGCCGAGCAAGTCGGTCTTCCCGCTCACATCTCAGCCTGGCGAGCTTTTGGGGAATCCCTCAGCCGGGCGGGCAAGGAGGTCAAATCATGACTACGAAAGATCTCGCAACTCAGCGTTCCGTAGATCCGGCAACCCAGTCCATGCTGCGCATTGCAGAGAAACAAGGGATTGAGACAGCTTGGGAGCGGCTCGAAAAACAGCTACCCCAATGCGGTTACGGTGAACTCGGGCTCTGCTGCCGTCACTGCAACATGGGACCGTGCCGGATCGATCCATTCGATGACACCGGACCCAAAAAGGGCGTCTGTGGGGCCACTGCCGACACCCTGGTCGCCCGCGGCCTCCTCCGAATGATTGCTGCCGGTGCTGCGGCCCACTCCGATCATGGTCGTGATATCACGCACACGCTTCTTCTCACAGCGGAAGGGAAAGGGGGAGGGTATGAGATCAAGGATGAGGCCAAACTAAAGGCGGTGGCTGCCGAGTACGGCATCCAAACCGAGGGACGGCCCAAAGAGGAAATCGCCCTGGACCTTGCCCGTGCGGTCTACGCGGAGTTCGGCAATCAAGAGGGACCCATTCGGTTTTCTCGCCGGGCCCCTGCCAAGAGGGTCGAACTGTGGGAGAAACTGGGCATTGATCCTCGTGGCGTGGACCGGGAGATCGTAGAGTCCATGCACCGTACCCATATCGGCGTAGACCACGACTATGTCAATATCTGCCTTCACGGACTCCGAACCTCCATCAGCGACGGTTGGGGCGGCTCCATGATCGCAACCGAGCTTTCCGATATCCTGTTCGGCACCCCGGAACCCATTCAGGCAGAGGCCAATTTGGGGGTTCTGAAAAAAGATCAGGTCAATATTATTGTTCACGGGCATGAGCCCACGCTCTCTGAAATGATCGTGGCCGCTGCTCAGGATCCTGAACTGGTTGGGCTTGCCAAGAAAAAGGGTGCCCAGGGCATCAATGTGTGCGGCATGTGCTGTACGGGCAATGAAATCCTCATGCGCCACGGCGCCCCTATTGCAGGTAATTTCCTGCAACAGGAACTGGCCGTTATCACCGGCGCGGTTGAGGCCATGATCGTGGATGTCCAGTGCATCATGCCCGCCCTTGCCGATCTTGCCGCGTGCTACCACACCAAGATCATCAGCACCTCACCGAAGGCCAAGTTCCCCGGCGCGATGCACATGGAATTTCATGAAGAACGGGCCTACGATATCGCCAAAGAGATCGTAGGCACCGCTGTGGAGAACTTCCCCTCCCGCACGCAGGACATGGTCAATATCCCTGAGGAGAAAACGGCGTGTGTGGTCGGCTTCAGTGTCGAGGCGATCGTCAAGGCGCTTGGCGGTACTCTGGATCCCCTTCTGGACGCAGTCAAGAAGGGGGCGATCCGCGGTATTGCCGGCATCGTGGGTTGCAACAATCCCAAGGTCCGCCACGACTATGGCCATCTGACCCTGGTGGAAGATCTCATCAAAAATGATGTGCTTGTTGTGAACACGGGCTGTAATGCCATAGCCTGCGCCAAGGCAGGCCTCATGCTCCCTGAGGCAGCGGAAAGGGCGGGCGATGGACTCAAAGGCGTTTGTCAAGCGCTCAATGTGCCGCCGGTACTGCATATGGGCTCCTGCGTGGACATTAGCCGAATCCTTGTGGCCTGCGGGGCTATTGCCAATGCTCTTGGTGTGGACATCAGCGACTTGCCCGTTGCAGGTGCGGCCCCGGAGTGGATGAGTGAAAAGGCGGTCTCTATAGGCGCCTATGTTGTCTCGTCTGGCATCTACACCGTGCTGGGGACCGTACCGCAGGTGCTGGGAAGTGCGAACATGACAAAACTCCTAACAGAAGGGGCCGAAGACGTGGTTGGGGCTACTTTTGCAGTGGAGCCTGATCCCGCGAGGGGAGCTGTGCTCATGAGGCGGCGGATTGAAGCCAAGCGCAAGGCCCTGGGTCTGGAGGCCATAGAACCGGAGAGCATCCCCATGCCCTAAAGCAGCTTTGAAATGACAAATTCCACGCCATTCCCTCTCTTGTCAAAGATCCCTTGGCGTTAGTGGCGGGGATGGCAGAGGATAAAAGGAGGCCCAAATGAAGACCGTCATCATTGGTGCAGGCCCGGCAGGCATCACCGTGGCAGAGACGCTGCGTCAATACGACAAGCAGGCGGATATCGTGATGATCTCCAGCGAGCCCTTTCCGCCCTATGCGCCTCCTGCCATGATTGAATATTACCTCACTGGGCGAGAGGTTCATTTCTGGAAAGGAAAGAAGATCGGAGATCTGCTTGGGCTCGATTACCGATCCGGGACCCAGGTGGAGGAGGTGTTGCCTGCCCAGAGCACCATCCGTCTGGATAACGGACAAACCCTGGACTACGACCGACTGGTTATCGCTACGGGCAGCAGCCTGTACGCACCCGTGCCCGGATCGGGCATGCCGGGCGTGTGCAACTTCAAATCCATGTCTGCTGCTGAAGAGCTGATCAAACGGGTCCGGAAGGACCAAGCGAAGAGCGCTTTGATCATTGGGGCCGGGTTTATCGGTGTGGAGATTGGCCTGCTTCTGCGGGATCTGGGCGTTGAGGTCACTCAGATTGAGATGGCCGATCGGGTCATGCCTCATATGCTGGATACCGAGACGGCTCAAATCGTGCTGGACCAAATGGGGGCGCGCGGCATACAAGTCCGTCTGAACACAGAGGCCAAAGCCGTTTTGGGAGAAGAGCAGGCCGAGGCTGTAGAAGTAGAAGGGGGGGAGTCCCTCTCATTCGATCTCTATATTGCAGCCACAGGTGTCAAGCCCAACATCCAATGCATTGAAGGCTCAAGCATTGAAACGGATTGGGGCGTCATAGTGGACGACTATTTGCGCACCACAGTCCCCCATGTCTATGCGGCAGGAGATGTGGCGGAAACAAAGGATCGTATCACAGGTGAGCGTTATGTCCATGCCATCTTCCCCAATGCCGTGGCCCAGGGTCGTGTTGTGGCCCAGAACATCTTTGGCATGGAAGTCCCCTATGAAGGTGCGGACAACATGAACAGCCTCAAACACCTCGGGTTGCCCGTTATTGCGGCAGGTGTGATGGAAGGAGAGGAACTCAGGACGAAACGGGATGGGACGTTACGCAAATTGTACCTCCAGGATGACCGCATCGTGGGGTTCCGGCTTACAGGTGATCTGAGTTCAGCCGGAATCTACCGTACCTTAATGAACAAAAAGATCAACACAAAGTTCTTCAAGCACAGGCTGCTGGACCTAAAATTCGGCATGGGATATGTACAGAGCATGGCACTCACACCTGGATGGGTCATGTAGACCATGATATGCGCAAGAAGGGCAGTCATGGTCCATAATAGCCCTGGTTGCCCTTCCACCTATCATGGGTGAATCGCCGTGTTTGAAAGCCTTCGTCTGGCCGTTCGCTTTGGGGGCTGCCCAAGCTCAAGCTTAAGGTGTCTATCATCATCCACAGAGGGGTCTGAAAACGACCCCTTCGAGGGTTTGGGGATAGCGATTTATTTGGGAAAACTGAAATTTGGACTTTTGAGAGCTTACGAATGCTAATCGAACCTCTGGGAGTGATTTAAGCACCCCAAGATCTTGTGCTTTTGCGCGAACGATAGGGGAAAAGGTTTCAAATTCAGGCTGGTCCCTGGAGCCAGATTTGCTTGACTTTAGATGCTTTTTGCCGTTTCATTAAGTAAAGAAATCTCCTTCCTTTTGTTAACCTCCATTGAGGAGGTGCCCAATGGAGAAACCCCTCAAAATGTGCAAGTCTTGGTCTTGACGGAGCTGTTTCCGTTCTGCCGGCTATCTTTAACATCTAAATGGCTTTGACGCACTCCAAGGCCGGAAAACAGCGCACTTTTTAGAGAGACCTTCTTGCCTTGACGTCGAGACCCGAATCTTCAACCGGAAACAAGCGCTATCAAGACATTCTCAGTTGCGTTCCTACCCATCCCTGGCGAGATGCTTCTGGGGCTCACCCATGATGGAAATCATCTGCCAGGAAATTTCTAAGCCTATAAGGAGGTCTTGCAGCATACAATAAAAGGGGGTGCAATATGTTAGACAAGATGAAAGCACTAGGCCTTTCAGTGATCGTGTTGGCTTTCTTGGTCTCTATTTCATTTGCTATTTCTGCCAATGCCTCTGGGGACTACGAGCGTGGCATGTATTCTTACCGGTTAGTTAAGGTAATCCAAGTTCCAGGAAGACAGGGGGTAGCCACAGATGGAGTTCACTACTACGTTAGTGGCAGCAAAGCTCTTTATAAGTGCGACAAAAGCGGGAGCGTGATTGTAGCAAATGAAGAACCATTTAAAACCTTCCCACAGGAAGCCGCGTGTAATCACATAGGAGACATTGATTACTATAACGGTGAGATTTACACAGGGGCAGAGGAGTTTAAAGAAGGGCGAGGCTTTAATATCCAGATTGCCATATATGATGCCGAGACTTTAGAGTATAAGCGTTCCATCCCTTTTGATGAGAAGTCTGGACAAATCGAAGTGTGTGCGATCACTGTGGACCCGGTTCGTAAAGTAGCCTGGATGGCTGATTGGTGTAATGGGCGATATCTTTATCAGTACGACCTGACGACCGGTAAGTATATTGGTAAGTTACACTTGCAGCCGGTACCACAGTACCAACAAGGGGTCTATTATTATGAGGGTCATCTGTTGCTCACGGCAGACGATGGGGATGCAGAGTACTGGGAAGCTGATCATTTGTACAGGGTGAATGGAGACCCTTCCGCTACCTGTGCATTAGTGAAGTTAGAAAAAACATTTAACGAATTTACCCGGGCAGGAGAAATTGAAGGGCTGTGCGTTGACCCTAAGACAGGCGAGTTTTTAGTTTTATTCAATAGAGGAACACGTGTTGTTGAAGGGATGCCTGTGGGGTTTTACACTGGTTATGAAAAGGAGATACATGAGGTGTACATATACGAAATGACCAAATGTTCGGAAAAAGAAAAGAAAAGAAGGTAAGGGAATCTACTCAAGACGGAAGAACTCCTTGAACTGCAAGACCTTGTTATAGTTAGACGAAAAACCGAAAGTCCGAGAAATAGCTTGAAGAAGGAGACTTCAAAAGCCTGACTAAAAAAAGTTAGCCCGTTTTCGGGCTAACTTTTTTTGGGCTTTCTTCAGGTGCCGGGACCCAGAATCGAACTGGGGATACGGGGATTTTCAGTCCGAAAAGCCAATGATTTGGTCTACTTGACTGAATTTAGTAGCCTTTCTGTTTTCTAAGAAGTTGGAAAATGTTGGGTTTTGTTTGGAAAAATGTGACGGTGCGGGCACATTTTAGTTACAGTCTCATGGGCTGATTCTCAAATACGCAGACGTCATGGAGTGACCGCGGCTCTCTTGGCGTTAGGCGATACGGCAAGAAACTACCAAGTAGTGGGAGCATGCAAGAATAACAACTTATTTGGGCAAAGCTTGAATTGACCGATTTTTGCGGATTGTCATGCTAGTCATAATAGGGAGAGGGTCATTGGAAGTGAGGTATATGGCAAGAAACCTTGAAAATCAATACGCTCAAAATTTACAAGTATTCCAAATATAATCTACACTTTCCCCAATTTTCTGTACTTGGTAAAAAAAGTTAACTTCTGAGTAAATGAAATTCTTTGTTGTCGCAGTTGAAGACTATATCTCAGCCCTGGTTTCCTCCGATAGCCTTCGCTGAGCCACGGGAAAATACAGTGTTTTTCATCCCAAAATACACAGTTCACCTTATTGGACGTGACTCACCCCTCTGCTATGAGATTAAATTTAAATAAAAGCCCTATTTCTTATATAAATCCGAAAGGGATAAGTTGCGCACAAATCGTGAATTTGAGTAATCACCGAATTGACCAAACACAACAGAAGGGAGGAAATAATGAAAAAGAAGTTCATTTTATTGGTGGCAGCCTTGATGATAGCGTTGCCAATGAGCGCGCAAGCAATCCAGCCCGACGCATCTTATCTGTCTGCGCAGGAGAAAAACCAACAGAAATGGGCAGCGGAAGATAAGCAGATCGATAAAAAACTGGCGGCGCTTGAAAAAAGGTTTGGGAAGAAACCGAACATAATCTACATCTTGGCCGACGACGTCGGCTGGGGTGAGATGGGCTGGCAGGGCGGCGGCAAGC
>Ga0209427_10001439_pt1 | contig 27420 bp, 25 predicted proteins | sample DeeMarSWOR136_30_FD_187465 | JGI IMG/M metagenome (GOLD analysis project Ga0209427, IMG submission 187465) | Marine sediment microbial communities from White Oak River estuary, North Carolina - WOR-1-36_30 (SPAdes) (version 2) | ecosystem: Environmental > Aquatic > Marine > Intertidal zone >...
GAGCCGTCAGACTTTTGTTTTAGGTGGGGACCCGCAGAACGAGCAGCGCATAATTGGCTTGCAAAACCACCGCCAAAAGGCGATTATTGTGGTTATGCATGGACGGGAGAACAAAGACAAACTCGGTGCTGCTCGGGAGCGGATGCTCAGGTGGGACCTGAAGGGGCGTGGTATTTCTGATCCGCGTGTGTTGGCTGTGATGGCCGAGGTTCCAAGGGAGGAGTTCATCCCCAATTCACATCGGTCGCAGGCTTACAGCGACGGCCCGCTGCCCATCGGATTGGACCAGACGATTTCTCAGCCGTACATCGTGGCTCTGATGACACAGGAGCTCCGGGTCGATCAGGACTGCGAGGTTCTGGAGATTGGGACGGGCAGCGGATATCAGACGGCTGTCCTTTGCAAGCTGGCAAAGAAGGTCTATACGGTCGAGAGATTCAATGAATTGACTGAGTCGGCCCAGGCGGTCTTGGGCAGATTGGGGATCAACAATGTCGAGTTCATCGTCGGTGACGGCAGTTGCGGCTGGCCGGCGGCGCGATTGCCGGCGTCGGGATGCTTCGACCGGATCATGATTACCGCGGCGGTGCCGGGGATACCGGAACCCGTGGTCGGGCAGCTTGCCGGCAGGGGTTTGATCGTCGCGCCCGTAGGAGGCGGGGGAGTGCAAGAATTGGTGGTCTGTGAGAAGAGGGCAAGTCGATTCATAGAAAAAGCCATCTGTGACGTCCGGTTCGTCAAGCTCATTGGCAAGCACGGGTTCGACCAATAAGTTATCATCATGACAGAGGCTGGTAGGAAATCACAAACTCAGCTTGATTTGTCGATGCCCGTTCGGTACCTCAAAGGTGTCGGGCCGGCTAGGGCCGAGACGTTTGCCCAGTTGGGCGTCGAGACAGTGGGGGACCTGCTCGAGTACTACCCGCGCGACTGGAATTTCGTGCCGGAGCCAACCAAGATCAGCCACATACGGCCCAACCACAGGGTCGCTCTTATCGGGATGATCGAGTCGATAGACTACCAGAGTTATCGCCGACAACCGATTCTTGAAGCCTTCATTAGTGACGATACGGGCGTGTGCAGAATGGTGTGGTTTCATGGTGGGTATCTTCGCCATCAATTGGAGCCGGGCCAAGTCATCATCGCATCGGGCAAGGCGACGCTTTACAAACATCAACTGCAACTGACGAATCCGAAGTTCTTTGTCCTCGACGAAGAACATCCACACGCGGCTGAGCATTTTAGCGGTGGGGTCTATCCTGCGTGCAGTGGACTGAGCAGCGCGCAGATCAAGCGAATCATTGCTCCTGTACTCGGCAGCGTGACGGACCTCATCCCGGAGTTCTACGACGAGAGTTTTCTGAAGACGGCGGACTTGATACCCCGAACGGATGCGTTTGCCTGGATCCATCTGCCGCCGGATGAAGGGAAACTGGCACAGGCCAAACGCCGATTGAAGCATGACGAGCTGTTCCTGATGCAGTTGGGATTGGCGCTCCGTCGGTACAAGGTCCAGCATTTCTCTGCGGCGGCTCCATGTGTTTGCACTGACGATATCGACAGCAGGATTCGAAAGCGATTCCCGTTTCTACTCACCGAGGATCAGGATACATGTATCTCGGAAATCGTCACCGACATGGGCAAATCGGAGCCGATGAATCGGCTGTTGCAGGGCGACGTGGGCTCGGGCAAGACGGTGGTTGCGCTTTATGCCGCACTGCTGGCGGTCGCCAACAAGATGCAGGTAGCGATCATGGCGCCGACGGAGATTCTCGCCGGCCAGCACTTTCTCAGCATCGAGAGATACCTGAAGAACAGCAACGTCCGGCGCATTATGATCACAGGCGGCCTGACCGGCAAAAAGAGGAGCGATGCCCTGGATGCGATCCGTTCGGGCCAGACGGACATTGTCGTCGGGACCGTGGCATTGTTGCAGGCTGACATAGAATTCCAGAAGCTTGGTCTGGTCATCATTGACGAGCAGCACAAATTCGGCGTCGCGCAGCGCGCGCAGCTACGTAAGCAGACGACGCCACACTGCCTTGTGATGACGGCCACGCCGATCCCGCGGACGCTTGCAATGACGGCATTCGGTGATCTGGATGTCTCGCTGATCAAGCACTTGCCTCCGGGCCGAGGCGCCGTTGTGACGCGCTGGGTAGACCGGCATAATCGACAGAAAGCCTACGAGTTCATTCGCGAGCGGCTCAAGGCAAAGAAACAGGCCTATTTCGTCTATCCACGGATCACCGCGGTCGAGCAGGCCGGGGAGGTCAAGGCCGCGACCGATGAGTGGCAGTATCTTTCGACGACGGTCTTTCCGGAATTTACGGTCGAGCTTCTGCACGGGCAGATGCCCTCGGCGAAGAAGCAGCAGGTGATGTCGGAGTTTCGACGGCGGAAAATCGACGTGATGGTATCGACGGTTGTCGTGGAGGTCGGGGTGGACGTGCCGAACGCGACGATCATGGTGATCGAGGGGGCGGATCGATTCGGTTTGGCCCAATTGCATCAGTTAAGGGGGCGAATCGGCAGATCGGAGGCCAAGTCGTACTGCCTTCTGTTTGCAGAGACGGACAACGAAACAGCCAAGAGCCGGCTGGAGATCATGACGCGCAGCAATGACGGCTTCGAGCTCGCCGAGCATGATCTGAGGCTGCGCGGGCCGGGGGAGATGTTCAGTACGCGCCAGCATGGCCTGCCCGATCTGAAAATCGCTGATATCGTGGATGATTTCGATTTGTTGGTGATGGCGCGAAAAAATGCATTCGAGATGGTTTCTCGCGATCCGATGTTGACAAAAGCCGCGCATAAGAACATTCGCCGGGCGCTGTTGGCCAAGTTCGGCGACGCCATTGGACTGGCGGACGTTGCCTGAAGAAGCGATGCTTTTCAGTTTGCGATTTGCAGCGAACGTTTTACAATCATCTCCTTGAAGATTGACCTATGAGGATTAGTTATAAAAACAATCGCCTGGAGAGGGGGCTCATCGGTGCAAACGCCCTGATAGCGGGCGTGGTCGTCGCGTCCTTCGTTTCGCTGTTTGGCTTCGATGAGCCGTTGCTTCCGGCGTGGATTTTGTACATCATACAGGTGGCCTGTCTTTGCCTCTTTGTTGCGGAGAAGGTTGTCCGGCTGTTCAACGCCGTCTCAAAGGTCGAATTCTGGCGCGCCAACTGGTTTGAAATCCCGCTTCTGCTTGGACTTGGTATTGCCGTATTTGGAGCCAGGCGTTGGTTCTCGACAAGCGGAGCAGAAGCGGCGATCATTCAGTATTTCGCGGTCGGCCTCTATCTTGTTGTCCAGGTCGTTGCCAAGCTTTGCCGGACCAGCGTCAATGTGGCGGCCTCCGGCAAAAATCCAACACAGACCTTGATTGTGAGCTTCGTTGTCCTGATCATTTCGGGAGCGGGGCTGCTCATGCTGCCGGCGGCATCGGCCCCCGGAAAAGAAAACTTGAGCTTTGTCGATGCCCTGTTTACGGCGACCAGCGCGACCTGTGTCACCGGGCTGATCGTCAAAGACACCGGCCAGGATTTCAGCGTTATGGGACAGGTGGTTATTCTGACGTTGATTCAGCTTGGCGGGCTGGGCATCGTGGTGTTCGGGGCGGTTTTTGCCCTGCTCTTGGGCCAGGCGTTGAGCTTGCGAGAGTCCGTGGCCATGCAGGACTTGCTCAGCGCCAGCACGATCAGCCGGATCGGGAAAATGATCGCTTTTATTTTCGTCGCGACGACATTCATTGAAGCGCTCGGCGCGGTCAGTCTCTTCGGGATGTGGGAGGGCAGCATTCATCACAGGTGGTTCTGCAGCGTCTTTCATTCCATCAGCGCTTTCTGCAACGCAGGCTTCAGCCTGTTCGGCACGAGCTTCGTCGAGTACGACCGGAGCTGGCAGGTATACGTTGTTGTCTGTCCGCTCATCATCCTGGGCGGGCTTGGCTTCAGCGTGCTCTACGATCTGGCGAATATCGCCGCCGATCGGGTGAGACGGTTTTTCAAAAAGTGGTTCAACAAGCGATACAGATTCGCGATGGAAGCGCCGAAAAGGATGCGGCTTCAGACCAAGATCGTTCTGATGGTGAGCACATCGTTGATCGTCCTGGGGGCCTGTGCGATTCTTCTGTTCGAGCGCTATGCCGCAGGTCCGGATGCGGTCCAGGGCTCCGCCAACGGCCCCGGCACACCGGGAATGACCGGTGCCCTGTTTCAGTCGATCAGCGCCAGGACGGCGGGCTTTAACACCGTTGATATCTCGGCGCTGTCCCCATCGAGCAAGTTTATTTTGATTCTGCTGATGTTCATCGGGGGCTCGCCCGGCTCGACCGCCGGGGGGATCAAGACGGTAACGGTGGCGGTGGTCGTCATGACGGCCGTGGCCGCCCTGCGAAGGCGCCATGAAGTTGAGATGTTTCGACGCTCCGTTCGGATCGTTGTGGTCGGCCGGGCGATTACGGTGACGCTGCTTTTCGTCGCGGTTCTGTTCTCTGTGACATTGGCTCTGAGCGTGACGGAGAACTCGAATGGCTTCACCATGTCGGACGTAATCTTCGAAGCCGGTTCGGCTCTTGGGACCGTCGGCCTGACGACCGGGATCACGCCGTTTTTGACAACGGCCGGAAAAATGATTATTATCACGACGATGCTCGTCGGCCGGCTCGGCCCGCTGACGCTGTTGGCAGCCCTGACGTTTAACTTGAAGCCGGCTCGTTACGACTACCCGGACGAAGCGGTCATTGTCGGATGAACAAATTGAAGCGTATCTCACGGAGCTTGAGGCGAAATACGAGATACGAAATACGAGGTACGAGATATGAAGCGGTTTGCGGTGATCGGACTGGGGCGGTTCGGGCAGAAACTGGCGATCGCGCTGGCCATGAGCGGCGCCGAAGTGATCGCCATTGACAAAGACCGAGACCAGATCGAGCTGATCGCAGATCAGGTCAGTCACGCCGTCCGGCTCGACAGCACGGATGAAGAGGCCCTCAAGGCCCAGGGGGTAGATAAGGTTGACGTGGCCATCATCGGAATCGGACAAAGTACAGGCGGCTTCGAGGCGGCCATTCTGACGGTCGTAAACCTTCGCCAGATGGGTATCAAGCAAATCTACGCCCGGGCCGAGGACCTGATTGCCGGCGAAGTCTTTTCCAAGGTGGGGGCGACGGAGGTGATCTACCCCGAAATCGAATCGGCCCAGCGGTGGGCCTATAAGCTCATCGCCCCGCAGATCGGCGAGAAAATTGATTTTGCAGAGGGCTACAGCCTGGCTCGGATCAAGGCGCCGCTGAGCTTCGACGGCAAGACGGTCATGGATTTGCAACTCCGGCAGAAGTACAACGTCAATCTGGTCCTCATCAAGCGGGGCGAGAACGCCCGGAAGGTCAAAGGCGAGAAGGGCAAGATTATCAACGTTCCTATGCCGAGCACTGTGATTTACCTGGAAGACATCCTCATGGTCGCCGGCTCCGATGCCGATCTGGCAAAGCTTCCGCAGGAGTAACACACTGCTCGTAATCACAGATTGACACGGACTACGACGATATCGAAGGAAAATGAGGGAATTAACAGAAAACCTGCTCGCTGAGATCACCAGGCGGTTGGCCCAGTCAATCCAGCCGGAAAGGATCTACCTCTTCGGTTCACATGCCACCGGTCAGGCGGATGATGACAGTGATGTTGATTTGCTGGCCGTCGTGCCCGACACGGAAAAATCTTTGCGGGAAATTGCTATTGAAGGAAGAAAAAGCCTCTGGGATGTCCAAATCCCTTTGGATTTGATAGTGTGCACGCAATTCCAATTTGACAGGTTTCGCAACGTTAAGAACAGTATTATGAACGAGGCGTTTTGCTTTGGCAGGATTGTATATGGACCCTAAGACCGAGCTTGCCAGACGGTTTCTTATGCGCGCTGATGATGACCTGCGACTATCTGAACTCATTCTGAAAGATTCAGATCCAGTGTTCTGGGGGGCGGCTTTTCACGCACAGCAGTGTGCCGAGAAAGCTCTCAAGAGCCTGCTTACTTTTCACGACATAAGAGCCGGCAAAACACATGACATTGATGGTTTACTGAAGCTTAGCTTGCCTGTTCTTCCTGACCTGGGGAAAGTGAAGGAACGGGCGAGCACGTTAACAGCCCATGCCGTGGATTCACGTTATCCTGTTCAGTATAGTGATGTTGCCAAAAAAGAGGCAATCGAAGCACTTGAGATTGCTCGTTACTATATTCGAGTCCATTCTGAATGCACTGCCTGATTTTGCTCAAGAATAGTCGTTCAACGCTCTCTGAAGGGCCGCACTGAGATAAGGGAACTCAAGGTAGGAAAATTTACGATGATCAAGATAAAGCACATTGTAGGTATTCTCTGTACTGCAAGCTTGTTACTTCTACCCGGCTGTGAAGCGAAGGAAGACGAGGGTGAGCAAACGGACGCCCCCGAGCAAGAGTCGCCCAAATACGGCGTTGTCGCGTTTGAACAAATCGACGACGCTTACACGAAGACAAATGCCTGGAAATATGAATGGAAGATCGAGTTGGACCCCGACCAGAGTCGCGACAACACATTTGAATTGTTCAAGCGTACAGAGATCATCTCCGTCCACGGTCACGCCGACATTCATCCCCAGATTGCCAGGCAGGTGCTCCTGGAAGCCAGTGACGTCGAGAAATACAAGGGCGAGCAATTGAAGTTTCAGTTCCGCATAGGAGATGAAGCTCCGGCGGACGACTTTTCCAACTATGGGCAGCGTCTGTCCGGGTGGAGCTATGGGATTTCCATCGGCAACATGGGTACGTCGAACTTCATGCTCTTTCCCGGAACAGGCATTGCAAATATCAAGATAAACAAAGAAGGTACGTTTGTCGGGTCCAGTCTGGAACTCGTATCCTTTGAGACCGAAAAAGAGGGCGTCAAGTACAAGAATCGAGTCGTGTTGAAAAAGACGCCGGTTAGCTCCAAAGAAGAATCGCCTCGAAGCTGAAGCGCGACAGGCAGAGGATCAGGTTCTTCGGAATTTCCTGAGGGCGTCGAGGAGGTTCTGCATATCTTCCGGCAGCGGGGCCTCGAACTTGACGTGCTCTTCGGTTTTGGGGTGTTTGAATTCAAGAGTGAAGGCGTGGAGGGCCACACGGCTGATGACCGGTTCCTGCACCGCCGGTTCACCATCGGCCAACTGCCAGGGATAAACGAGCTTGCCGCCGTACATATCATCGGCGACGATGGGATGCTTGATGTACGAGAGGTGGATGCGGATTTGATGCGTTCGCCCGGTCTTGGGGGTGAGTTTCAGTAGAGAGAAGCCACGGAAGCTTTCGATGGTCTCGTAGAGGGTGATCGCTTCCTTGCCGGTATCGGGCCTGATGGCGTATTTCTCTCGGACTCTCGGGTGCGCGCCCAGCGGGGCTTTGATACGATCGGCGGTCAGTTCAGGTGTGCCGTGAACGACGGCCAGATAGGTTTTGTTGACCTGGCGGCGCTCGAATTGTTTGGCAATCCTCCATTGGGCGGCGTCGTTCTTCGTGGCCACCATCACGCCGGTGGTGTTTCTGTCCAGTCGATGGACGATGCCGGGACGGAACTCGCCGAGTCCACTGGACAACTGATTCGAGTGGAACGCCAGAGCGTTGACGAGCGTGCCGTGCGTGTTGCCGCGCGCCGGGTGCACAAGTATGTCAGGCTGCTTGTTGAGGACGATCAGATCGTCATCTTCGTAGATGATGTTCAGCGGGATGTCCTCGGGCAGAATATCTTTGCTGGGCGGCTCAGGCAGGCTCAGGCGGATCTCGTCGCCCGGACTGAGCTTCTGACTCTGTTTGCCGGTTTTGCCGTTGACGGTTACGGCCCCTTGCTTGATGGCATCCTGGAGGAATTTCCGGCTGAAATTGCTGAACCGGCCGTGGAGGTATTTGTCGAGTCTGCGCTCCTTGACAGAATGTCCGACGTGGAGTATCAACGGGCCTTCGTTTTCATCTAAGGCCATATGCTGTAAATCATCTCCCGGACACATTGTTCGCTCCGAACGAGAAGGTAGAATTCTCAATTCTCCACGGGAACGTTGGCCTCTGCCGGAGGATTGACCGTTACGGGAAAATTCAGGTCGAGGTCAAGCGGCCTGTAAATATTGAAGGGCGGAATGATGTCCGTTGGTTGACTGGCGTCCGGCGGCTCTATCTGGACCGAAGGCTGGGCGGCAGCGACGGGCTTCGGCGCCGGCCCGAAAACGACCTCCTGCTCGTAGTCGGCCATCGTTGCGAGCCGGCGTTTCGCCTGGACGATGGCGACGGTCGCCTCGAAATCACGGTTCGCCGCGACGTCCTGATAGATCTGCCGGGCCTGTTCAAAGTTGCCCAGCTCTTCCTCGCAAAGGCCAAGGCCGAACTTAGCAGCGGCCGCTAACGAAGGATCATCCGGACATCGTTGCAGGGCTTCGTTGTAGCTGCTCTTGGCCTCATTTATCTGCGACGCGAAATACTGCTCTTCTACATTGCCGTAGTGGACCTCGGCCCGCAGGGCTTCGGCTCGTTTGATGAGCGCCAGAGCCGCCATGCGGTCGTTTTTCGTGCTTTGAGCGAACGTCTGAAGCCCTTTAGCCGGCTGGAGAAGCATAAACGAGGCGTCTCTTCCCTGATCCTGGGCCTGGAGGATCTGCACTTTGGCGCCCGCGAGCTGGTTGATCAGATTCGTAAAGTCGGCGTGCTCTCGCACCCGGACCACGTTGACGTTGTACACTCTCCAGGTGTAGATGCCTATGCCTACGATAACCACTACGCACACCATGATAATCGTTGCGAGATTCTCTTTCGTCCATTGCGGCAGGTGGCTGAGCCATTCAGCCAGCTCATTTGTTTTCAACTCGTGCCGATGGTCGGATTTCATATCTTTCTCCGTTATCGTATGCCGTATATCCTGATGTCGTATATCGACCCGCGACCGAAGAGCGGCGACCGATGAGCATTGTAGCAGGGTTTGTTTTATCTTGCAACGGCCATGTTTTCTGATTAGAATCCGGGCCGGCAACGAATTGAAAGGACTTTAATGTTCAAAAAAGGGCAGAATTCTCCATTTGTCGTTCTTTGGATATCCGTGGTTTTAGCAGGCTCTGCTTACACTGGCGGGACTGAAGGCGGGCCGGAGGTCTCCTGGGACCCGGCCAAGTATATTGGCCTTGACGAGATCGAGCCGGGGATGGAGGCCTATTGTCTGACGGAGTACGGCCGGGCCGGGATTGAGAAATTCGGCATGAAAGTCGTGGATGTCGTCCGCAACATCAATCCAAGTTCGGGTCCCGGCAGCCGGGATGCAATTCTTGTTGAAGGGACCGATCAACGCTGGATGCACACCGGGCCGGTCGCCGGATGCAGCGGCTCGCCGGTGTATATTGATGGGCGATTGGCCGGGGCGCTCGCTTTCACATGGGCGTACGCGAAAGACCCGCTCTACGGGGCAACGCCAATCGAAGAGATGCTTCGGATCGGTTTGGGCTCCGGGGCCGGCCGTTCCGAGACGGGACCCAGGCATGTGGATCTTGCGTTAGACCTCTCGGGGCCGATTGATCTGCTCCGGGTCGACAAGCAACTCGAGAGCGCACTCGTCGGAGCTAGCCGGGGCCTTCGCGGGGCGAACTACCTGCCATGCCCTCTGGTCACGTCCGGCCTGCCGGCGGGGGTTTCCGAGCAGTTGACTGCTCTCGCCGAGCCGTTCGGCTTCGTGGTGGTCGTCGGAGGTGGCGCCGGGGCCGGCGACGACGTCGGAGCCAGTGAAAAGGCCCGATTGGTGCCGGGAGCCTGCCTGGCCGTGCCGATGGTCTCCGGCGACATCTCTATGGCCACCTATGGAACCGTCACCGACGTCGTGGGTGATAAGGTTTACGGCTTCGGCCACTACTTGCTCGGCCAAGGCCGGATCGACTTGCCGATGGCCACCGCGAAGGTCCACACGGTTGTCTCCAACGTCGCGAGTTCCTTTAAGCTGGCCAGCGTCTTAAAGACGGTTGGTGCCCTGACGCTCGACGAGGCCACCGGGATCGTCGGCGAAATTGGGGCCGAAGCAACGATGATACCGCTGACAATACGAATAGACCGGTACAACGAGACGCAAGAACGCCTCTACAAGTGCCGGCTCCTGAATAATCGACTGCTCACGCCGTTCTATCTTCGCGTGGCGGTGGCCGGGGCCGCTTTTCAACTCGGTGATTTTCCGCTGGAGCATACAATCAAATACAACGTTGCGATCGGCATAGAGGGCGGCAGATCGGTGAGCTCCCAAAATATCTCGAGCGGCATGGGTCTCAACGAGCTGATCCTCGAGAGCTACGCTTCGGTCGGGCTTCTCATGAACAATCCCTATGAGAGAGTGGACATTGAATCGATCGCGTTCGATATTCGGATTTTGCCGAAGAGCAGTATTTCACATATATGGTCGGTCGAGTTGTCCGATGCGAAGGTCAAGGCCGGCGAAAATGTCGAGATAAGCGTTGTCGTCGAGTCGGTTTTGGCGCCGAAGAAGAACTATCGTTGCAGACTGGAGATACCTGAGAATCTGGCGCCCGGCAAGTACGAGCTGACCGTGTGCGGCTCGCGGGATTATGAGCGATTTCTCGTCAAGGCCGTGCCTCACAGATTTGTCGCCCAGAGTCTTCCCGGTTTGATTCGTGCGCTCAACAACTCTCTGCAGATCGGCAGAGACAAGCTGTATTTCCTTCTGACTTTGCCCCCGAGGGGAGTGATCGTTGAGGATGCCGAACTGCCTGATCTGCCGGCAACCAAGACGTTGGTCCTGCAGGACACCAAGAGGGCGCTGAGCGTGCTGCCCTACTCGCACTGGCTGGAACGCAGCGTGGAAACGGACACCGTCGTGATCGACAAAAGTGTCCTGCCTATAATTGTTGAAAGATGAACTCAGAGAACACGTAGAATGTGCAGCGCACGCCACGGGCGTGTTTTCCCATTTAGGAAGTTGTAATGAGAGATAAGCGCGGCTGTAACGTCACATGGATTTCCATCGCTCTGCTCTGTCTGGCGCTGAGCTCGACATGTTTGGCAGTCAGCAGCAAGGTGTTCCGTCATACCCGGAGTGCCGATTTGCTGAAGGGCCGGACCGAGAACGTTGTCATTGGGTCCCGGGGAACGATACAACTCGGGCGGGCCGCTGAAGCGCTGATTGACCGGTTCAAAGGCTTCAACGATGTGTGGTCCGTCAACAGCATCGTTGTCAGCGGCGGAACCGTCTATTTTGGCACAAGCCCGAACGGGGCGGTCTATAGGCACAGCATCGGCAGACTGACAAGGATCTATCCGTCGGATGCAAACCAGACTGAATCCACAGAGAAGACAAACGAGGTAACAGAGACCTACGGCGGAATTGTCGAAGTTGAGGAGCACCTGTCGAACGAGCATATTTTTGCCCTGGCCACGGACGTAGCCGGCAGGCTGTTAGCAGGTATCAGTGGCAAAACGTGCAAACTCTGCCGGTTCGAAGGTGATAGGATGGACGTGATTCTTGAGCCGTCCGATGCCAGCTATATCTTCGCGATTGCGGTGGACGCCGGCGGAAGTATCTACCTGGGGACCGGGCCCGAGGGCAAGGTCTTCAGACTCGATGCTCTCGGCAGAAAGGCCGAGCTTCTGTATGATAGTCCCGACAAAAGCATCCTTTCGCTTGCCGTCGGGCAGGATAGCTGGATCTATGCCGGAAGTGACACGCGGGGATTGGTCTACAAGATCAACTCTCGCACCAAAAAGACGACGGTTCTATACGACAGCGACGAGCCGGAGATAACGGCGCTGCTGTCCGCGGCAGACTCCGCATCAAATGCGGATCTGTATGCGGCGGCGACCTCGGCCAAAGTCGTCCAGACTCAGGCGAAGTTTGCCGCATCGGCGCTCAGCCGGCCGTCGCCCGGTCGGCCTGAGGCCGAGGCGAAAGGGGACGGGAGTCCCACCGATGACACAGGCGGCCGAAAACTTGAGATTCCAAATACGGAAGTGCCAAGCGATGCGAAACCGGCCAAGCCGCCGCAACCGGTTGCCAAGGGCGCCAAACCGGGACAAGCCAGCCATATTTACAGGATCACGCAAGACGGATTTGTGACGGAGGTCTTCGGTGAGCCGGCGGTTTTCTTCTGCCTGGCCGAGCAGAACGGGGCGTTGCTTGTCGGGACCGGCAACAAAGCCGAGCTTTATACCGTCGATCCGGTCTCGGAGCAGCAGGCGGTCGTCTATGAAGACGAGCAGGCCGCCCAGATCACGGCCGTCACCGTAGCCGGCGACGAGGTGTATCTGGGAACGGCTAATCCGGCCAAGCTCATGAAGCTCAGCTCGAGCTTCGCCTCCGAGGGGACGTACACCTCCGACTTGATCGACGCCGGGCAGCCGGCGAATTGGGGCAAACTCCAGCTCGAAGCCGATATTCCGCGAGGGTGTAAGGTTCTGGTCGCGGCGCGCAGCGGAAACGTCAAGGACGTGAACGATCCGACTTTTTCCGACTGGTCCGAGCCGGTGGAAGTGACCGAGCCGGTGCAACTGCCCTGCCCGCTGGGCCGATTCTGTCAATACAAGCTTGTCTTGCAGAGCCGGCACGGCCAGGGCAGCCCGGTCATAAGAGAGATCGCCGTGGCCAGTACGGTCCCCAACCTGGCGCCGAGGGTGGCGTCTGTCGCTGTGACTCGAACGAAGGGGGCCGGCAAAGAAGGCGTTTTCAAAATCAGCTACGCCACCAAGGACGACAATGCGGATGAACTCACGTACAAGATCGACTTCAGGAAAATCGGAAGAACAAACTGGATTGAGCTGAAAGACGAGATCGCAACGAGCAGCTTCGAATGGGACGGAAAGACCGTCGAAGACGGCCGGTACGAAATCAGGGTCACGGCAAGCGATGCCGGGAGCAATACGACCACAACCGCGCTGACGGGCAGTCGCGTCAGCGAGCCGGTCGTCGTCGACAACACCGGGCCGGTCGTTCACGACGTAAAGATAACATCGGCTCTTGAGGCGGGGCGGGACTATAGGATTTTCAGTGTCAAGGCGTCCGACGAGCTAAGTGCGATCAGCAAACTGGAATATACGATCGACAGCAATGCCCAGTGGGTGAGCACCGTGCCGGATGACCTGGTGTATGATACGACGAACGAGAATTTCACCATTAAGATCGATGCCGACGAAGATTTGCCGAAAGGCGAGCACATCCTGACGATCAAAGTCACCGATGCGGTCAACAATGCGACGTACAAGACCTTTGAAGTCCATATCGATTAGCGAATGATGCCTGGCCATCGTGCGATACATTGAATTCGAAAAAGTCGCGGCAACGGTTGAGTCGCTTTGCATATCAGCCGGGTATGAATTACCTGAGGACGTCCTGGCTGCTCTTCGGAAGGCGGCACAGAACGAATCCAATCCGGCTGCTGCAAGAGTCTTGAATCAGCTCGTCGAGAATGCCCGCATCGCCTCGGAGGAGAGAATCCCGTTATGCCAGGATACAGGGCTTGCGGTGGTATTTGTCGAGCAGGGTGGGCAGGTGGCTGTCAAACCGGCCGGCGACGGGCGAGAAACACTATTCGATGCGATCAACGCCGGTGTTGCGGCGGGTTTCGAGAAAGGCTATCTGCGCAAAAGCGTCGTTGATGACCCTTTGAATGGACGCAAGAACACCGGTTCCAATAGACCGGCGATCATTCATCACACGATCGTTCCCGGCGAGACGCTGAAGCTGACCGTGATGACCAAAGGCGGCGGGTGTGAGAACAAGAGCCAGTTCAGGATGTTCCGGCCCACGGCCTCTCGAAGTGAGATTATCGACTGGATCGTTGAGGTTGTGGGCTCTGCCGGTGCTGATGCCTGTCCGCCTTTTGTGGTGGGAGTGGGAATTGGGGGCGATTTCGAGCTGAGCTGTTTGCTGAGCAAGAGGGCCCTGTGCCGAAATCTGGGCGAAAGACACGGCGATGCGTTCTACGCCGAGCTTGAGGCGGATCTGCTTTCGAGAATCAACATGCTTGGCGTCGGTCCGCAGGGACTTGGCGGCGATACAACCGCGCTGGCTTGTTTAGTCGAAACGGCGGCGTGCCATATTGCTTCGCTTCCGGTGGCCGTGAATATCGAATGTCACAGCCACCGGCACAAAACAGCAATAGTCTAACGGGTAGCGTCCACGCCCAGCGCGCCTTACGGCGGATCCTTGTGGGGCCAGCCGAATTTCTCGAATTGGCCGAATTCCATTTCTGACCTGTCGCTGGTATCTTCTTTTAGAGCCGACCGCACTTCTTGGACGTGCGCATCGACAAAGACCGCGTTAATGGTGCCGGCATTCAAGTTGCCGTGTGAGGTGCCGTGGAAGGTGCCGAACCAGTCCCGGCCGTCGGGGCAGAGGGCATTGTCGTTAAGCACCCAACTGCAGCCGGGCCTGAGCCACATGTTTTCGGCAGCGAAGAAGAAAACCTCGGATGTGGGTCTCGTGATCTCGGCACGTTTGTAGACGCCCCCCCCGCTGGCAGAGCCGTATGGGTCTCCTGATTTGGAGCCCAAGTAGGCGTTCATGCTGTAGCTGTAGTAAGGAACGACCGGTATGGAAGGGTCGTGGCTGGGATGCCGGGTGCCCTCAGATTTTGCAATAACCGCGAACGACGGACACAGATGAACCTTCCCCTCTTTCAGGTAGGGCCAAAATGGGCCGTCCGCAGGGTATCTCGGATCATGCCACCGGCAGAAACGCTGGTACCCGCCGACAGGCTGCTCTGTCTTGACCAGAGAGACCCATGCATACGGGTATCGGTCGTCGTGGTCGTCCAGGTACATGGCCTGGGCTATGCCGTATTGACGCAGGTTAGCCCGACAGCCCATTTCCCTGGCTTGCTCTTTGACCCGCTGCAAGGCCGGCATTAAGATCGCCAGCAGAATGGCAATGATCGCAATGACCACCAAAAGCTCGATTAGAGTAAATCCCCTTTGCTTGTTCATGACGCTACTCCTTCCGTACCTTGCCGCTACTTGACTTTTCTCACAACATAGGCTCGGCAGAACAGGGCTTAGCACTCAGACTAACGAAGGGAACCGAGTATTATCCTACTTGAAGGGCTGCCTGTGGGGCCAGCCGTATTTCTCGTTTCGGCCGGACTCCGCCTCCGCCCTGCTGCCGTCAGGGCCCAGTCCCGAACGCACTTCCCGGGAGGAACCGTCCACAAAAACGGCGTTGACCGTTCCGGTATCGAGGTCTCCGCTCATCGGGCTATGAAACGTACCGAACCAGTCCCGACCGTCGGGACACAGGGCGTTGTCGTTGAGTACATTCGAGTTGCCGGGCCTCATCCACATATTTTCGGCCGCAAAGAAGAAGACGTCCGAATTGGGTCGTGTAATTTCTGAGCGTTTATAGATCCCGCCGCGTCCCGTGGAGTCTACGGCACAGGAACCGCCTGCATCACCGGTCTTGGCGCCCAACCAGGAATTCATACTGTAACTATATTGAGGAATCACCGGGATGGACGGATCGTGGCTGGGATGTCTTGTGCCCTCGGATTTGGCCAGAACTTTGAACGACGGACACAAATTGACCCCCTTTTCTGGCATATAGAACCAGAAGGGTCCGTCAGGAGGATATCTGGGATCATGCCACCGGCAATAGCGCTCGTACCCGCCCACGGGGTGCTCGTTGGCCACCAAGGACCGCCACGCCGATGGATAGCGGTCGTCATGGTCATCCAGGTACATCGCCTGGACGACCCCATACTGGCGCAGGTTGGCCCGACAGCCCATTTCCCTGGCCTGTTCTTTGACTCGCTGCAAGGCCGGCATCAGAATCGCCAGCAATATGGCAATGATCGCGATCACAACCAACAGCTCGATCAGCGTGAATCCCCTTTTCTTGCTCATGAAAAAACTCCTTCACTATCTTCTCATTTGTCGTACTCGTTCAGCACCCTGCCCACAGAGGTAAATCGACATAATACGTGTATCGGCTCAAGATTAATCGGGCATTGTCAATAATCTTGCAGTCGTGCCATCCAGCCGCTTCCGTCATTGGGCGTCCTCTTCGAGGATACGCCTCGGCAAAGAAGTCACGCGGGCCAAAACACCGGGCCCCTTGTGACGGTCTTCTTCTCAGTAATCTTTGAACCGTCTGACCCACTCTGGCCAGTCGCTCGACTGGACGCCGCCGGCCAAGGTATACGGACCCGATATGTCAAATGTCTTGTGCCACTTCAGCGTCCACAACTCTTTCAAGCCGACCTTTCTTACCGACCAGTCCATAAAGGCCGCGTTCAGAAATCCCTCATGGCGGTTGATGCAACAACGGGCCATGTTATTGCCGGACCACGCCGCAAACTCGTTGGCGGCAGGAGCATGCGTTTCTAACGGCCAAAGGTCAAAACGCAGAGCCTCAATAAACCATGGCACATAGCTTGCGCCACGTCCGCCGGCGGTCTTCCACCCGTGCTCGACGGAAACACCGCCCTCATACGTGGTGGCACTTCGCGGAATAAGGCAGTAGCCATTGATACCGTAGCTGCCGGCTATACCCCACTCTGAGAGATTGTTACCCGTAAAGATGCCCCACGCATTGAAGATATTGAACGTCGGGGCTGTGTTGCCATGTTCGTCAAAGAGGGGTTTCGTGGCCGACGGGCAGAACCAGAGCTCATTTGTCTTCCAGCTCTTGTAGGGTTGCTCCAGGTACCGCATCCACCAGTAGGCAGGGGTCCCCGGATCAGAGTCCCAGAATTTGCCGTCGTTGGCCTCCGTATACATTGACGCAATGAGATTCCACTGTCTCAGCGTCCCCAGGCACTTTATCATTCGGCCTTGTTCTTTAACGCGACGCAGCGCCGGCAACAATATCGCCAATAATACCGCGATAATGGCGATGACAACCAGCAGCTCTATCAGTGTAAAACCTTTCTGTTTACCACACATGTCAATTCCTTCCTCAAATCTCCTCCAGAAAACAGGGTCTTTTCGAGAACATACTTCAACAGGAAAATCCGTCCGGCAACCAAGCACCGGCAGTCTCCTGACTATGCACTTTTTTTCAGTGATCCTGGAAAGGTCTGATCCACTCCGGCCAGTCGTTCGGCTGGACACCGCCAGCCACCGTCCAGGGTCCCGACATGTCGTATCCCCTATGCCATTTCAGCGTGTATAGCTCCTTCACCCCTACTCTTCTCGCCGAGAAGTCACAGAATGCGCTGTTGACGAATCCCTCGTGCCGGTTGATGCAGCAGCGCGCCATATGGTTTGTGCCTTGCCACGCCTCATACTCGAATTGAGCGGGCGGATCCGTACAGATCGGCCAGAGGTCGAAACGCAGAGCCTCGACGAACAGTGGTATAGCATTGCCGCCGCTGACTTGCGGCGTCCTCCAGTTATCATCAGTCCTTCGACCCCCCTCGAATGTGGTTCCCGGTGGGGTGCTCAAGACATAGCCGCTAATGCCATAGCTACCAGCGATCCCGTCGGCACACATTGTGCCGTGGTCGGCCTGAGTGTAGATGCCCCACGCATTGAAGATGTTAAACGTGGGTATCGTCACGCCGTGCTCGTCTCTGATCGGTTCTTTGGCCGTCGGGCAGAACCACAAAGGATTCTTTTTGTAGCTCTCATATTGGTCCGGCATCTGAGAGATCCACCAAAAACCCTGCGCCGTCTCGCCGCTGGGGAATCGACCGTCATTGTCCTCCACATACATGGCAAAGATGAGATTCCAGTTCTTGAGGTTCGCCAGGCACTTGATCGTTCTGCCTTGTTCCTTAACCCGCTGTAACGCCGGCATTAAGATAGCCAGCAAAATCGCGATGATCGCAATGACGACTAAGAGCTCGATCAAAGTAAATGCGTTTTGCTTGTGCATACCTATGCCCTTCCAACTACAGACATTTGGTCAACTTTGGCAGGATGCGCTTCACCGTCCTTCTGTTCCACTAACTTAACACTTTTAGCCAGCCTAGCCCGATTATGACAATTATACCCTACGTGTGACGTTCTTTCAACCCCAAAGTCACAATTTTACAGCATAATTCGTGATGGCAACATAATCGGCCGCAGCGAGTTGCTCGGGGCGTTTTGTCGGATCAACGCGGCATTGTTCGAAGATCTGGGGCCAACTTGAGATCTTTCCAAGCTCGCCGCGGGCCAGTCTGCTGCACGCCAGCAGCGTTTTGCGGCGGTGGCCCATGAAAAGATGGACAATCTCGCCGAAAAGCTCCATATTTGCCACCTGACTGGCTTTTGCCCGCCTGCGGACAAAGCGAACCATCGCCGAATCTACCTGTGGCTGGGGCCAGAAAACCGCCGGTTTTAGGGTTCTTATCGTTTCCACGTCGCCGGTTGCACCCAGAAAGATACTCAATGTGCCGTAGTGATCGGTCGCCGGGCCGGCTGTCATTCGGTCGGCCACCTCTTTCTGGACCGTGACAACCATGCCGTCCGCGATGGTTGGGCCCGCGACCAGATTCATCATTACCGGTGAGGCAACGCTGTAAGGGAGGTTTGCGACTAACAGAATCCGGCCACCACAGCTCTTGCATGCAGCCGCCAGTGCGCCCGTGACAGCACGGCTGATCGTGTGCTTGCTTTCGAGGATGTCGGCGTTGATGAGCTCGACGTCTTCGCTTTCTGCGAGTTGCTTGTCTGCGATGTGGAACAGGTTCCGGTCGAGTTCCACGGCGATTGTCCTGCCGGCGTTTTCGGCCAGGACCTCCGTCAGGGAACCCGTGCCGCACCCAACTTCGAGCACGACGTCGTCCTTTTGGATATTGGCTGAATCGACGAGCAGCCGCATCAGATTCAGGTCGATGAGGAAGTGCTGGCCGAGGCGTCCATTCGGTTCAACGCCGGCCGATGAGAGCAACTGCCGGATTTGACGCTTCGTCTGCATCGGAATTTAGAATTGAGAATGTAGAATGTCCCTCTCTCCGGATTCTTCTTCAACGCTTTCGTTCATTTGCCGTCGCAGGTTTGAACTCTCAATTCTCAATTCGACATTCTAAATTCTTCTTTGTTTTGGCCATTCGTATTGCCGTGGTGATGGCCGATTTCATGCTGGCCGGGTTGGCGAGGTTTCGCCCGGCGATGTCGAACGCAGTACCATGAGCCGGCGATGTTCTGATGATCGGTATGCCGATTGTGATATTCACGGCGTGTTCAAAGTCGAGCATTTTCACGGGGATCATTCCCTGGTCGTGGTACATGGCGACCACGCCGTCGAATTCGCCCTGGACGGCTCGCAGAAAAAGGGTGTCGGCACTGAACGGACCCAGACAGTCGATCCCCTGTTCCTGGGCCAGCAGAATAGCGGGCGATATGATACGCCGCTCCTCGTCGCCGAATTGCCCCTCTTCACTGGCGTGCGGATTCAGGGCTGAGACGCCAATTTTCGGGTGCTCAATGTCAAAATAATGCTTCAGGGCGTCGTTGAGCAGGTCGATCGGCTCGAAAACACAGCCGATTGTGAATTTGTGCCGGACCTCAAACAGCGCCTCGTGAATCGTCGCCAACGCCAGTCGCAGCGGCCCGGCGACAAACATCATCGCCTTTCGGGGCGATTTGCAGCGAGCGGCGAACATCTCCGTATGCCCCGGCCAGTCCCCACCGGCCATCTTCCAGCTTCTTTTGCTGATCGGCGCTGTCACGACGGCGTCGATAATCCCGGCCCGGGCGGCGTCGATCGCGTCCAGACAGAACCGGATCGATGCCTCGCCGGCCAGCTTGCCGGGACCTCTCACCCAGGACGGAACGGAGTACTCGTCATAATCGGCGACGACCACTTTGTATGGGTACTCGCGGCTGATTTTCTCGTGCTGATGTCGGCCCCAGAACGGCTCGATTTCCGCGGCGTCGGCAACATAGCAGAGCTGCTCGTTCATCCCGAAAATGATGAACTTTGCCGCTTTGCGGATCGCCGGGTCGGCCAGCGCCTTGACGATAATCTCCGGCCCGATACCGGCGGCATCGCCCATCGTCACGCCGATGACCATCTGTTCGGCTATCGAATTGTTGCCGTTGCTTTTCATTCTAGCCTATGATCCGCAGGTTCAGTCTTTCTTAGATGCCATACAGCGGGGCTCAAAAACCTAACTCTCTTAGTCTTTCGGCTGTCAGCGGCTGCTTCTTTGGCAAAATCCTCTCAAGCTGCCTCTTGACCGTTTTGACGATGATATCCGTCTCGATATTTACAGAATCGCCGATATTAGCCCTGCCAAGCGTCGTTCTCTTGAGCGTCTCGGGGACGATCGCTACGCTGAAGCTGTTGCCGTCCAGGCTCGCGATTGTCAAAGAGACTCCGTCCACGGCGACGGAACCCTTCACCACCATCGCCTCCAGCAGCTCGGGCCCGGCCTTAAACTTCATATCGGCAAATTCGTTGCCCCGGTCGATGACTTCTATCGTTGCCGTGCCGTCCACGTGGCCCAGGACGAAGTGCCCGCCGAACTGATCCGTTGGTTTTATGGCCCGCTCGACATTCACCTCTGATGAGGGTCTCAGCGTACCCAAGGTCGATTTTGCCAGCGTCTCGGCACTGAGGTCGAAGCTTGCGAGGGGGCCGTCGAGCCGGGCAATCGTCAGGCAGGCCCCGTTTATGGCCAAGCTATCACCGGGCGTGCTCTCGTGCGCGATTCTGCCCAAATCAATCGTCAGAGACGGTCCGCCCGTCCCGGCGCGTCGGGAAACCGACCTCACCAAACAAACCGTTTCTACAAGCCCTGTGAACATTGTAATTGACTATTCTCTGTTTTCTACTTACTATTGGAAACTGAAAATCAGAGTCCGAGTCAATTATAGATAATCAATGGTCAATAATCAATTTATAAAGGGGTGGGATCATTGTGAATACGTTCTGGCTCAAGATTGCAGGGCTCGTGGTATTGGTCCTCGGCGTGGTTGCCCTGGTCAGTTTTCTTACCTCCGGGACGCCAGAGACGGACGAGCCCGAAAAGACGTTTTACGACCAGGCCGAAGAAGATAAGGAGAGATTCTTGGCCAAACCGCAGGCCCTGGATACACAGGAGCAGCCGGCCGTTGCCAAGCCGGAACAGACGGCGGCGGAGCCGGAGAGCGTTGAATCTGCGCCGCCGGTTCCCAAGCCGGCCGAGCCGCCCAAACCGACCATAGTCTACCTTAAGCCTCTTTCCGAGATAGACACGATAGAAGCCGAGCGATTGTTGAATGTCGCCGTGCCGGGCCGGAGCATCGGCCGACTGCCGATGACCGGTTTCAAGCTGATGGTGGATAACTGTCGGCAGATCATTCGCCGGTGGCCAGATAGCCAGTATGCGTACAGGGCGAAACAACTGCTGGCGGATATGCCGGAAAGGGACCAAAAACGATATAGTATCACAAAGGAAGAGCTGGATGTGAGCCGGTTCGCCGAACCCAGACCTGGGACCCAGCCTTTCAAGGTCGAGGAGGCTCGTTGAGTTGGCTTTGCCTCTTGCTCAGAACGAAGTATGACATTAGATCATAGCCAATGTGAGCCCCTCAGACGTGCCGATTCACGCTGTCATCCCCGCGGAAGCAGGGATCCAGGAACCTCGCGACAGATTAGATTCCCGCTTTCGCGGGAATGACAAATTGCAAAGGAATACATGGATGAACACTACTGCATCGATAGTCAACATTCCTGTGATTTCAATCACGGCGGATTGCCTGCCGGAGGCGTGGGAAAGAGCCGTCCTGGCGGTTTGGGATCAGGGCCTGGAGGTGAGGACGGAGTACGACAAGCCTGAGGACCCGCCGAGCAAGGATGCCACCGTGATGATCGCAATTAGCGACCCGTTCTGCGAGCCTCGGATTCACAAGAATTTTCCCGGTGGGCCGGAGGAGCTTGAATCGTACCGGCAGGAAGTGGTCGGCGGAATCCACGACCACTGGATCGACCCGGCCGCCGGCAAGTGGACCTACACCTATCACGAGCGCCTCTTCTCATACTGTCCGGTCGAGGACATCCGCAGCGTCGGTTCGCCGAAGCCTTTCCGGGCGGTCGATCAGATTCAGTACATGATCGACTACCTCTCGCGGGCCGGCCACAGCCGGCGGGCGCAGGCCATTACCTGGATGCCGACGGCCGATCCGGCGACCGACGATCCGCCCTGCCTTCAGCGGATATGGTGCCGCCTGCTGGAAAACGGGGCCGGCGAGCTGACACTCAACATGAATACGCACTGGCGCAGCAGGGACCTGTATAAAGCCTGGTTTATGAATGTCTACGCCCTGACGGACCTTCAGCGGTCAATCGCCGAGGCAATCGCCCAAAGAAGGGGTGAGCCGGTGAAGGTGGGCCGGTACGTCGATATCAGCGATTCGCTGCACATCTACGGCAGCTATTTCGACGAGGTGGAACCGGAGATAGAGAAAATGCGTCGCAGCCCCTATGTGGAACGGTCGTGGCAGAGTACGCATCCGGCCTTTGAGATGATGACGGCTGAGACCAGAGAAAAGCTGGCGCAGGACCCGGACTGGTATGCAAAGGCAAAAGGCAGTTAGTTGGAGCTCTGAATAGCAGATTTTGAACAATGGCGATTTCCACCAGCGCCATACGAAAGGCGAAAAATGGCTATAGTGGTCAACGGTGAAAAGATCGAGGACACGGCGATACGGCAGGAGGTTGAGCGGTTGAGGCCGGATTACGAGCGCGTGTTTGCCGATCAGGAGCCCAAAGAGCGAGAGGCCCAGTTGCTGGACTGGTCCAGAGAAAACGTGATCGAACGCATCTTGATCAATCAGGAAGCGCAGAAGAACGGCGACAAAATACCGCCTGACAAAGTCGAATCTGCTCTGGCAAAACTGAAGGAGCAATACGCCGATCCGCAGAAGCTCTATGAAGACTTTGACACACAGGACGATGAAAAGATCAAGAAGGACATCGAGACGCAGATGAGGGTCGAGCAAAGACTCACCCAGATCTGCCAACATGTGCCGAAGCCGTCGAAAGCGGCTATCCAGGATTACTACGAGAAGAATAAAGAGCAGTACAAATCAGGCGAGCGGGTTCGAGTGGCCCATATCGTCAAATACGTGAACTGGCAAACAGACGAAGAAACGGCTTACCGCGAGATCAGCCAGGCGCACGATGAATTGAAGCATGGGGCCGCTTTCGAGGCGGTCGTCGATAAATACACCGATTGTGCCGACAGCGGCGGCGACTTAGGCTACGTGTCCCGGGGCCAGATGGTCGAGGAGTTCGAGGATGTGGTGTTCAATTTGGGCGAAGGCCAGATCAGCGACGTCTTTCGCAGTCGTTTCGGCTTTCACGTCGCCAAGGTCTACGCAAGGGAGCCGTCAGCAGTGCCAAGCCTTGAAGACGTCAGAGACCAAGTCATCGAAGCCCTCGAAGAGCAAATGCGGTCGGAAGCCATCGACGCATTTATCGACGAGCTGAAAAGCAAGGCGACCATCGAAGAGACATAGTCCGGCGAAAACGCTACATGCGGGACTGCGGGGAGTGGGGACACGTCATACATGGGGGGGCGACTTTCGATTCTCAGCTCAGGGCATCTTCCGCTCTGATGCTTGTGCGACGGCGACCTTATCGGGCCGCCAGAAAAAGGGCGGAAAAGTGCACGTTCTGATTTGGCATACCAAGGTTTTTGTATTAGACTTTAAGTGTAGCACACAGGAAAAAGCGAGACTTCAAACGGATGAGAAACGATGCTTTCACCGGAGGTGAAGGCTTTGTACCAGACCTGAGGGGGGGTTGTATAAGTTTCTTTCCGAGTTGGCCTCTGCGTTCTCCACGCGGAGGCCTTTTTTTCAGAAAAAAAACGCCAGCAAAAAAACGAAGACTTTTTCTCTGGTCATTTCTTTAGTGCTTGTCAAACCGCAAATTAGGAGCAGCACGAATCAAGTCTGAAAATCCCCGATTCATTCTGTTTGCTTCCGTACGCAAGATTTTCTGTTGACGCACCATATGCGGTGCATACAATACACACCGTATACCATATGTGGAGTTGGTGGGCTTCAACAAGCCGATCCGTGTAGGGTGGATGGGCGCCTCGTGAAGGGGGCTGATTGAAGCCGGTGACGAGGCATCGGCTCTGAAGTGTATCTCGAGTGCAGCGCGCGATACGGGATGCGAAATACGAGATGAAGTGTCCCTTCTGCAAGGAAGATCGTGACAAAGTTGTTGATTCGCGTTCAAGCGATGGCGGCAGAGTCATCCGGCGTCGTCGGCAATGTCTGGTATGCAAGAAACGATTTACGACCTACGAAAAGATCGGCGAGGGGTTCAAGCTCTACGTCGTGAAAAAAGACAACTCTCGCGTTCCTTATGACAGAAGCAAGATCGTTGACGGTTTGCAGAAGGCCTGTTACAAACGACCTGTTTCGGCTGAGCAGATTCAGCGAATCACCGACAAGGCCGAGGAGGTCATATTCCGGAGTTTCGATAAGGAAGTGTCATCCACGTTTATCGGTGAAAGTGTGATGAAACAGCTACGCCGGGTTGACAAGGTCGCGTATATTCGTTTTGCAAGTGTCTACCGTAACTTTAGAGATGCCGGCGAGTTGATTAAGGAAGTCAGCGAGGCGATTACCGAACCCGAGCCGGTTGCTCAGTTGATGCTCTTCGATGAGTAGCCGGCCTTCGGCACGGTGAGGATGTGAAGAAGGACCTGCACGGAGGCGAAGGACGTTGGTGCAAGCGCAGCTCAAAGTCGTAAAGGCCAACGGTATTGTTGAAGAATACCTGCACACGAAAGTCGTGGGTTCGATCAATAATGCTCTCAGTGCGATCGGCGAGGCGAATATTGATGTGGCGGAACAGTTCGCCGAGGTCGTCACGTTCTTTCTTTACCGCCAGCAAGGGCATCGTCGCGTGAACACCAGCGAGATCCTTTCTATCATTAAAGTGGTTCTGGCATCTACCGGTTATGAGGCCGCCGCCGCGGCGCTGAGCGAGCATCATTTCGAGCGTAGGCTGAAGCGTTCACGAATCGACGTCGTCTCTGTTGACGTTCAGGCACTGACGGACGCCGAGTTCTTCGTAGGTGCCGAGGAGGCCGGGATTCGGTGCCGGTGGGACAAGTCCCGAATCGTCGGGGACCTGATCGCCGAACACGGCGTCAGCCGGCAAGCGGCACGAATGATTGCCGCAATGGTGGAGGAGAAAGTCTTCAACCTGGGGATGACACGAGTTCCCTCCAGCCTGATCAAACAGCTTGTTCTCGGGGACACCGCCGCCGTCCTGCGAGCCCAGGAGCAGCTACAAGCCCTCTGAGCGGCGTATTTCTTTGCGATAAAGCGCGCTATGGAAGCGAGCGGGTCAGTTGGCCGGCATGTCTTCAATGAGTTCGACTGCTTGTGAGACGCCATCTTCTTGCTGAATCTTCTCTCCGAGCAAAGCTGCCCGTTGACGGGCTTGCGGCGATTCCAGCACGGACCGGATTCGGGCGGCCAATCTCTCGGGCGTCGCGTGTTCGTACCAAATCGGTTTGCACGCAATCCCAAGACGATGCAACGCCATCCCCCAGAAGAACTGCTCGTCCGTGAAGGGAACGACAACCGAGGGACAGCCGGACCGTGCCGCGGAGTGGGTTGTGCCGCTTCCGCCGTGATGCACGACGGCCGCGCAATGCGGAAAGACTTGATGGTGCGGCGTTCGGGCAATGAAGTAAATACGGTTTGTTTCGTCCCGGCAGTTTGCAGGAAAGTTCTCTGAGCACGTTTGGACCAGCGCCCGGCACCCGCATTTCTGTGCCGCTGCGATCAGTAGCTCTGTATTCTTATCCGGCTCCATCGCCTGAGCCGTACCAAGTGTCATATACACGGGCGGTTCGCCTTGATCCAGAAAGTCCTTCAGTTGAACGGGCATCACCCATGGCTCAGCCTCATCAGGCATCGCAAAGAAACCGCAGACGCGAAAACGTGCTCCCCAGTCCGGCTGCTGTGGGCACAGGACAGAACTAACACCGAGCAGGTTCAGCGTCTCGCTCTGCCAAGCGTCCGGCAGGACATGATCGAACGGCGGCAGTGCCTTGTCTGTCCAGAAGCGTTGAATATCTTTCTTCACCGCAAGATCGAGGACGCCCCGGACGAGATTCCATCCGAGCCGATTGAGCCGCCGGCCAAGGTTCGGCAGACCCGGCGGCGCCGCAAAAGCCGTGGGCACAAATCCAGGGTATAGGATCACCGTGACCAAAGGAGTGCCTGTCTGAAGGGCGGCGGCTTTCATCGGATGGGCGAGGAAATGACTGATCATGACGTTGCTGTCCTGGCAGAGCGACTGGGCGAGACGATACATGTCTTCCTGGTATGGATAGTATAACTCCCGCAGACACATCTTCAGGAAGTCAATGTTCCTCTTGCCCGTGAATTCCCTGACGAGTTCGGTGCGGTCAAAATCGGTTTGCTCGGGAACTCTGATATACCGAACATCCAGTGCTCGGCAAAGATGGCCGTAATCCTTGTTATCAACACTGGTAACGGCGATTGTCACATCATGTCCGGCTGCTCGCAGACCGCCAGCAAGTGCAATCAACGGCCGAATGTCGCCGTCGGAACCCCACGTTTCAATGCTGATACGCATGATTGGGTCCTACCGCAGGCTCGGTTTTCTCACGGTACCAATCATCCGGGCTAACTCCTCGCCGGATAGCCGACTGTCTGGGCGAAGAGCACGCTTTGTTCGGGGCGCAGCTTGAACTCTCTGGCTGTGTTCCGCTTATCGCAATTGTGAAAATGAGCGGCCAAACCTTGTGAGGCGGCGAACAAGTACACATTAGCGGCGATGAGACCCGTGGCGACATAGTAGTAGGACTTCTGTACCTCCGGATCCCCGATATTGCGGTCGGGTTGCCCCGGACCCTCGTCGTATCGGGTGCGATCCACAACGTAGAAGATGTTTACCGGCGCTCTGGCTGCGGCACGCCTGCCGGACCTCGCGCGAAAATCCCCAGCGACCACGGGAGTCAGGCGGTGCGGAACCGCTTCGTAGAGATAGACGCCTTCGGGCAGGGCGACGTAGAGGTCGATTTCCTGAGAGTTGCTGGCCGAGGCCGCTGTTCGTCCCGGCTTGCCGAATGAGCCTCTTTCTCGATTCACCCCAAAGGCGGCCCAGAGAAGATTGGACAACACCTGGGGCGGGAGTTTCTCCTCGCTGATGTTGCGGATCGTTCGTCTTTCCTGCAAGGCTGCCAGAACGGACTTGCCGCCGTCCTTTTGGGGCTTAGCGAGCGTGATCGGTTGCAGGTCCCGCGCGAGGCCGGATGTTGTTCCGGCCAGCACGGCGACTGCCGGCACTGTCTTTAAAAATGTTCTTCGATTCATTGTTCGTCCTTTCTCCAGACTCATGGAATTTGGTCCAGTAGTGTTCTAACTCGCTCGAAGATTTTTTCACCGGGCTCATCGGATTCGATGTCGAGCCAGTGGACGTTGCTGAAGGTTTTGAACCAGGTTCGTTGGCCTTTGGCTAATCGACGGGTGTTCTTCTTTATCTGC
>Ga0209427_10001440_pt1 | contig 27418 bp, 25 predicted proteins | sample DeeMarSWOR136_30_FD_187465 | JGI IMG/M metagenome (GOLD analysis project Ga0209427, IMG submission 187465) | Marine sediment microbial communities from White Oak River estuary, North Carolina - WOR-1-36_30 (SPAdes) (version 2) | ecosystem: Environmental > Aquatic > Marine > Intertidal zone >...
TTTTTATATCCGGATCGTCGTACAAAGAGACTAAAGTCGGATTTCGTGAAAGACCCAAAGCCAGTATCTTTTGCACTGGGTAGCTGGTCATGTATTCCACTAATTTCCAGGCCCCTTTCTTGTTTTCAGAATAGTTATTTATCCCCAATTGCCATCCCCCCAAGGTGGCGGCACTTTCTCCTCCCTGAAAACGAGGCATGGGGGCAATTCCTACTTTTCCCCGAAGAGGGGAGTCTTCAGACTCTACCAAAGACCACACATAGGGCCAATTTCTCAAAAAAACAGACTCCCCATTCCCAAACACGTGCCTGCTTTCCTCCTCACTATAGGTAGCCACCGCCTCCGGGGTGATCTTGTGTTTGTGGATAAGCTCATACATGAAAGTTAAGGCTTTTTGATTCTGGGAGGAGTTAATTTGGACTCGGTTTTCTTGATCCAAGATGATCCCTCCGCTGCCCCAGATGTATTCTAAAAAATTGCAAACCAATCCCTCATATTGCATCCCCTGCCAGACAAATCCATAAAGCTTCTCCTTCTTTTCTTTCTCAATGATGGTCTGGCAATGTTCAACCAATTGATCGAAGGTCTGGGGTGGATCGAAACCATGTTTGTCCAGCAAATCCTTTCTATAATACAAAAGTCCGGCATCGATAAACCAGGGAACCGCATACAGGATATCCCCGTAACTGCATCCCCTTATAGCACCTTTGAAGAATTTTAACTCAAATTCTTTATTGGCGAACTGATCTAAAGGAGCTAACCAGCCGGAGGCAGCAAATTCAGAAAGCCAGATGATGTCTATGGATAAAACATCGAAACTCTCACTTTGCGCCCCAAAATTGGTGACGTAAAATTGGTGCTGAAGATCTGATTTGTTGGGCAGGGTCTTGTCAACAATTTTTATGCCCGGATTTTCTTTTTCAAAATCTGCAATGATGGCTTTAAATATCTCTGCCTGTCTCCCTAAGGGCTTTCCATGAATAAAGCTGATTTCGGTTTTCTTCACCTTCTGCTTTTTTTCGGAACAGCCATAGAGTAGAAAAAGAGAAAAACAAAAAAACAGAAGGAATGCCAGGTATGTTTTAGGGTTCTTCATTGTTGAAAAAGATAAATGGGCATTTGCAAAATGTCAAATAAAACAAAATGATTTCGTTCAAAGCTAAAATGGAGTGGATGGCTAAAAACCCCGCCATTATGTTGCATTTGGGCGGTTGAACGGGGCGGCAAGACAACAATCTGCTCTCAAAAGGTGGAAAATGGCGATTTTTTGAAAAAAAATTGAAAAAAGTGAAAAAAGTTCTTGACAAACCCGCAAGAACATTGTATTCTCCCGCTGTCAACAAAAAACGGTAACCGGTAAACCCTTAGGTTCGTAAGGGGGTGAGTAAATGACCAAGGAGGAACTGATTAACAAAATCGCCAAGGAAGCCAAGGTGACCAAGACACAGGCCAACAAGGCTCTGAACGCAGCCATTGATGGGGTCACCAGCTCCTTGAAGAGAGGGAGGAAGGTCAGTTTTGTTGGATTCGGGACCTTTTCAGTAGCCAAGAGAAAAGCTCGTATGGGCAGGAATCCTCAGACTGGAGCTCCCATTCGCATTGCTGCCTCCAGGGTGCCAAAGTTTAAACCTGGCAAGCAGCTGAAAGATGCGGTGAAGTAAAGTTTTCCAAACATGCTTGTTGAAAAAAGGCAGGATTAGCCCGAAAGGGCGATTTGTCCTGCCTTTTTCATTTCAAGCAATAGAATTATCTGGTTTTCCTTTCGATCTTCTCCTGATTTTCTCACTCTCATATTTTTATTGACATCGCCGATAATAATTCTAAATTTAGCTTTCAAGAAAGAAAATGGCTCAAGAATAAAAAATGAAATAGGTTGAAGGGAATTTTGTATTGAGGCAAAAGCAGACATGAAGATCCTGAGCTCCATATCTTACGAGAGAAAAAAAGAGATATTGGGAGTCCTTTTAATCGCCTTGGCTTTGTTCATCTTTATCTCATTATTCACCTACGACCGCCAATCCGATGTGAAGCCTATACAGGAAAGTGTGACTTTCAAGCATTTTTTTGGGTTCTTTACCCAGAAGGTAAACAACCAATGCGGTCCGGTGGGAGCTTTGGTCTCATACTCTCTTTTCCATGCTTTAGGTTACTCCTCTTTTTTTATTCCCATCTTTTTGATACTTCTGGGGATGACCCGTTTTCCCAAGGTTAGTCTTTCCGCTTTATCTAAAAAGGTTCTTTATCTTTTTGTCTTTGTCCTTGTTTCAGGGGTCTTATTAGGCATGCCCATTTTGACAAGCGGGGAGACTGCGGATTATTCAAAGGTGACCTTAGGGGGATGGCTCTCCTGGACTTTAGGGAAATTTTGCTTAAAGCTGTTTGGCACCGCCGGTTCCTATACCTTATTGATCTCCTCTTTGATAATTCTGATAGCCATAATTACCCCCGTAAGGCCGAGTGATTTTGTCTTTTTGACAAAGCGCACGGTTGAAAGATTGTTTGCCCAAGGGAGCAAGTGGCGTGAATTAGGAAGGATTCGGAGACAAAGGAAAAGAAGAGAAAAGGAATTGAAAGCAAAGGAGAAACTTAAGGAAGCAACACACACAGCCGAAGAAGCTTCAATTCCCTCAGGAGAGGAAGGATTTCCTGAAGGGGTTCCATCTCTTGCCCAAGATTTCAAAACCACCTTAAAATTGGTTCGAGGAGAAGAGAAAAGTTTGGAGGGGGATTATAAATATCCTTCCTTGGATCTGCTGGATGACCCACCTTACCTTAAACCTTCAGTCTCAAATGAAGAACTAAATCAGACCGCAAAAATCCTTAAAGAGACTTTGGCCACATTCGGTGTGGAGATCGAGGCTGACAGAATCGAAAAGTATCCGGGTCCCATCATCACCCGTTATGAATTCAAGCCCGCGGCAGGAATAAAGGTCAATCAAGTGGTGAACTTAGCAGACGATTTGGCCTTAGCCATGCGTGCCCGAAAGGTGAGAATCGTTGCCCCGGTTCCGGGTAAAGCCGCCATCGGGGTCGAGATTCCTAATAAGAATCCACAGATGGTCTACTTAAAAGAGATACTTTCCTCAGCGGCTTTTCAAGATGCGGAAACGAAGCTGGCCATCGCCATCGGAAAGACGATCTCCGGAGAACCATTCGTCACCGATTTAGGTAAGATGCCTCATCTGCTGATAGCAGGAGCCACCGGATCTGGCAAATCGGTGTGCATAAATGCGATCACCACCAGCCTTTTATATCGACTTCCCCCAGAGGAGATCAGATTCATCATGATCGATCCCAAAATGTTGGAGCTTTCCGTTTATGATGGTATCCCCCATCTGGAAAGATCGGTGATCACCAATTCAAAGAATGCGGAACATGTGCTTTCCGAGATTGTAATAGAAATGGAGGAAAGATACAGAAAGTTGGCCAAGGCTGGGGTGAGAAATATAGAAGATTACAATGCAAAACAAAAAAGGGATAAAATCCTGCCTTATCTGGTAATCATTGTGGATGAGTTAGCGGATCTGATGATGTCCTCCTCCAGCAACCGCACTGAGGCATTGGTGACTCGCCTTGCTCAGATGGCTCGTGCGGTAGGGATTCATTTGATCTTGGCTACACAGAGACCCTCGGTGGATGTGATCACCGGTTTGATCAAGGCCAATTTCTCCGCACGTATTGCCTTTCAGGTCGCTTCGAAGATAGATTCCCGGACCATCCTGGATGTGAACGGGGCGGAGAAGCTCTTGGGAGCAGGAGACATGCTTTTCATTCGGCCTGGACATCCTGAACCGACAAGAATTCATGGAGCCTATGTCTCCAGCCAGGAGACCCAACGAATCGTTTATTTCACAAAGGCACAAAGATATGAGGTGGAGCCCATCCGAATATTATCTGATGAGTCAATTGAGCAGATGCCCGAAGAGGAAAAAGAAAAGGATGAAGATCTATTTCGTCAGGCGGTGGAGTTAGTCATAAGGCATAAGCAAGGATCGGTATCCCTCCTGCAAAGAAGATTAGCAGTTGGATATCAAAGGGCGGCTCGGCTGATCGACCAATTGGAGGAGGAGGGGATTGTCGGACCTTATGACGGAAGCAAAGCCCGGGAAGTGTTAGTAGATGAAACTTATTTAGAAAGAGAGGAGTGGACAAAAAGAAAAACTCATAACAAAACTAAGAGATAAAACTCTCCTCTCCTGTTGTCTCGTCAGACGGGTATGCCTGATCTTGATGTTTAGCTTGGGTGATGGCGACAAGATAAGGGCGTTCGGACGTAAGGTTTGAGTCATGATAAGAATCAAAATGAAAAAGCTCAGTTTTTCTCTGGTCCTGCTAATGATTTTCCTTTTTTGCTCTGGGGCTTTTGCCATCACCTCTGAAAAATTAGCCCTCCAGGTCGAAGAAAAATATAGGTCCTTCAAGGACTTATCCATGGATTTCACCAAGACCCTAAAATCTGAGATCTTTGAAACTGAGAGAAAGACCAAGGGAAAAATGTATTTGAAAAATCCGGATAAGTTCAGAATAGAAACCAAGGAAGAGATCATAGTCACAGACGGTGAATTTTTATGGAATTATTCGGAAGAGAATGAACAGGTTCTCAAAAGTAGATTGGACAGATCAAAAAACATCTTCAAACCTAATCAGTATCTCTCCAATTTCAGAAAAGAATATAATGCGAAATCGACCGGTGAAGAAAAGATAGATAAAACTGAATGCTATAAGTTGGTATTGACTCCCAAAAAGGAAGACTCATTCATCACAAAGATGACAATCTGGATCGACCAAAAAAATTTGTTGGCAAAAAAATTGGAATATCAAGATTCAAATGATAATGAGATCACCTTGATTTTTGACAAGATAAAAACTAACCAGGGCATTAAAGATTCGAAATTTGTATTTAAAACCCCAAAGGGGATAGAGGAATTGGATCTGACTGAATAAGGTCAAAAAAGATAGGCGAACTGGTATAAGGTCATGAGGTGCAAGTCGGGCTGCCTGTGGTTTGCCCGACAAGTCGTTTTAATACATGAATAAGAGAAAAGAATCGAAGATCAAGGTTAGTTTGACTAATTTAGGCTGCCCCAAAAACGAAGTGGATGGGGAGAGCATGGCAAGTCTCCTCTGTGCGAAAGGTTACCAGATGACAGAGGAAAAGGAGAGGGCCGATGTTCTTATTCTAAATACCTGCGGGTTCATTGATTCTGCCAAGGAGGAATCGATAGACGAGATTTTCAATTTGATTTCTATGAAGAACAAAGATGAAAAGAAAAAAATCATCGTCTCTGGATGTTTAGCGCAACGTTATCCTGAGGAATTATGGAAAAACATTCCCGAGATCGATGGACTTTTGGGTATCGGTGATATTTTCGAAATCAACAAGCTATGTTCCTCCATTTTAGAGGGAAAAAGGCTTTGCCTGGTTAGCTCTCCAGAGAAGAACAACGGTAGGAGAACCATAAAAAGGAAAGTCCAAAATCGACCTTATGCGTATATAAAAATTGCCGACGGATGTGACAATCACTGCAGCTATTGTGCCATTCCAAGCATCAGAGGAAAATTTCGAAGCAAAAGGACAGAAGGTATTCTAAAGGAAGCACGCCAATTAGTAGATTATGGTGTCAAAGAGATCAACTTGGTGGCACAGGATACCACCTTATATGGCACCGACATTTATGGAGAAAAAAAACTTCCCCAGCTTCTTTACCTTTTATCTGAGATCCCAAAACTCAGGTGGATCAGGCTCCTTTATACTCATCCGGCTCACTTTTCGGACGAATTGATCGAACAGGTAGCTTCAAATCCGAAGGTGTGCAAATATGTGGATTTGCCTTTACAGCACATCTGCGATGAGATTTTAACTCAGATGAACCGTAGGGTCAAAAGAAGGGACGTGGAACAACTGATCTTTAAACTGCGAGAGAGAATCCCTGGCCTAACTCTGAGAACTTCGCTTATTGTGGGTTTTCCAGGGGAGAAGAAAAAACATTTCGAAGAGTTGGTCGAGTTTGTGGAAGAGACCAGGTTTGATAAGTTAGGAGCTTTCCCTTATTCACGGGAAGAAGAAACACCTGCCTATAACTTCAAAAGTCAGCCTTCTTCCAAGCTCAAACACCGGCGACTTGATCAACTGATGCTTGCTCAACAGAAAATAGTTTTCGAAGAAAACAAATCAAAGATCGGAAAAACCTTTACCGTTCTAATTGAGGCCAAATCGAAAGAGAGGAATGGTTATTTTCTGGGCAGAAGCCAGGCCGAGGCACCCGAGGTGGACGGAGTGATTTTAGTAAAAGGAAATAACCTGAAAATAGGTGAATTTGTGAAGGTGAGAATCGTAGATTATTGCGGTTATGATCTGGTAGCCAAAGTTGTTTGAAATTGATTGGAGATTTGTGTCAAGCAGACTTCGCCATGTTTGACCTACAACTCTCGTGTGGAAGAAAAAGATGAAGATAGCCGAAGTGTACTGCAAAAACGCTTTGTCCAGGTCAAAGATTTCAGGGATGGATTATGCTTTGAACCCTTATATTGGCTGTGAACACGGCTGTGTCTACTGTTATGCAGAGTTCATGAGAAAATATACTAATCACAAGGAAGAATGGGGAGAGTTTGTGGATGTTAAGATAAACATCGTGGATCGCCTTCGTCAGCAGATCAAAAGAACCAAGCTCGGAACCATAATGATTGGCACGGTCACCGATGCTTATCAGCCTTTAGAGGAAAAGTATCAGTTGACCCGCAGATGTTTGGAGATTTTGGCCGATTTCGATTTTCCGATAACCATTCAAACCAAATCCGACCTGGTCTTAAGAGACGTTGATATCTTAAAGCGGATGAAAAACAAAGAAGTGGGTCTTACCATCACTTGTGTTGATCCAAAAGTCGAAACATTATTTGAACCCAAAGCATCGAAATTGCATAACCGTTTTACGGCCTTAGAAGAACTGAAGGAAAACGATATTCCCACTTTTGTCTTTTTCGGACCGATCTTGCCTTTTTTCTCAGATCGTGAAGAATCCATAAAATCTCTTGTTAAAAAATTGAAGGAGATGGGAATCGAAGAAATCTATTTTGATAAGATGAACTACCTGAGTGGAAAGTGGAAAAGGATGAAAATCTTTTTGACGCAAAATTTTCCTAACGCCCTAAATTATTATTGGGAAGTAGTAAAAGACGGAGAGTTATACTCTGCTAAATTGGAATCCGTTTTGGCTCGTAGTTTAGCAGGTTTTTCGCTAAACGCTGAAATTTTGTTTTAGGACCCTTCTTTTCCGCTATCAAAGTAAAGGAGTCTTTATGCCAGTGGGAGTGAAGATTATCAGAAAAATCGGGGTAATAGTCTCTAAACCCGTCGGCTTTCTCCTAATCTTGCTTTATATAGCTCAGACCAGTCTTATCGTTTATCTGTTTCATGACAAATTTGAAAAGGAAAAAATTCTAAGGCAACAACAGATGAAGATAATGGAACTGGAGGAGAAACTTAAGATTCTAAACATCATCGAGGAATTTCAGGTGGGATTTAACCAGAAGGAGGTAGGTGATCTCACTCAGGTCATTTATAACGAGAGTAAAAAATATGGCTACGATCCGCTTTTGATTTTAGCTTTGATCTTAACGGAAAGCTCGTTCAGAAAGGGACAGATCTCGACAATGGGAGCACAAGGTCTAATGCAAGTAAAGCCTTCAATAGGATATGATCTAGCCCAGAGAAGGGGTTTGAATTGGAAAGGGGAGCTTTCCCTATTTGAACCAGCCTTCAACATTCAATTGGGCACTTTATATCTGTTCGAGCTTATCCTAAAATTCAAAGATGTGAAAAAGGCAATCGTGGCTTACAATCTGGGCGATACCGCCCTAAAACTCCGTTTAAGATCAGGCCAAAACCCTCCTACTTATTTCCTTCGCAGAGTGCTTAAAAAATACAAGGAGCTCATGGAAAAATATGATCGGCCCAATAGCTGAAAACCGACCGCCGTCCGCCGTCGACTGTCCGCAAAAAAACAAAGTTATTTTGACTTTATTGGTGATCTTTCTCACTATTTCACTTCCACTTCAAGTTTTCGCAGAAAACGAGGAACTGAAAAGAGAAAACCCGGTTTCCAACGAGGAGTTTCTGAGGGAATCGGTGAGGAATCTTCTTGACAAGGCCTTTCTTGATTTCCCCCGGGCAGAGTCAAAATTTATCTTTGTGAATTCGGAAGAAGAAAATCCTGCCAATTGGCTTTTGGAGGATGAACTTGTTTCGCATCTTCGATCCCTGAATTTTCAAGTCGCCTTGCATCCAAGTAGTAGACAAAATGAACGGCTAAATGCTTGGTCATTATTCTATCGTATCATACAAATGGAGCTTTCCTATCCCCAGGTGAAAAGAAAGGGATTCTTTGGTCACAAAATGGTTACCAGAAAAGCTAAGCTTAGTTTTTCGTTCCGTCTTGAGGAGAAGGAGAGTGGAAAGATACTGTGGACCAGAAAGGAGACTGAAGAAAGATCAGATATGGTGAAGAAACACGACATAAAATATTTGAACAATGATTCCTATTCCTTCTTGAGCCCTTCTTTGCCGGAAGATACGCAAACAAAATACTTAGAGCCCGCTTTGGTAGCAGCGGTGGTGGGAGGTTTGATTTACCTCTTCTTCGCCAGCAGATAAAAATTTAATAAGGCAAAAAATGTTAAATACTTTTTCTCTCCCCGTTTGTCTACATAAAGCCCTATTCGGAGTAGCGAGATCGTCAAGATGCTTCGCACTTTTCTCGCGTAAACGCAGAGAAGGCTCTGCTACTCCTGAATCATCTGTATCACACTTCTCAAAAGCTATTAAACTACTGTGGTGTATGTCTCTTCTTCTTTTGCTATTCTTAATGGCTTGCGGACCCAAGCAGACCAATCTGATTTTGGATGCTGAGGACCAGTTCGCTTTAGCCAAAAGGGAATTTGAAAAAGAGCACTATAACCAGGCGGTTATAGAATTTCAAAAGCTCATCTTCAACTACCCTGGAGCAGCTTTCATAGACTCAGCTCAATACCTTTTGGGCATGTCTTATTTCAATGAGCAGGATTATCCCTTAGCCGTCGTGGAGTTCAACAAACTCTTATCCTCCTTCCCCACCAGCCTGCTTTCTGATGACGCCGCTTTCATGGTGGCTTTTTCTGATTTTAAGATGTCCGCAAGGGCGGAGCTGGATCAAAAACACACTGAACAGGCGATCGAAGAGTTGCAAAGGTTTCTGGATGACTATCCGGCAAGCGACCGGATGGAGGAAGCCCAGGAACTGCTCAGAGAGTCTCGTTCCAAACTCGCCAAGAAGGCTTACAAAAACGGACGCCTCTATTTCAAGATGAAGAACTATGAATCAGCTCTGATTTATCTTAAAGATGTTGTAAACGGATATCATGATACCAAATGGGCCGCCCCTGCTCAGTTTCAGATAGCAGAGGTCTATTTCAAGCAGAACAAATACGATCAGGCAAAAGAAGAATATCAGAAATTTTTAGAAGATTTTCCTCAAGACAAGTTGGCAAAAAAGGCCAAAGAAAGATTGAAGAAGCTGAATTCAAAAGAGACACACGCAGAAAAGTAGTTTTTTGTGATGACGAATCCGAAAAAACTTGGCGTTTTAGGGGGGACTTTTGACCCGATTCATATGGGACATCTGGTATTGGCAGAGCAGGCAAGAGAACAATTTCAACTGGAGCAGATCATCTTCATTCCTTCTGCCAGCCCGCCACATAAAACAGAACAAGAACTTTCTTTGGCTATCCATAGATTTGAAATGACCAAATTAGCTTTAGAAGGAAATCGGTATTTCTCCGTCTCAGATATTGAATTGAAAAGGAAAGGATTATCTTACACGATCGAGACATTGAGAGAATTAAAAGGTCTTTATAAGGATTCGGAGATTTATTTTTTAACCGGGTCGGATGTTTTGGAGGAGATAACCACCTGGAAAGATCCGGAAGAGATTTATAAATTGGCGAGGATCGTCATTGCGGTAAGACCCGGATTTGATAAATTTGATCCTGAAAATCATTTTGCTAAAAAGAGCGTCATCGTCAGAATAACAGGTGTAGACATCTCCTCGACTCAGATCAGGGAAAAAGTGAGAAATGGAGAATCCATCAAGTATTTGGTTCCATCAAAGGTAGAGGAATATATAAAAAAGAAAAATTTATATACAACATGATCGTCCTTGTTCGGGAGGAGTTTTAATCTCTTCCCGATTCAACATTTTTCTCGGCGAACGACAAGAACCAGCACCTAACTTAAGTTAGGTGTGAGTCTTGTATAGGTCCGCCTGAAGGCGGACACTCCGTTTTTCAACTTATATCTATGCCCAAAAAGAAAAGATTATATTTGATAGATGGATCAGCTTTAGCCTACCGCTCTTATTTCGCTTTCATCCGAAACCCTCTGATCAACTCTAAGGGAGAAAATACCTCGGCAGTCTTCGGCTTCACCAATTCCATCATGAAAATTCTGAAGGACGAAAGTCCCGACTATATAGCAGTGGTCTTCGATACCAAAGCCCCGACCTTCAGGCATGAAATCTTCGCAGATTATAAGTCCACTCGGACCAAGATGCCACAGGAGATGTCGGATCAGCTTCCGCGGATAAGAGAGGTTACAGAAGGGATGAACCTCCCCATTTTAGAAGTGGAAGGATTCGAGGCGGATGATCTGATGGGAACTCTGGCAAAAAAAGCTAAAGCAAAGGGACTGGAAGCCATCCTGGTCACTGGGGACAAAGATTTTCTTCAGCTGGTTGATGATGATATCAAGGTACTAAATCCAAAAAGAGGAGGCGAAGAGCCGGAGCTTCTGGACAGAAAAGGCGTGGAGGAAAAATTCGGAGTCCCGCCTGAAAAGGTGATTGAAGTTTTGGCTCTGATGGGAGATACCTCTGACAACATCCCCGGCATCCCGGGAATTGGGGAAAAGACGGCACTTGAGCTGATCAAAGAATTTGGGGATGTCGAAAAAGTCTTGGCACATGCAGACAAAGTGAAGAGGAAGAATATTCAAAAGAACTTAAAAGAACATCCTGATCTGGCTCGATTGTCCAAAAGGCTGGTAACCATCGACACCAATGTCCCCTTTAAATTAGATTTGAAAAAATTAGAAAGAGAAAAGTTTGATCTTCCCAAACTGAAGGACCTTTTTAAGGAGCTGGAGTTTACCAAGCTTCTACAGGAAATAAGCTCGCTGGAAACCAAAGAGAAACTGGATTATAAAATCATTAAATCAGAAAGAGAACTTAAAGAGCTAATAGCTGACTTAGAAAAAATTGGCGAATTTGCCGTCGATACCGAGACCACCAGCCTAAATCCGATCGATGCCGAACTGGTGGGCATATCCATATCTTATAAAGAAAAAGAAGCTTTTTATATCCCAGTTGGTCATATTAAGAAAAAGGAAAATTTAGATTTATCCATAGTGATTAGAAATTTCAAAAAGATTCTGGAAGATGAGAAAATAAAAAAAATCGGACACAATTTAAAATTCGATCTGGAGGTCTTCAGGCGTTACGGAATTGAGCTTAAGGGGATTCATTTCGACACCATGATCGCCTCTTATCTCATAAATCCATCTTTCAGACAGCACAATTTAAATTATTTAGCTTTGGAACATCTGGATCATAAAATGATTCCCATATCGGATTTGATTGGCACGGGGAAAAAGCAAAAAAGCTTTGCCGAGGTTTCTATTAAAGATGCCTCTGTTTATTCCTGTGAAGATGCGGATTTCACCTTGAGGCTGAAGGAGATTTTTTGTCCCAAGTTAAGTCTGCTGTCATTGGAAAAACTGTTTTTTGAGGTGGAACTTCCTCTGATCGAGGTTCTGGCAGAGATGGAGATGGTGGGAGTCTCGATTGATACTCGTCATCTAAAAAAGATGTCCAAAGAATTGAGCGAACAGTTGGACGATTTGACCCAAAAGATTTATAATTTGGCTGGCAAGGAATTTAACATCAACTCCACTCAGCAACTGAGCAAAGTCTTATTTGAAGATTTAAAACTCACTCCGGTGCGTAAAACTGAAAAAAAGACGGCCCAGTCAACCGATATCGGAGTCTTGGCAACATTAGCCAAAGAACATCCCTTGCCAAAAATCCTTCTGGATTATCGTCAGCTTTCCAAATTGAGATCAACCTACATTGATGCTCTCCCAACATTGGTAAACAAAAAAACCGGAAGAATACATACCTCCTTTAATCAAACCGTAACTGCCACAGGAAGGCTTTCCTCTTCCGATCCAAACCTTCAAAATATTCCCATAAGAACAAATTTGGGAAAGCAAATCCGAAGAGCTTTCGTTCCCAGAAATTCTGATTTCCTCATCATGTCTGCTGATTACTCGCAAGTTGAATTGAGGATATTGGCGCACTTCTCCCAGGACAAGACTTTGATGAATGCTTTCAAAAGAGACGAAGATATTCACAACCGCACTGCCAGCGAGGTCTTCGGGGTTCCCATAGAGAAGGTTACCGAGGAAGAAAGGGGGATAGCCAAAACCACCAATTTTTCCATCATTTATGGGGTGAGTGCCTATGGTTTATCTCAGTCCACCGGCTTGACTCCCCAGGAGGCAGCTATGTTCATCGACATCTATTTCAAAAGATACCCCCGAGTGAAATCTTACATAGATGAGATGATCGAGCTTGCCCGAGAACAGGGCTTCGTCACCACCCTTTTGGGAAGAAGAAGATATATCCCGGAGATCAATAGTTCCAATAGACAGAAAAGGGAATTTGCAGAGAGAACCGCCATAAATACTCCCATTCAGGGGTCAGCCGCTGATCTAATCAAAGTGGTGATGATCGACATCGCAGAAAGATTGTCCGAAGGATCCGCCTTCGGCGGAAAAGACAAAAAATCGAAGATGATTTTGCAGGTGCATGACGAGTTGGTGTTCGAGGTTTTCAAAGATGAATTGGATTTTGTGAAAGAGATGGTGAGGCACAGGATGGAGAACACCATTCAGCTAAATGTGCCGATTAAGGTGGATATAAACGCAGGTGAGAACTGGCTGGAGGCAAAATAGTCAACTACTCGTTGGTCAGGGGTGCCCTCACCCCTGACCTTTTGTTTTTGGTTCAGGGTAAGGGCACCCTGAACCAACTTGTCATCATCTGTCAATGAATTTAACGGATGGGGGAAAATTAGCATATCCCTTTCATCCGTTGACAGCGACTTCTCCCCCCAACCCCCTCTCTACTTTGTGGAGAGAGGGTGTGGGGGTGAGGTTAAGAATGATTCTAAGACCTATGATTCTAATCGGAGTAACCGGCGGCATCGCTTGCGGAAAGACTGAAGTTTGCAAAGTCCTTCGGAGAAAGGGAGCAATCATTCTATCCGGAGACGAATTTGGAAAAGAGGTGGTTGAAAAAAATAAAAAGGTCCGTAACCAACTGGTTCGGACCTTCGGCAGAGCGATTCTCAACAAGAATAAAACTCTAAACCGCCGAAAACTGGGGCAGCTTGCCTTTGCCTCAAAGGAATCAAAAGACAAGCTCAACAAAATCATTCACCCCTACTTGCTGGAAAAGCTGAAAAAAAGAATCGAGAATCTAAGAAGAAGACGCGATCTAGGCCTAGTGGTAGTAGACGCAGCCCTGATCGTGGAATGGGGACTGCATAATGAATTGGATCATATTATCTTCGTCGAATCCAGGAGAGAAGACAAGATCAGAAGACTGCACAAGCACAGGGGTTATTCCAGAGAAGAAGCACTGGATAGAATTAAATCGCAGCTCCCTGAAACAGCGAAGAAGAAATTAGCTAACTTTGTAATAATAAATGACAAAGGCTTACCTGAACTGAAAAAAAAAGCCGAAAAAGTCTTCAGCCGGCTCGTAGGTACGCCCCCTACCCGAGCCACCCAGTCAGGCTGAAGCTTGACAATTCAGGAACCCCTTCCGCAATTGGCTTCATAAAAAATCCCGCCAAAAAAGGTTGACAAAGGAACTTGAGGTGTTATATTACTCGGTTATGTTACAAATTTCACAAAGTCTGAGTGCTGAATTTTTGACTGCTGAATTTTGGAGGAGATATGCCCATAGTTGACTCTAAAACTGGAAAAATCAGGAAAAACTATAGTGTGGAGGAGTTAATTGAAGCCGCCAATCTGATGCGCGGATATAATATGATTTCTCTTTGTGCCGCTGGCTCCGGACATTCCGGGGGAACCATGTCCATTATGGACATCACCGCTGCCCTCTATCTGCATGTAGCCAAACACGATCCCAAGGACCCTTTCTGGGATGGCAGGGACAGGATTGTCTGGTCCACCGGACACAAAGCCCCCTCTCTTTATTTGGGGTTGGGAATGGCAGGTTATTATGATGTCGAAGAGGTGGTGAAGCTGAGAAAACTTTATAGCCCATTTCAGGGACATCCACATTGGCCCAAACTGCCGGGAGTGGAGGCATCTACCGGATCGCTGGGACAGGGCTTGAGCATAGCGGTGGGAGTCGCCTTAGCTGGGAAACTGAATAATAAGGATTACCATGTATTTGCTCTCACCGGTGACGGAGAACATCAGGAGGGACAAATCTGGGAAGCGATCATGGAAGCCGGCAATTATAAGTTAGATAATTTAACCAATGTGCTGGATAAAAACCGGCTCCAGATAGATGGCTGGGTAGCCGACGTGATGGACATCGATCCTATTGTGGACAAATACAAGGCTTTCAAATGGAACGTGATCGAGATCGACGGACACAACATGAAGCAGATTCTGGATGCTTTTGAACGGGCTAAGGCTCATAAAGGTCAGCCCACGGTGATCATCGCTCATACGGTCAAAGGAAAAGGGGTCGACTTCATGGAGAATGTAGCCGGCTGGCACGGAAAGTCACCAGTTTGCGAGCAAATGGAAAGCGCTTTGGTGCAATTGAAACTCGATAAGAGGCTTGATAAAGACAAATTGTTTAAAAAAGCGGACGACTATCAAGCCGAAGCGACCAGGAAGCTGGAAGCAAAAATGCCCAAGTTCAAAAAAGATTATTTCTGGAACAAACAGGACGATATGAAGGTGAAGATGGATCCTACCCGAAAGGGCTTTGGCAGGGCTTTAAACAAAAATGGAGATGATGAGAGGATTGTGTGCTTGGGTGCAGATATTTCCGGGTCCATTGCAATAAGTGATTTTTATAAAGACCACGACGAAAGAAAAAGCCGGTTCTTGAGCATGGGCATAGCGGAACAGAGCGGAACCGGTGTGTCGGCAGGATTAGCCAAGGAAGGCAAAATACCGGTCTTCGGGACCTACGGCGTATTTGCTGCAGGAAGAAATTTGGATCAACTCAGGACCACGGTCTGCTATGGCAATTTCAACGTTCTGATCGCCGGTGCGCACGGTGGAGTTTCGGTGGGGCCGGATGGAGCCACCCATCAGGCTTTGGAGGACTTGTTCCAGATCTGCGGTCTTCCCAACATGCACGTGGTCGTTCCATGCGATTCTGTAGAAACCGAGAAAGCGACAGAATATCTGCTCTTTGAGATAAAAGGCCCCAAGTATGTTAGATTCGCGCGGGAAGCCACGCCCATCGTTACTACCGAAGATACCCCGTTCAAGTTTGGAGAAGCAAACATCTACAGGTATAGAGGGGAAAAGGAAAATTTCATAGATGCCTTCGAAGTCAAATTATCATCCGAATATGTTTCTGAAAACGAAGATTTGAGTATTATCGCCTGTGGTCCTGAAATTCCCGAGGCTATGCGAGCCGCCTGGATATTAAAAGAGGATTTCGGAATAGAAACCAGGATAGTAAACATGCACACCTTAAAACCCCTGGATAAAAGAACCATCATCAAGGCGGCAGAAGATACCGGGATAATAGTCACCGCAGAGGAACATCAGGTTGGCGGGTTCGGCAATTTAATCAGTGCGGTCGTTTCTCAGGCCAACGAGCTTTATAAGAGACCTATGTTATTCGGAATGATTGGGGTCAAAGACAGATTCGGTGAATCCGGCGCACCCTGGGAGCTGATCAAGGAATTCGAGGTCTCAGCCGAACACATCGCCCAAAAGGCAAAAGAGCTATTTGACATAAAAAAGAAAGGATAAGAAATCACGGATGATGAACGACGGACTTGTGGTGAGCTTGCCCTTAACCATGTGGTTCAGGGCTTGCGTGCAGTGAGTCTTCGACCCTGAGCTCAGACCGAAGGGCAAAGCCGAACTGTCGAACCATGGGGAATAGAAAAAATTCGTCACTAATCATTCGTGATGGTTCGACAAGCTCACCACAAGTTAATCATTTGTTTTTTCCGGAGGATTGTCATGAAATTGGCACAAAGAATGTCAAGACTGGGAACAGAAACCGCCTTTGAGGTTTTAGCCAGAGCCAGAAAGTTAGAGGCAAAAGGAAAGGAGATCATTCACTTGGAGATCGGGGAACCGGATTTCGATACACCAAAAAATATCGTCGATGCCGGTATAAAGGCGTTAAAAGAAGGATATACGCATTACGGACCATCGGCTGGGTCACCTGAGTTCAGAGAGGTGATCGCAAAATACATATCCAGAACCAGAAGGATAAACGTGAATCCCGATCAGGTAGTGGTGACGCCCGGAGCGAAGCCGATCATGTTTTTCGGCATCCTGGCCTTAGCCAACGAGGGAGATGAGGTTATATATCCCAACCCCGGCTTTCCCATTTACGAATCGGTGATAAACTTTATCGGAGCAAAGGCGGTTCCTATCCAATTGAGAGAGGAAAACGATTTCCGTCTGGACACAGATGAGCTGAAGAAGCTGGTAACAGATAAGACCAAAATGATCATCATCAATTCCCCGCAAAATCCCACCGGGGGAATTTTGACCAAAGATGATCTCAAGGTGATTGCTGACATTGCCCTTTCAAAAGATATTATGGTCTTGGCGGATGAGATTTACAGTCGCATAATATATGAGGGAGAACACCATAGCATCTCCTCTTTCCCCGGAATGCAGGAGAAGACCATAATTCTGGATGGCATGTCCAAAACCTATGCTATGACCGGATGGAGACTGGGATACGGGGTGATGAGAGAGGATCTGGCGGTTTTGATTGCCAAATTACAAACTAACTCCAATTCCTGTACTGCCAGCTTCACCCAAAGGGCAGGAATCGAATGCCTTACCGGTCCGCAGGATGAGGTAGATAAGATGGACTCTGAGTTTAGGAAAAGAAGAGATGTTATCGTGGAAGGTCTAAATTCTATTCCTAAAATCAGCTGTAAGACCCCTCAGGGTGCATTTTATGTATTTCCCAATATAAAACAGATCGGCTGGAAGGCCAAAAAGCTTGCCGACCATCTTCTGGAGGAAGGCGGCGTGGCTGTCCTTGCGGGAACCTCTTTTGGAGAATACGGGGAAGGCTATCTCAGAATCTCCTATGCTAACTCGGTCGAAAATATAAAGAAAGGAATGGAAAGAATAGAAAAAACTCTGTCCAAGATATAAATGATTAATGAAGGATGACGAATGAAAAATTGGTAATCCGTCATTCTTGATCAGTTATTCTTCTTTCCGGGGGGCCATCATACTCATAGTTCCAAACACCTAACTTCCGCATGGGTCTTTCTCTGGTCAACTCCTCATAGGCATGAGCGACCAAACCTGGAACACGAGATATGAGGAAGAATCCCTTTCCCAATCTCCAGTCGAATCCCATGTCAGAGATGACCGCGGCAATTGCTCCATCCACATTAATGGGTAGTTTTCTCCCCAACGAGTTTCCTAATTCCACTTCGATCGCCTGAGCTAATTCCATATGCTTTCCAAAAAAATTCAAATCCTTGGCAATCTGGAAAAGCTTCACCGTTCTGGGGTCGGTTTCGTGCAAGCGGTGACCAAATCCAGGAATCCTTCTTCTTTTGTAAATGAAGTCTGAGACCAGTTCTTTGGCAACAGATGAGATCTCGTCTGTCCTCCTTGCCCAATCCTGCAATATCCTGGCACATCTCTCTATTGCTCCACCATGCACATCCCCGATAGTCAAAATTCCACCTGCCACCGCCGAATTCAAGGGGTTTCCTCCGGAGAGAACCGAACGAGCCGAAAGAACCGACGGCGGAGTAACCCCATGATCTACGCTGGAGACCAAGATCGCCCTCATCATCTCAGATTCCTCCTTGGTGGGAAGTTCTCCTTTTAAAATCAAAAACACGGCGTCAGAAAAGGAGAGCTTCTCCATCATTTCCCTGATGTCATATCCCCTTACCCTTATCTCTCCCCTTTTGATCTCAGTTATTGCAGTCTTCCATTTATCTTCAGTCATTTTTCTCCTCCGCTAAGATTAGAATTGAGAATCATTCTACAAAATAAAGTCAAACTCCAGAGAAGTCAACAAAGAATTAGTCTTCTGTTATTATAGCAAACGAATTAAGTAAATTGACATAATTCCAGACGGGTCTCCATCACCCTCACCCCCACTCCCTTCCATCCTTCGACACTGAGTCTTCCTTCGATATTGAGTCTCAGGACAAACTGCAGGACGAAGTATGAAGGGTTGGCTACCTGAGGGTCTATTGTAATCCATAGGTCGGGTTGGGACAACAATCCTATTGTCGGATGTCCCCTGCGGATGAACCCTAACTGCCTGATTTCTTAAGGATCGAGCCTAACTCAAAATAGCATGGTCTCTAGTGAATATTGCCACCAAAACACTGCAAGAAAATGCAAGAAAAGCCGAAACTTTTGCTTGACAAGCCAAAAATATCTTATTATAATAGAATTGAAACTAAGTAAAAAGCGAAGTTGCTATATTCTCCTTGGAAAGGAGGATGTTATGCGTCATATAGTAATCATTTCAATCTCGATTCTGTTATTGTCAGGTTTGGCTTTTGCTCAAGAAGATACTTTGATACTATTAGGAAGCACAGAGGTGGGAGGCTATGCCGTATCGGCCTGTAACAAACATGCCTTTTTAGCCGATGGGGGGATAAGGGTCATTAATTATTCTGATCCATATAATCCGGATACGGTTACCCGTTACACAGAACCAGCACATGACATAGATATAAGAGAGAACTTAGCTTATTATGTTGGAGATTCATTATATATAAGGGACATATCAAACCCCTTGGAATCACGACAAATCGGGTCGTGTTGTTATTGGGGTTATTCATTCAGAGTCCATGTATTTGATACTTTGGCTCTGGTAACTCACACCACCGCGCCTCAGATAGTCATTCTAAGAATTATAGATATATCCGACCCAACCGACCCACAGGTATTGTCCACTAATTATCCTACCGGTGATGGTTGGTGGTCCCGAATGGATGTCTGGAAGAAGGATAATTATGTGTATTGGGTTGATTGGGCTCTTGACCCAGAGACATGGTATCACGTAGGCCAGATCACGGTTTTGGATATTACCGACCCCACAGATCCGATTCCCATAGTAGTGGATACTTGCTTACCGAGAGCTCCCACTGCTATCTGGATAAAGGACAACTACGCTTATGTGTCACTTGCCGACTATGAAATGGGACCTCATGAATGGATCAATGGAGGGTTGATAGTGTTGGATGTTTCAGACCCTTATAATATCGACTCCCTGGGATTTTTTGAGGTTCCTCGTGAAGCTTATAATGTCTATATTAAGGGCAATTTCGCTTATATCTCAGCACATTTGTCGTTTTTTGAAGGGGATGGAGTTTATGTTTTGGATATCTCCGATCCCACAAATCCCACTCTGGTTACCTATTATGATACCCCGGGCATTCCCAAGGATGTTTTTGTAGATGAACCTTATGTATTAGTTGCTGAGCACAATTCCCTTTTAGTCTTTGAAGCCAGTTTCTTGAGCGTGCCCGGAGATGCCAATTCAGATGGAATAGTCAATAGTTCTGACGTTGTTTATTTGATAGACTATCTTTTCAAGAATGGACCTGAGCCATCAGATCCAAACGCAGCCGATGTTAACTTCGATTGCCAGATAAATTCGGCTGATGTTGTCTATCTCATAGACTATCTGTTTCGTGGTGGACCTTTTCCCCAGTTTGGCTGTGTCTCTTAATGCAAGCAAACCGTCCTCCAAACAAACTCCGTTAGAGAGCACCAGTTATTCCTCCTTGCTACTCTTCTTTCCCAAATTTTTCTGACAAGTTTCTATTTGACATTATTTGGAAACAATGCTATATTTTCGCCATTGAGTGAGATGGCTTTTCAGATGATAGGTAGATTATGGCTTTTTTAGAGAACATCACCATTGGTCAATATGTGCCAGCTGATTCGGTGATTCACAGATTGGACCCGAGGACAAAAATCATCATCACTTTAAGTATTATGATTTTGGCAGTGGCGACCACCAGCCTGAGCATCTATCTTTTGGTCTCACTTTTTCTTTTGACCCTTTCTTTTGCTTCGGGTGTTCCTTTTTTCTATTTTTTTCGGAACCTTAAATCTTTCGTTTGGCTATTTTTGTTCACCTTTGTTTTGCATACATTCTTCACCTCAGGCGAGGTGATCGGATTTTTGTCTTTTAAATTCATAAGGGTGACTTACGAAGGAGTGATAAATGGCATCATTTATAGCTGGCGGCTTGCCATCTTCATCTTCTGTGCAGCCTTTTTGAGCTTAACCACTCAGGCAGTGGAGCTGACTGATGCAGCTTTCAAGTTTTTTTCTCCATTAAAAAAATGGAAGCTTCCCATAGAGGAGCTGTCGTTGATTACCATGATCTCTTTAAGATTTGTTCCCCTGCTTTTGGAGGAAGCTTTCAATTTGAAAAAAGCTCAACTCTCGAGGGGAGCATCCTTTGAGGGAGGATTGATCAAAAGAGTTAAAAAGACTCTGCCCTTGCTTATTCCTTTATTTGTCTCATCTTTCAGGAAGGCGGACGAATTGGCTTTGGCTTTGGATGCACGGGGTTTTAGAAGCGGACAAGAACGCACCTGTTTTCAGAGGTTAGTTTTTAAGAAAGTTGATTATCTCTTCTTGTCTTTTGTCGTTTTGATAATAGTTACCTCCTTTCTAATTAAAAATGTTTAAATTTGACGGTAAAGGTTTGTACTTTTGCGAATAGATAAGGGTTCTTATGAGCGGAGCGATGAAAGCTTAGTTAGGTGATTAAAAGCATAATATCTTTGAACCAAATAAAATGGTCTGAATGGAAAGGAACATTAAACTCAAAATCGAGTATGATGGAAAGGATTTTTACGGTTGGCAGAAACAGCCAGATCTTCGGACAGTTCAGGGGGAGATACAGGAGAGGCTGGAGATGATTTTGGGCCATAAGATCAATTTGATAGGTGCGGGAAGGACTGATGTCGGCGTGCACGCTCTGGGACAGGTAGCGAATTTCAAAACTACAACCAAACTTAATATAGATTCGATTATAAATGGACTGAATGGGCTTTTGCCTGGCGACATTGTGATCAAAGGAATTGAAGAAGTGGATTTGAATTTTAATTCCAGATATGATGCTAAAAGCAGATCATATAAATACAGAATCCATTTGGGAAGAACTGCAATTCTGAGAAATTTTGTTTGGGAGGTTTTATATTCATTAAATTTGGAGGACATTTTTGAAGCCACAAAAAAGATTGAGGGGAAACATGATTTTTCCTCTTTTTGCGTGGCTGAATCGACTAAGGATAACAATGTTTGCCAGGTTTTCTCTGCTGGATGGGAAAAATCTGGCAATGAGCTAATTTTCAAAATCGAGGCGGATAGATTTCTTCACACCATGGTCAGGAGTTTGGTGGGAACATTCGTGGAGGTAGGGAGGGGATATTTTTCGGTCTCGGATTTTGTTGATGCGATGGAGGCAAAAGATAGAAAGAAGGCAGGTCCAACGGCCCCGGCTTGCGGACTTTATTTGGTAGAAGTTGAATATTGAAAATGGAGTGCCAAGCTTCAGCTTGAACTGATCCTGCTTTGGCGAGATACTTTACAAAAGTTAACTTTCTGGAGGTTAAGAAATGAAATTCTTCATCGACACGGCGAACTTAGATGAAATAAAAGAGGCAGCCAGCATCGGGATTTTGGATGGGGTTACCACCAATCCCACTTTGCTGGCAAAGGAAAAAGGAAAAGGAGATTTTAAGACCATTCTTAAAAATATTTGCGAGGTGGTGGATGGTCCGGTAAGTGCAGAAGTGGTGGCATCAGACGTAGAAGGGATGGTGAAAGAGGCGGAAGCCCTGTCAAAGCTACACAAAAATATCGTGATCAAAGTCCCCATTACCAAGAATGGTCTGAAAGCCATAAAGATTCTGGACCCCAAAGGCATCCGGACCAACTGCACTTTGGTTTTTTCCCCCATTCAAGCGCTTTTAGCGGCTAAGGCTGGGGCTTCATTCGTTAGCCCATTTGTGGGAAGATTGGACGACGCCAGCCACGTGGGGATGGCTCTGGTTGCGGATATAGTTAGCATTTTTGACAATTATGATGTCGCTACTGAGGTAATAGTGGCAAGCGTCAGGAATCCTCTTCATGTGGTGGAAGCTGCTATCATGGGTGCAGATATTGCGACCATTCCTTTTAAGGTTATTGAACAGTTGATAAAACACCCTTTAACCGATGTGGGAATAAAGAAATTCTTAGAAGATTGGCAAAGGGTAGATAAAGGATAAAATGATCGAAAGATACACCACCGCAAGGATGAAATCCTTGTGGTCTGACCAAAATAAGTTTCAAAAGTGGCTGGAGATCGAACTTTTAGCTTGCGAGGCGCAGGCAAAGTTAGGGATCATCCCAAAATCAGCTTTGCCGAAAATCAAGAAAAAGGCAAAGTTCGATGTAGCGAGAATATCCCAGATAGAGGAAAAGACCAAGCATGATGTGGTGGCTTTTCTAACCAATCTTGCAGAAAATATCGGAAAAGAAGCTAAATATGTTCACTATGGGATGACCTCCTCTGACATTCTGGACACCTCACTTTCCTTGCTGATGAGAGAAGCTGGAGAAGTGATTTTACAGTGCTTAGAAAAGTTAAGCTCGAGTTTGAAGAAGAAGGCACTTAAGTTTAAAAAAATACCGATGATTGGAAGAACTCATGGCGTTCATGCGGAACCAATAACGCTGGGTCTAAAGTTTGCTCTGTGGTACGCTGAGGTCCAAAGAAATACGGAACGTCTGAGGAGGGCAATCGAGACGATTTCAGTGGGCAAAATCTCCGGGGCAGTGGGAACCTTTTCCAATTTAGATCCAAAGGTGGAAGAGTACGTCTGTGAAAAGTTGAAATTAAAACCTGCTCCTATCTCCAGCCAAATAATACAGAGGGATAGACACGCAGAATTCATGAACGCCTTGGCCATCATTGCTAGCTCCATTGAAAAGTTCGCCACCGAGATAAGAAGTCTGCAGAGAACGGAGATATTGGAACTGGAGGAGGGTTTTGCCAAAGGACAAAAGGGTTCATCCGCCATGCCCCATAAGAGAAATCCCATCACCTGCGAAAGACTATGTGGACTTGCCCGGCTGGTTAGAACCAATGCCCAAGCCGCTTTAGAAAATATAACTTTGTGGCACGAAAGGGACATATCCCACTCTTCCGTGGAAAGGGTAATCATTCCGGATTCCACCATTTTGGTGGATTACATGCTTGGCAAATTCACACATATTATGGAACACCTCTCGGTCTATCCCGAAAAAATGGAAATGAATTTGGGGAAGACTGGGGGCATGATTTTCTCTGGCAGATTGCTTTTAGAGCTGTGCCAAAAAGCTCCGTCAAAAGAGGAGGCTTATCAGATAGTTCAGGAAAACGCCATGAAGGCCTGGAACAAGAATGAGAACTTTAAAGATCTGATCAAAAATGACAAGAGAGTAAAAAAGTATTTGAGCAAAGTAGAAGTCGAGGAGTGTTTCAGTTTGAATTATTATTTTAGAAGCGTTGATTACATTTTTAAAAGAGTATTTGGAGGCAAAAGGTAGTTCCTTTTAAGCATATTTGGATGAACAAAGAAGGCTTAGTTTTTGTGATCCCAGCTTTTAGCATTTCATTGGGTTTGTTTATAGTTTTCGTTTTATCTCAAAATATGTTGGGTCTAGCAGGTACTTTGATCTTTTTGATCTTGTCTACGTTTTTTCTCTTTTTTTTCAGAGACCCTGAGAGGAAGGTGCCTGAAGGTGAAAATCTTATTTTAGCTCCTGCGGATGGCAAGGTCATTTTGATAAAGCCATTTGGAAATCTGGAATTTATGGGTGGAGGAACTTTGGTGAGTGTGTTCATGTCTCTTTTTGATGTGCACGTCAACAGAACTCCAGTCTCGGGAAAGATAAAATATTTTAGGTACAATCCAGGAAAGTTTTTCCCTGCCTTCAAAGATAAAGCTTCTTTGGAAAATGAGCAAACGGAGTTGGGCATGGAAAATGAGCATGGGAAAGTTGTGCTCAAGCAAATCGCAGGAATCCTGGCGCGAAGAATCGTTTGCAAGCTGAAAAATGGGGATTTGGTCAAAGCGGGAGACAGATTTGGAATGATAAAATTCGGCTCCAGATTGGATTTGTTCTTACCCCAAAATGTCCACATCGAAGTTAAACTGAATCAGAAGGTGAAGGCTGGAGAAACCATAATAGGAATTTTCCAAACGTGAGAAATATCAAAGGAATCTTTCCTGGGGTTTTCACCGTAGGGAATATGTTTTGTGGGTTTCTCTCTGTCTTATCGAGTTTTGATGGAGAGATTGTATTTGCTGCCTGGATGATAGTTTTGGCTGCATTCTTTGATGCTTTGGATGGAATGGTCGCAAGATTTTCCAAAACCGCATCTCGCTTTGGAGTGGAGTTGGATTCTTTTGCTGATCTTCTATCTTTTGGCATTGCCCCAGCCATGTTGTTTTATAGTTTGAAGCTATATCCTTTGGGAAGGTGGGGATGGATTGTAGGTTTCGTTTTCGTAATGTGTGGTGCCTTTAGATTGGCTCGCTTCAATCTGGGGCTATCCAAATTAAACGAAAAACACCCTTATATGGGGCTTCCCATTCCATCTGCCGCCGTAACCTTAGTAAGTTATACTTTATTTTGCCAGGAGATTTGGGGAGTGCTCAGATTCCCCAAGGCGCTGGTGACTATGATTATTGCTTTCTCCGGCTTGATGGTCAGCGGGATCGAATATGAAACCCTTCCCAAGTTCTATTTAGGTGACAAGAAAAACAAGGTCAAGTTGATCTACGTTTTCATTTTCATAATTGCCCTTTTGATCAATCCCAGATTGGTTTTATTTCCTTTCGGCTTACTTTACGTTTTATCTGGTGTAGTAAAGGGAGGATATAGTCTGTTTCATGTGGAAAGGGAGGAAGGGATGGCTTAAGAAGTAACACAAATAAATATATTGTTTCATTTTTAATTAAGCAGTAGATGCTGAGTAAAATCAGCCACTACAAGTAACAGGAGTTTTGTCGCGTTAAAACACGTTTGTTAGAGAATGTAAAATTTTTAAAGGAGTGATTAAAACGATGGGTAAAGAAAACCGATTAGCACGCGCAGTGGTCTACGTAAAACTTAAAGATGGAGTCTTAGATCCTCAAGGTTCCACCATTCAAAGAGCTTTGGAAAACATGGGGTATCAGGGGATAAAGGATGTCCGTTCCGGTAAAGTTTTTGAGATAGCCTTCCAGCAAAATCATGGCAAAAAGCCGGAAGAGTTGATCGATGAGATATGTAGAAAACTTTTAACCAATCCAGTAATAGAAAAATATAACTTCGAGATTTTAAAATGAAATTCGGAGTCATCATCTTTCCCGGATCAAACTGCGATTACGATGCCTACATGGTAGCCAAGAATGTCATCAAGCAAGATGTGGAGTTCTTGTGGCATCAGGACACTTCACTTTCTAATTGTGATTGCGTGATCTTACCCGGTGGCTTTTCCTATGGTGATTACTTAAGAACCGGGGCCATCGCCAAATTTTCCTCCATTATGAAAAAGGTAATGGATTTTGCTCAAGACGGAGGGTTGGTAGTAGGTATCTGTAATGGATTGCAGATACTTTTGGAGGCTGGGCTTCTCCCGGGTGCCATGTTGCGGAATACCTCCTTGCGATTCATCTGCAAATTCGTCCATATTGAAGTGGAAAATGAAAACACGCCTTTTACCAACCTCTGTCATAAAGGCCAAGTGCTCAAGATTCCGATTGCTCATACCGATGGAAATTATTTTATCTCCGAAGAGGGTTTGAACAGGTTAAAGCAAAACCAACAGATTGTCTTCAGATATTGTGACCAATTCGGCGGGATTACCCAAGAGGCAAACCCCAATGGTTCGTTATACAATATCGCAGGAATTTGCAATGAAAAAAGAAATGTTTTAGGGATGATGCCTCATCCGGAAAGAGCCTCGGAGTCCATTTTGGGATCGGAGGACGGAAAACATATATTCCAGTCGATCGTCAACTTTTTTGAAAAGGGAAAGCAAATTTGATGAAGAAAATATGTTGGAGTGTCTACCCATAGGTGACCTTAATCAAGCTAAAGCTTGATACTCCGGCACATTTTGAATCAGGTTGAGGAGCAAAAAGTTTGAAGGGACGAGAGATCACTTTCCTGATAATAGCTTTGATCTTGGGGGCAGTTGTAGGAGGACTGGTGGGGGACATCATCGGTTCGTTTTTGCCTGAGGGTGCGGTAAAGACACTTTTTAGAAAAAGTGTAGATATCGGACTCAGACCAACTACAGTTGAATTATATGCTATCGCCTTTACCATTGGACTTCTGGTTAAAATAAATTTCGTCAGTATTCTTTTTATCATTTTAGTGGTAGTCTACTTCCGATGGTGGTTTTTGTGAGATATAATAATTGAGATTAAGGAATTGGGAGTTAATTACTCTGAACTATTCATAATTTCGAACGTATCAATATAAGAATTGCATCTAATTACAGGAGGAATCTATGTTAGGAGGAATTGGAGCCCAGGAGTTGATTTTAATCTTTCTGGTTATCTTGCTTTTATTTGGAGCAAGAAAAATACCAGAGATTGCTCAAGGGTTGGGTAAAGGAATGAGGGAGTTCAAAAAGGCTATGAAGGAAACCCAGGATGAACTGACCGGGCCGCAGACTCCTGAGAAGAGAACAGAGGGCGAAGCCAAAAAGTCGGATGCAGCTGAAAGCAAATGAATATTGAGGAAGAATCGGAACCTAACCCATCATTTGTCATGGATTAGAAAATGGGCTTTTAGAAGTGAAGTCATCGCAAGAGGGAAGTAAAATATGCCAATTTTTACCGAAAAAGATGTAGATAAAATCTCCGAATGTTTGAGAGCTGAAAGCATGCATAGGGAGAAGGATCACTTCCGAATGAAGATCGTGGCTGATGAAGGTCGCAGAACCTTGGTTTTGGAGATTTATCCCGAAGTGACCCTGGGTAAAGGGAAGGGGTCCTTGGTGGTGGTCTACACCCCCAATTCTCATCTTCAACTTCATAGCTGCTCCGGCTATGTCACCAGCGAGGAATTGGGGGAGGTCACCTTTGTAGGCGAGTC
>Ga0209427_10001441_pt1 | contig 27400 bp, 27 predicted proteins | sample DeeMarSWOR136_30_FD_187465 | JGI IMG/M metagenome (GOLD analysis project Ga0209427, IMG submission 187465) | Marine sediment microbial communities from White Oak River estuary, North Carolina - WOR-1-36_30 (SPAdes) (version 2) | ecosystem: Environmental > Aquatic > Marine > Intertidal zone >...
CCATGCCATATATAGCTGGGGGATTATGGGTGAAAGCCAAGTTGTCTGCAGTGTAAGTAAACAGGTGCCCCTTCTTATCTGAGAACCTGTAAGGTTCCATCTCATCAATAGCATTACAGTTGGGATTCACACATACCATTTGGTAGGGAAACTGTGGAGTGCCACATTTCTTGCATCTCGACCCTACAAGGCCTAACAGTGTTCTGCGATACCTCCAGGATAATGATATCTGTTCCCAAGGAACTGACTCACCTCTCCCCATTCCTTTATCTACTTCCATTACATTGCGGAAAGTAAGATACTTCGCATAATTATCTAGCATCTTCTTGGATTCCAGGAGTTTCTTAACTCCTTTCCCCCCGTCTTTCGTATCAGCTAGTTTTTCTGTAGCTTGGAACAATAGAGCATCGCTTCCATTGCCAAAGCTAGCAACAACAACATTATCCCTTGGATTTGCATCCTCAAGTGCTGCTCCAAGTAGGATTAAAGGATAAGCACTGCCGGTGTTGCCCACGGTAGCAAACATATTCTCCTGAATTTGATTAGGTTCGAGCCCAAGAGATTTCCCCAGACGAGGATGGGCGGCGGCATAAAGGCAAGGGTAAGCTGCTTTAGCAACATCCTTGGGGCTAAGGTTGCATTTCTTGGCCAATCCAGAAACTACTTCAGGAATAAATTTATTGTACCCTTCATCTCTAATCCACCTGTCTTCCCATTGTCTATTGAATTTCTCGAAATCTGTCCTCCAGGTATCTCTGAAGTCGTAAGAAACGGAATGTGCTCCTCGAAAGTCGGCAATCACACCGTTTTCCCCTATAAGAAAAGCGGCAGCACCATCGCCAAAGGTTTCCTCTTGAAGACTACCAGGTAATGCCAGGCGACAATCAGAAGCGCATACTAAAATACTCTTAGCTGACCCTGCTTTAACTGCATCACAAGCAGCAAGTAAAGCAGTAGTTCCTGACTTAGTAGAACCGGCAAAATCAGCAGTTTGTATATCCGACCTTAAGTCAAGGGCAGTAGCAATTATTGCGGCATTTTGCCTTTCTTTGAAAGGCATGGTAACGCTGGCAAAATACACGCCGTCAACTGTATTCCTATCAATCCCATTTAGACAATTCATGCCTGCATTTACCGCCATGGTAACGCTATCTTCATCGTAGTTGGCTATTGCTTTTTCTCCACCGGTTAAAGTAGCGGGATTTAAGAAGCCCATAGCTGAGTAAATGACCATACGATTCATTCGATGCCAAGGTATGTGTCCTCCATAAGAAATGATTCCTGCCATGCTATTAACCTCCTTCTTCGATTCGCCCTTTTATGATTTTGGTCAAACGTTGCATTCTACGAAATTACACGGCAATTGTCAAATATGCATAATTTATTTTTTCTTCAACATTCTGGGAAGACAAACAGGTTCTCTATTTGAAAATTTCTTTGCTCCATGATTTATGGAGGTCCTTCACCTTGTCCACTATGTGCTTGCAGGCATCAAAAGCTGCCTGTCTGTGAGGTGCTGAAACTGCTATCAGTAGAATATTGTCTGATATGCTTAACGACCCAACACGATGTGTTATTGTTATATCTTCTACATCGAATCTATGAATTGCTCTGTCCTCTACCTGCTGTAACTTCTGAATAATCTCCTTCTTGTCTTCGAATTCTAATCCCGAACCCTGGGGAAATTCCCGTACCACACCCAAATAAATTACTATGGCACCGATTTTGGGGTTCTTCATCTTCGCTACTATTTCAGCAACGGAGAAATCTTCTCTTCTTACCTCGACCATCTCAACATGTTCCTCCCGATGATATTGATTGCCTTTTCCTCATCCCATCCTGTTGCCAGCGATGTTTGCACTTGTTTCTTATCTATACTACCTATCCATCCAGAAGTAGAAATGCCGGAATGTGAATGAACAGGGTGCTTTCCGCGAAGGTTTTCCGTTATTCCCAATTCAAGCATTTTGTTAGCTCATTTTGCCAGGCTAATCTGTTCCCGCAAGTATTGCTTCAACACGCCTAATGCTGCTTCAGCAGCGCCGTTCTTATTTTCCTCTCTGTTTCCGCCGAAGATGTGCTTTTGACTGAAGCTTTTACCTTCAGCAGCTAAAGCGACGTAAAAAAGCCCCACAGGTTTCTCTGCAGTGGCGCCTGAAGGTCCGGCAATGCCTGTGTTGGAGATACATATGTCTGTGCCGAAGAGTTCTCTACCACTCTCAGCCATCTCAATAGCTGTTTGTGGGCTAACAGCTCCATGATTTTCTATGGTTTCCTTTTTTACACGGAGAACGTTTGCCTTAACCTCATTACTGTAGGCTATCAAAGAGCCTTTGAAGTAGTCGGAACTACCTGGAATGTTGGTCAACCTATCGGCTATTCTACCCCCCGTGGCTGATTCGGCTGTGCTTATAGTAAGTGCTTTTCCTGTCCCTGCCTGGTATTTCCTGACTAAGGAGGCGATTTCTGTTTCCAAATTTGCCATTTCCGAAGCAGCTTATTTTAGCAAATTCGGCGAAGAAAGTGAGCCTTCCTGTTATAATTTGCTTGATTGGTGACTGAATTATCTGATGTGATAACTTTTCTGGGCACTGCGGGAGCCAGATTTGTGGTTACACGTCAGTTCTTAGCTTCCGGTGGCGCATGGCTTAGCCTGGGTGATACTCAACTGCTACTTGACCCCGGTCCGGGATGCCTGGTTCAGGCTACTAAAAGGAAGCTCGACCCTTCCAAGTTGAGTGCGATTATTTTATCTCACAGGCATTTAGACCACTGTGGAGATGTTAATATCATGATTGAGGCTATGACCGAAGGTGGGAGCAAGAAACGAGGCATCGTTTTTGCCCCCGCTGATGCCCTGGGTCAAGACCCTGTCATCTTAGCTTACATACGAAATGAGCCTGAAAAGGTAGAAATTCTAACTGAAGGCGGGCATTATAAGGTCGATGACATTTACTTTGAGACGCCGGTCAGACATCACCATCCTGTGGAGACATACGGCTTTATCTTTCGAACACCACGGCACACCTTTTGCTGGATTACTGATACCAAGTATTTCGACGATTTAGCCCATTACTATGCTGGCGACTTGCTGATTATAAATGTGGTCAGGTTAAATCCTGGGGCTCCTGTTGACCACCTATCTCTTCCCGAAGCAAAGCAAATAATTGAAGAAACAAAGCCCAAAGTAGCGATACTCACTCATTTTGGCATGACGATGTGGAGAGCCAGACCCTGGGAGTTAGCTCGTAGGCTAACTGAGGAAACCGGGGTTTCGGTAATAGCTGCTCGTGATGGTATGAAGGTTGACTTGGTAAAATTGGAGAAGTGAAGAGCTTCCTGGCAACGGCATATTTTCCCAAAGAGTTCCCCCTCAAGTATCGTCTGCGCTGGAGCGTTTCACTTCCGTGTTCGGGATGGGAACGGGTGGTTCCACCCCGCTCTAGTCACCAGAAAACTCTCCGAACTCAGTATAATACATTTTTGAGTGGTTGTAAAAGAGATGGTTCCTGAGCAGAAGGAGTTTGTATTTGAACTTGATGCCCTAGATTTGTAAGTCTTTGTTGAAGGTGATTTTTGAAGATTATTGAAGGAGTTCATCGAATTGAAGTGCCCCTGCAATTTATGGTGATGTCTGTATACTTATATCTACTGGAAAATGATGAGGGCTTAACCTTAGTAGATTGTGGTCCAAATTTGGATGTAACTTATGATTCTTTAAGCAGATATTTGGCCAGTATAAATCGCAAATTTAGCGATATACATTCAATAGTTGTCACGCACTATCATGTAGACCATTACGGATACATTGGCGAGTTGAAGAGACTGACTAACGCAGAGACAGCAATGCACAGGATAGGAATTGGTCTGGCCGAGGGGTATAGGTCAAATTCTGAAGAACACATGGATGGAGTTATTCGACTGGCTACCCAATATGGCATGCCCGGGGAATATACTGAGATAATCAAACCGCTTCTTGGTATATTGCGGCGAATAGTCTCCCCTGCCAGGATAGACAGGAACTTAGAGGACGCGGATGAAATCTCTATTGGCTCTTCAAGATATCTTGTGATTTGGACTCCCGGACACTCTCCCGACCATATCTGTCTTTACAATCCAGAGAAGAAGGTTCTGCTCTCAGGAGACCACTTATTGCAGGAGATCACCCCTCACATTGGCATTGATGCCTTGAAAGGAATAAATCCCCTGAAGGATTACCTTAAATCTCTGCGGAGAATAAAAAAATATGATATTACCGTCGCTTTCCCCGGTCACGGTCCGCTAATTAAAGACCCTCAAGGGCGGATAGATGAGATATTACATCATCATGACGAGCGGATGAGGCTAATGAGCGAAGCTGTTGCTGGGAGTCCAAAGACTGCCTATGAGGTATCGCTTGATATTTGGGGAGAGGAGCTACCCATATTCGAGAAACCACTCGCCCTTGCGGAAACAGTGCAACATCTTGAGCTGTTGGCAGAGGAGGGGAAGCTCCAAAAGATTCTGCGTAATTCAATCATTTACTTTAAAAAATAGGGTTGGCGGAATCCTTTATAAGGAGAATCTTAGAAACCCATTGTTATGCTTTTTCTTGAGAGAAACAATGTAAAATTTCCTGCGGCGTGGGAATAATGTAGTGTGAGCTAACATGTAAATATAAGGTTAGTCTAAAAGCGAAAAGGAGGTGTTTTATGTATTTCGATATTGATTCAGGAATCAGAGAAAACGAAGAGTTGACCATGTTAAGAGAGCAGACCCATAAATTTGCCGCGGAGGTAATAAGACCTGCCGCGAAGGAACTCGACCAGATGGAGCCGAGGAAGGTGGCCGAAAAAGATTCACCCTATTTTGATGTAATGAAGCAGATGAAAAAGATGGGCTATCACAGGATGCAAATACTTAAGGAGCACGGAGGCCTGGAATTGACTCCGGATGAAATACACATAATAATGGAAGAACTTGGTTGGGGAAGTGTCGGGTTAACAACGGCGATAGGCGTGGACTCAATACCACCGGCAATGGCCTCGTTAGTGGGTTCGCCTCAGTTGATGGAGGAGGTCGTGCGTCCCTGGATGGAAGATACAGAGGGTAAATATCACGGCTGTTGGCCTGTAATAGAGGAAGCACATGGCTCAGATTATATAATCGGGATGAGCTATCCTCATCCCGAGGAATTCGGCAGCAAAGGCTTTGTTACCGCTGATCCGGATGGAGATGGCTGGGTTATCAATGGTGCAAAGTCCTACTGGACATCTTCTGCCCCATGTGCCAACTATGCCTTCCTTAGTTTGAATCTCCCTCCTCACAGAAGTATTGCTGATGTGGGCGGATGCATAGTTCCACTGACTTTACCGGGTGTCACACAGGGCCCACCAATAGATAAACACGGCTTGAGGGATGACCCACAAGGGGAGCTTGCCTTTGATAATGTCAGAATTCCTGCGCATTACATGCTCCTTGCTGAACCTGCTTTCGGGCGCTTCGCTTCTAAAGGGGTTATCAGCTCGACGAGCTGTGGCATGTCCTGCATGTTCACCGGACTGGCGCGAGCTGCATTCGAAGAGGCTCTAAAGTATACTAGGGATAGAGTGCAGGGAGGGAAGCCTCTAATCGAACATGATGTGGTAAAGCTAAAACTTTCTGACATGTTCTTAAAGGTTGAAACTGCGAGGTATTACACAAGGGTGGTGTTGAGACATGTTACGGAACGCAATAGAGCTTTAACTTTTGATCAATCAACAGCGCATGCTCTTACGGCACAGGTTTACGCTACTAATGTAGCGTATCAGGTGGCACATGAATCCCGGCAACTTCATGGTGCAAACGGGCTTACCAAAGACTATCTCATTGAAAAGCTTTATAGAGATGCGACGGCTGGACTGATGGAGGATGGCTCCAACGAAGCGCTGGCCCTCGAAGCGGCGTATGCCCTTCTTGAAGAGGGAAGATATACTATGGAATAAGGGGGATGGAGTATCGAAAATACCGCCAAACGAAGGAAACAGAAAAAATTATACAAGGAGGTAGAAAATGGCATTAGTATTTGGCTCAATGGAATGGTATGAGAAAGTGAAAGAACTGGCGAACAAAAATGAGGATTTCAAAAAAGGAACAGCAGACTGGGAAGGAGCTATGCGCACCGTGGTCATTTATGATGAGGAACTTCTGAAGGATTATTCCAAGGAAGAATATGTCAGGTCATTTATGGGCACGCTAGGTCTGGTAAGTAAGGAAGAGCGTGTGAAAGCCTATGAGGGAACCCCTGTGGAAGAGCTGATGAAGAAGCTGGGTTACTCTCTGGATGTGGATGTTACCGATATAGACCCTGCTGATGCAGCAAAGAGGTTTTCACAATTAACCGTAGATGATATAGCAGGAGTAGAATCGTATAGTGTTTTTGAGCCTCACCATGGTGTTCTCAAAGAGATGAGGCCAATATTGCCAGACGAGTATAAAGATGCTCGCTTCACCCTCACCGGCCGATATTCTGCCTGGAAGGCAATGGCTACAGGGAAGGCGAATTCTACCCAGTTGGTAATGTCGGGCAAGATGAAGCTTGAAGGTGACATGTCATATATAATGAGGCACATGGCTGCAATGAATGTGCTGAATAGCATATATCAACAGATTGAGCTTGTCCCCTAGTCTCATCTTCTGGAAAGGAGGTGAGGGCTGTGGGCATAACACAAAATTTAGAAAGGAGGGATCAGGATTAGGAAAAACATGAAAGTATCCTTGGACAAAGTCAAACGGAAATCTGACACTTTAGGTTAACAAAGAAAAGGAGGTGTATGATGGGTTTTGTCAAATCATTGGAATGGATCACTGAGAATTATCCGGAGACTGCGGAGTTCTATGATGCGGAGGTGCTGACGATTTATTTTGAAACCAAGCCTGAAGTTGTAAAGCGATTGCTTCCTCCGCCGCTTGAACCGTTCGAAATACCTATCGGCTTTGCTTTCGTCGCCAATTATCCTAGAACCAATTTTAGCGTGCCATATCTGGAGAGCGCACTCTTCTTACAGGCCAGATATAATGGTGAGGAGGGGGCCTATTGCCTTGCGATGCCGGTTACGGACGACATGGCCTTAATTCTCGGCCGCGAAATCTATGGCTACCCCAAAAAAATCGCGGGGATCGATCTCAAACGCAATGGAATTGAGGTAGAAGGCTGGACAGAGCGCCGGGGGGTGCGTCTCCTAACCGTCCACGCAAAGCTCACCAGCAAATGGAACGATGAAAGCGCTCAGGAAGTGTTTGCCGAGATGTTTAAGGACAACATCGATCTCGTTGTCTATAATTTCAAATATTTTCCAGCACCCGGCGGGGCTGGCGGTGGGGTTGGCTTTGACTACAATCCGCGTCTCATCAGGGAAGTGATACAATTGCGCCCTAACAATGTAGAAATGGGTGAAGCTGAACTTGTGCTCCAGTCTTCAGAGCATGACCCATGGGGTGACGTGGATGTTGTCCGGGTGCTGGGTGCGTCACACAGCATAGGCAACAACACCATGCTGCCTGGCAGTGTTGTAGCCGAAGTCGACCAGAATGAATTCGCACCGTATGCATTCATGAAGGTAGACAACGTTAGACAACTTGCGATGATGCGTAGCTAAGTACATTAGCAAAATTATTGGTAGCGTCGTGATTTTACGGCTTCGCTATTGTTCTAGCCATGATGTGGAAGAGGTTACCTGCAGCAATAGAGGTAAGGTCTGGTCCGATACCATCGTGTATGAGGGCTACCGCAATTTAGTAGGATTGCCCCCGCCTTATGTTGCCGCTTTCGTAGGGTTATCCGAAGGTGCATACGTTCATAGTGCTATAGTCGGGTGCAAGCCAGAGGAGGTGAAAGGTGGCATGGATGGCGAACTGGATTTTCTGGACATTGGCAAACAGCAAATGGTATACGTATTAAAACCTGTCTCAGGATGAAAAAGGAGGGACTTTTATGAAGGTTTTGGTTACCGGTATCTCTGGTTATTTAGCCTCCGTTGTTACTCCTCGCCTTCTCGGAGATGATGAAGTTGAGGAAGTTCGTGGTGTTGACCTCCAATATCCCCAGAGCATAGACACAACAAACTCAAAACTAGTGTTCGTTAAAAAAGATGTCAGAGCCCCCGATATCGTAGATTCCTTTTCAGGAATTGATGTGTTATTCCATTTTGCCTTTATTGTAACCCCCAACGTTCCTTACGATGAAATAGATTCAATAAATATTGAGGGCTCAAAGAATATCTTTAATGCCGCGGCAAAGGCAGGTGTTAAACATATCCTTTACACCAGTTCAATTGCGGCCTACGGTGCCGACCCAACGCACAAATTACCCTTAAAAGAAGATTCCCCTCTTAAACCAAATGAGGATTGGTATTACTCAAGAGCAAAAGGTGCTGTTGAAAGATTTCTAAACGAATTTGAACAAAAATACCCTGACATAAAAGTAACCAGATTCAGGCCTGCAATATTTCTGGGTCCAAATATCGATAATCAATTCGGCACTCTTTTAAGATCTCCGGTGATTATGGATTTGGGCTATGATGCTAAAATTGAATGGGTGTGGGATCAGGACGTTGCCGATGCAATATATCTTGCTTTTGAAAAGGGGAAAACTGGTATTTACAACTTAGGTGGTGAAAATCCCTTAACCTGGAAAGAAATTGCTGAAGTTACAGGGAAAGAGACAGTGGACATTGATCTAAACAGCGAAAGTGGTAGGGAATTATTTAGCCAACTTCTTACCGCGATGGATAGAGGATTTGTAGAGTGGCTTGATAAACCTGTTAAATATCCTATACTGGTGGATTCTTCGAAAGCCAGAAAGGAGCTCGGTTGGCAACCGAAATATGACTCTGCTGGTGCTATTAAGGCTTTTCTCTCACTGGAGGCAGAGACGGATGGGTAAACAACATCTAACCGCTGAGTGTTTCGTCGGCACCAGTGGCTGGCACTATGAACACTGGCGTGGGCTCTATTATCCTGAAGAGTTGGCGAAGACAAAGTGGCTACAATTTTATAGTAAACAGTTTAACACCGTTGAGCTCAACAATAGTTTCTATCACTTGCCTACCGAGAAAGCTTTTATCACCTGGCGAGAGTCAGCACCGGAGAACTTTGTCTATGCGGTCAAGGTAAGCCGATTCATCACTCATATAAAGAAGCTTAGGAATATCGGCTCTGCGTTGGACAATTTCCTGTCACGAGCTTGCTTGCTTCAAGATAAGCTAGGTCCTCTGTTATACCAGCTGCCGCCTAATATGAAACGCAATGACGAGGTATTGCAGAGTTTCTTATCCAGTTTGCCTCAAGAATACCGGCATGTATTTGAATTCCGCCACGAGTCCTGGATTGATGAAGCTGTTTTTGAAACCTTAAGACGATACAAAGTTGGTCTGTGTGTTTTCGATATGCCTGGTTTCACCTGTCCTCCGGTGGCTACCAGCGATTTTGCCTACGTTCGATTTCATGGCAGTGGAGGCATGTATTCAAGCTGCTATTCCAATGAGGAGCTTTCCCAATGGGCTAAAGAAATTGCTAAATTGGCTGAGGGTGTGAAGGCTGTTTATATCTACTTCAACAACGATGCTGAAGCCTTCGCTATAAAAAATGCCTTGACTATGGCGAGTTACCTGGAGCATTAGCTAGCGGTCAAGGCCCCCTTTTTAAGGTTTTAAGCTCATAAATATTCCTTGATGTTCCTGGCTAAGGCAGGTGTTATGCCTTTTGTTTTACTGAGCTCTTCTGGAGAGGCTTCCTTGATGCCCTTGACTGACTTAAATCTTGTTAACAAAGCCCTTTTTCGTCTTGGTCCAATGCCGGGGATATCATCTAACACTGAGGCAATGCCTTTCCTGCTGCGTAACCTCCGATGATAGGTTATAGCGAAGCGATGTGCCTCGTCCCTCGCTCTTTGAAGCGTGTGCAGAGCAGGAGAGTCCTTAGGGATATCAACTGGTTCTGCCCTGCCCGGTATGAAGACGTCTTCATTTTCCTTGGCTATGCTGGCGACCAGCACAGAATCCATTCCTAATTCTTCTATGGCATTGACTGCAGCGCTAAGCTGTCCTTTACCACCATCGATGAGAATGAGGTCTGGGTTGATCGCCCAGTTATCTTTCTGTGAAGTTGTTACGTTAAGCTCCCTTGCACCGGCGGCTCTTTTAAATCTCCGTCTCAATACTTCCTGGATCATGGCGTAGTCATCAGCACCGGTTACTGTTTTGATCTTGAAACGGCGGTAGTGAGCTGGCTTGGGTATCCCTTTCTCCAGAACAATCATGCTTCCTACGGCTAACGCTCCTTGAATATTGGAAACGTCGTAGCATTCTATCCGTAACGGCATTCGGGGTAGACGAAGTTTGTCCTTGAGCTGTTGTAACCCCGAGGTTATAGCTTGTAAATTCATTTCCTTAGCTTTGGCTAGCTGCAAGCCTTTATTGGCATTGTCAATCGCCATGTTCATCAATTGTCTCTTTGCCCCCCGCTTCGGCACTTGGAGGCTTATGCTGCCTCCTCTTTGTTTCTTGAGCCATTCGGAAAGCGTTGGAAGTTCATTCACCGGGTGTTGAAGCAATATTGTAGGTGGAATATATGACGATGAGGTGTAATATTGCTTTACGAAGCTGGCAACTATTTCGTTTGGTGTCTCACCATGGACATTTTCCATGATGAAATGGTCGCGCCCAACGAGCTTGTTGTTGCGGATGAAGAATATCTGCACGCAAGCCTGCCCCTCGTTTTGTGCTAAAGCGATAATGTCTTGTTCCCCTTTCAAAATGACGGCAATTTTCTGTGCCTCGATTACCTTCTGTATTGCCGTGATTTGATCGCGAAGCAAAGCGGCCTTTTCGAACTGTAGATGGTGGGATGCATCCATCATTTTTTGATTTAATTGGCGAAGGACTAGTTCCTGCTTGCCTTCTAGAAATTGAATAACTTGATTTATCATCTCATGGTATTCCTCTTTGGTTACAGCCCCAGTACATGGTGCGAGGCATCGGTGAATGTAGTATTCGAGGCAAGGCTTTTTGTCTCTGCCGGTGATGGTTTTGGTGCATGACCGAAACGGGAAAATTTTCTTTATCAATCTCAATGTTTTGCGAACTGAGCCAGCGCTGGCGAAAGGACCGAAGTATCTAGCACGGTCTTTCTGAAAACGGCGAGTAATATAAACACCGGGCCAATCTTCAGTGACATTTATTTTAAGATAGGGGAAAGTTTTATCGTCTTTCAGGCGAACGTTGTAGCGTGGGCGATGCCTCTTTATCAGGCTGCATTCTAATATCAATGCCTCTTGCTCGGAATTGGTGACTATAAAATCAATGTCGCTTACATTTGACATTAATCGCTGAATTTTTTGAGGAAGATTTCTACGTTCCATAAAATAACTTTTTACCCGATTGTTGAGGTTGGCAGCCTTGCCTACGTAGAGCACATTCCCCTGTTCGTTCTTGAACCAATATACTCCCGGATTTGCGGGAAGAGTTCTCAGTTGTAGCACTAATTTTGCTGATGTCATAGCTGAATATTGTAACAACAGGGATTACCACGGGCAAAAAATGTGATAGAATGAGGTAAATGAGAAAAGACGTCGACACTTTTCTGGAATACCTTGCTGACAGTAAAGGTTGTTCACAGAATACTCTGGCTGCTTACTGTAATGATTTGAACCAATTGATGACGTTCATTGAGACAAATAAAGGTGAGGGTGTTATTGAGTCAAACGATGAGCTGCTGAAAAATTATCTATTTAACCTCAGGGACAGAAAGTATTCTTCAGCCACGGTAGCTAGGAAAATAGCCTCAGCGAAGTCATTCTTCAAGTTCATGGTCGATGTGGGCAAATCAAAGAACAATCCGACGCAAGGTTTGCTATCTCCCAGGGTTAAGAGGCGTTCACCGTCTGTCTTATCTCCCTCCGAGTTTCGCTGTTTGTTGGCAGAGTCAGCGAAGCTATCCACTCCAGAGGCTAAAAGAGATAAGGTGATGTTAGAATTACTTTATGCTACAGGCTTGCGGGTAAGTGAGTTAATATCGCTGGATACCAGGGACATTAATTCGGAGCAGCGTTGTCTTTATTGCTCTCATGGCAATTCAACGAGGCGGATTCCGTTTGACTCTTATATTGCCAAGCTATTGCGAGACTTTATTAATGGTGCCAGGTTTGAGCTCCTGTATGATGAGAGGGAGAAAGCGCTATTTTTGAATCGGCTTGGTAAGAGACTCACCCGGCAAGGATTCTGGGAAATTGTTAAGAATTATGCTTCTAAGGCTGGGCTTGGTGGTAGAGTTACCCCGCGGATCCTGCGGCATAGTTTTGCGGCATATAAATTACAAACTGGTGCTGAGCTTCGAGATGTGCAGCAACTCCTGGGGCATGTTTATATCTCAAGCACCAAGGTTTATGAGCAAATAAGTCCCACATTAAGGTAAAAGGTATGCCCAAAAAGTCACACCGTAGCAAGGCAAAGCATCGTGCCAAATCGGCGAGAATAACTAGAGAGAGAAGTTCGCAACAGGTTGTCTCAACCGTTGCTGAGGCGGGTGCCTTGGCTAGGAAGAAAGTTCCTGAAGGCCAAGTTTTTGTTGGTCGCTATCAATATGTAATGCCCGAGCTACGGCGTATTGGAATCCTCGGTGGCTTGATGATTTTAATTCTCATAACGTTATCTTTTATCCTTGGTTGATTTGAAAGTAACCTGTGGTGGATTTAAGCCTTGCTCGGGACAATTTAATTGCCAAACTCAGCTTGGAGATTTCTGATAAGCGTGTGCTTGAAGCTATGCGGCGTGTTCCGCGCGAGGCTTTCGTACCTCAAGATCAATATTATGCTGCCTACGAAGATAGGCCATTGAGTATTGGCTTTGGGCAGACTATCTCCCAACCTTATATTGTGGCTTTAATGGTGCAGGCGTTAGAACTTAAAGGTGGGGATAAAGTCCTAGAGCTGGGTGCCGGGAGTGGCTATGAAGCAGCCATATTAGCCGAGTTAGCGAGGGAGGTTGTTACTGTAGAGCGTATATCTGAATTGGTAGAGGGAGCTAAACGTGCTTTGGAAAAGCTTGGTTCCTCTAACGTCAAGGTTCACCTTGCCGGCAAGAAGTTAGGTTGGTCTGATGAGGCACCCTATGGTGCTATTATAGTTTCCGCTGGTGCTCCCACTATTCCCCAAATTCTCTTGAACCAACTATCTTTTGGTGGACGGTTGGTGATTCCGGTGGGTTCCCGCTGGCAGCAGGACTTGCTGAAGGTTACCAAAAGGCGGAAGGGGAATAAGGTGGAAAATTTAGGTGGCTGCTATTTTGTGCCGCTCATTGGTGAAGGTGCCTGGGAGGAATAAAGCAAATAGGGAGGTGGAAATGGAGGTATTTGAAGCAATAAAAACGAGACGTAGTATTCGTCATTATGAATCTGAGGCTATCGCTGAAGAAAAGCTTAATGCTGTTTTGGAGGCTGCCCGTTGGGCACCTTCCTGGGCAAATACTCAATGCTGGAGGTTCATAGTAGTCCGAAATGATGACACGAAAGCCAAATTAGCCGATGCTCTTACGTCCTGGAATCCAGCTCACGAAGCTGTCAAAGAAGCGCCTGTAGTCATCGTGGCTTGTGCTGAGCTGGGCAAATCTGGCTTTTTTCAATGTGAGCCGGTCACCGATAAAGGAGATTGGTATATGTTTGATGTAGCGCTGGCAATGCAAAACATTGCCTTGGTAGCTCATTCTTTAGGCTTGGGCACTGTGCATGTTGGTGCCTTTGATGCTCAAAACGTGGCGCACATTCTAAACGTACCCCAGGGTGTAGTAGTGGTGGAAGTACTTCCTTTAGGTTATCCAGCCAGGGAAGGCAGGACACCGAAAAGGAAGGAACTTTCCGAATTAGTATTTCAGGAAAATTACGGGCAAAAATAGAGTGCCCTCAAGGGAATTCGAATCCCTGTTTTCAGCTTGAAAGGCTGACGTCCTAGTCCCCTAGACGATGAGGGCAAGCAGCACTATTCTAGGGATAAATAGCCGAGGTTTCAAGACCAGCGGACTGTGGTAAATCGAACATTAAATTCATATTTTGCACTGCCTGCCCTGCCCCTCCCTTTATCAAATTGTCCAGGCAGCTAATGACGATAACCCTATTTGTCCTTAAATCGATGGTGGGGTAAATGATGCAGAGGTTGGTTCCTGTTGTGTATTTGGTCTGGGGAGGATTATCTGCTATGTGAACAAAGGGAGCATTTTTGTAAAAATCACGATAAAGCTGTTGTAGTTCCTTCTTGAGTAAATTACTATCCTTCAATGGAGCATAGCACGTGGTTAATATACCTCGGGTCATTGGAACCAAGTGAGGCACAAAAGTCGCTGATAAAGGAAGCTCTGGATTTAATGCTCTCAGTTCTTGTTCAATCTCAGGCAGGTGGCGGTGTCCTTCGACAGAATAAGCGGAGGCGTTTTCATTGGTTTCAGCGTAATGGCTGGCTAAGGTCAAGGTTCTGCCAGCGCCGGATACCCCAGACTTGCTGTCAATTATTACTTCAGGTGAGATGACGGCTTCTTTGACTACCGGTGCTAATGCCAGGATAGCGCCAACGCTGTAGCAACCAGGATTGGCTACCAGGCGTGCTGAAGCTATCTCCTTTTCATGAATTTCAGACAATCCGTAAATTGCTTCCTGCAGCAAATCGGGAAATGGGTGGGTAAAGCCATACCATTTTGGGTATTCACTGGCATCTTTTAACCTGAAGTCAGCACTGACATCGATGACCTTGATGTTTTGTGTCAGCAAAGAAGGCACTACGTCCACGCTTGATTTATGGGGCATTGCTGAGAAGGCAATATCTATATTGCTATCTACATCGGCTTCTATTAACTGGTTTATATCGCCCAGGTGCGGGAAAACCTCACCCAGCTTTTGTCCTGCAGCACTTCTTCCTGTAATAGATTTAAGTTCTACCTCGGGGTGGTGATGAAGCAGGCGAACTAGTTCGATGCCAACATACCCGGTAACATTTATTATGCCAGCTTCTATTTTTGACACTGAAAGCCATTATACTATGTAATATTTGATTAAGTGAAGCAATAATGTTATTTTTATCACTTAACTTTATGGGGGAGGAGCATGCCTAAGATTTATTTCATAGACGTTACTAATCGGGACGGCGTTCAAACTGCTAATCTCGGCCTATCTAAGCTTGAGAAGACCATGATAAACATCTATCTCAATGAGATGGGTATCTTTCAATCTGAGTTTGGTTTTCCTACAACGAGACACGAATCGGCTTACCTCCAAGCCAATTTAGAATTGGCTGCTATGGGGGTTTTGCAACCTATTCGGTTGTCCGGGTGGCTAAGGGCGATAGTCAGTGATGTCGAAACAGCATTTAGGTTTGTTCCCGATATCCGACATCTCAATCTATCAATCTCTACATCACCCCAGATGATTTCCCATAAATTCTATGGGGAAAAGAAGCGTGAGGATATTGTAGAGATGATGATTGATGCCGTGGAAGCTGCTAAAGCACTTGGAACTGAAAGTATTGGTGTAAATGCTGAAGATGCCTCCAGAACAGACATGGACTTTTTAATCGAATTTGCCTTAGCAGCAAAGGAACACGGAGCTCAAAGGTTCAGGTATTGTGACACTCTTGGCTACGATGACCCTTTTACCATCTATGAAACTGTCAAGACGCTGGCGGAAAATGTAGGGATTCCCATCGAACTTCATTGCCACGGCGATTTGGGTATGGCTGTCGCTAATTCTGTTGCTGGAGCTAAAGGAGCTATAGATGGTGGGCAGGATGCTTATATCAACACCACGGTTAACGGGATGGGAGAGAGGGCAGGCAATGCTGACCTTGTGGCAACAATTCTAGCAGTGGCTAAATCGAAAGGATTTGCCGGCAGGTATCGATTGGGGAAGCGAATTAACCTGAAAAAGGCGTGGAAGATAAGCAAATTTGCCAGCTATGCCTTTGGGGTTCCTGTCCCGGTAAATCAGCCAGGGGTTGGAGCCAATGCTTTTGCGCATAGCTCTGGCATTCACGCTGACGGCGTGTTGAAGGATCCGGAGAATTATGAACTGTATGATCTTGCTGAATTAGGCCGAGGAGAACTAGAGTTTGTGGAAACTGGCAGGGAGATATGTTTCGGTGAATACAGTGGGATATCCGGGTTCAGGCACATAATGGGGAAGATGGCGATCACCTTTGAGGATAGTGCAAAAGCTAGAGAGATTCTGGAATTGGTGAGGTATGCCAATGTTGAGGCTCAAAAACCCCTTGTTGAGGCCGAGCTGTTGTTCATCGCTAAATATCCGCAGATTGCAAAGAAGCTATTAACATTAAGCCCACTGGAGTAACGTCCTGTGTTTACTTGATAGGCTGAATTTGCCCCTGGATTTACTGAATGTCTTCAATAAGATAGTTGAAAGTACCAGCGGGAGCGGTAATGCTGATGGTTTGCCCTTTTTGTTTATGTAACAAAGCTTTACCAATGGGTGAGGCGATGGAAATTATGCCCTCCGCTGGGTTTGTCTCTTTTGGGTCTGCTAGAGTATAGCGAAGCTCCCTGCCCGACGCTAAATCACGAAGCTTCACTGTATTCCCAATTTTGATCTGTAAAGTATCTTGGGTTTCACTTATGACGCTTGCCGAATTCAAGATCATCTCTAGCTCCTTTATTCTGCCCTCTAGGTGTGATTTATGTTCCCGTGCTGCTTGCAATGGTGCATTTTCGCTGAAGTCCTTATCGGCTGCTGCCTGGCGTATCTCCTTAAGGACTTCGGAACGCTCGCTCTTGAGGGCAGTTAACTCTACTTCCATTTTAGCGTGGCCTTTCCTACTCAGGGTGGATTGCATTTTGGGAGTTTGTTGAATCGCTGTAGCTGTTTTTGAGGCCGTTCTCTTCGCCCGAATATGGCTGGCTAACTTTACCTTAGTGAAGCCCTTTCTATGGATATAGTTAAGGAAGGGTCTAATTGGCTCAGCGGCTGAAGGGGTAATCCGCTCGGTGTAGTCAGCTATATCAGGTGGGGTAATGCTGCTTGCTTTCCTGCTCACGCCAAGCCATCGCACAAGATTATAAATTTCTGCTTGTGCCTTTTCTCTTTGTTCCGGAGCTAAATTGGCCAGAAAGCTGTTAGCTACCTCGAGGAGTGTAGCATCCTGCTTGGAGGTATCTTCCATCAACGGAGTAATAATAAGACGGGAAGAGGAGTTGTGTCAATCGAGGGCGTAAGTGGGGGTTTGTTCTCGGAACAGCCGCGTAGTGATAATGGGAAGGCTTACCTTGATGGCATAATGTAGCCAATAAACTTGTAAGCTAGTTTGGCCAATAAAAAGGCGTAGGAAGGTAAGCTTCCTTCAGGGCAAAACTCCATTAAGTCAAAGCCAACTATGTGCTTGTGAGTTGCTGTTAGCTTGATTATCTTCAAAACCTGTTGCCACTGTAGGCCATCAGGCTCAGGGGTGCCTACCGCCGGCATGATTGATGGGTCAAGGACATCCACATCTATGGTTACATAAACATCGTCGCTGAGCGAAGATAACATCTGTTTTTCGAAGTTTTTATTTTCCATTAAGGTGGGCATGTAAAAAACACTCAGCTTGTTCTCAGTTATGAATTGTTTTTCCTCCTGGCTGAGGCTACGTATTCCAACCTGAATAATGGGGCAGAGTTCATGGATACGGCGCATAACACAAGCGTGACTATATTTGGTGCCTAGATATTCATCACGAAGGTCGGCGTGGGCATCTAGCTGCAGCACGGAAAGTCTGGGGAATGCCTCCTTAAAAGCTCTAACTGTTCCCAGGGTAGGCGAGTGTTCCCCGCCAATCATTACCACAAATTTCCCCTGCTTAATTAGTTTCTTGGTTATTTGATAAACCCTGTTGACCATTTCTTCAGGGCTGTTCATCATCGGTTCTACCTCAGGCAGGGTATGGATGCCGACTCTGCATATCTCACGCTCTAGTTCGAGGTCATAAAGTTCCAGATAGCGAGAGGCGTCAATTATACTTTGCGGACCATAGCGAGTTCCGCTTCTCCATTCAGTGGTGCTATCATAGGGAACGGGCAAAATAACCACTTTGGCTGGTCTTAAGTCGGAATAGGGTGGCTGTAAGCCGGCAAAGACTCTGGGGGGCATGAATGGCTGCCTGTTATCTTCCATGGTAAGCGAAGCCAGAAGTGACTGCGGCAATTGGTTTCATTTGTGACCACTCTCTATCGATCAAACAGGTTCTTGACTTGACTAGCTGGAATTTGTCTTGAAAATCCCTTGTTACCTTTTCAGTGTCGAAGTCCTTGCAAGAAAAGACATCTATGTTGACATAATTTCGCTCGACAAAGGTATGAATAGCGATATGGCTCTCACTAATGAAGATAAATCCTGATATGCCCCAATCCTGGGGATTTGATCCTACATATCTAACCACATAAGGAGGTGAAATTTTGGTCATGCCAATTTTTGGTGGATAATTCTCTAGCCAGTGGGCGACAAAGTGTTCATCTTGAAGGATTTCTTTGCTATTAGAATAGCCATCAATAATCAGGTGCACATTGAGCCTCCTTTAGTAGCATTTCTGTTAGCGCAAAAGGGACGGCATAGCAGATCTCTGCTATTCATTGACTGGCGGACCATGGGTTAAATATTTCTCTATTAAATCCATGGCACAATATTTGCCACACATGCTGCAAGTTCGCCCACCAAAGGCAAAACGGTGATGGGTCTGTTGTGAGTGTTTTGGGTCTAAGGATAATTTGATTTGAGTTTGCCAATCAAAACTTTTGCGAGCCCGTGACATCTGGTCATCCAGCTCCTTAGCTCCCTTTACGCCTTTGACGATGTCACCGGCGTGAGCAGCTATGCGGGAGGCAATTACTCCTTCTTTTACATCCTCTACTCCAGGTAATCCGAGGTGCTCTGTTGGAGTGACGTAGCACAGGAAATCCGTTCCTGCAGCGGCGGCAATGGCACCTCCGATAGCACCGACGATATGGTCATAGCCAGCACCTATATCGGTAACCAAGGGACCAAGAACATAGAATGGTGCGTCATGACAAAGGCTTTTTTCCAATTGAACATTGCTGGTCACCTGGTCTAATGGCAAATGACCCGGACCTTCCACTATGGCTTGAACATTAGCTTCCCTGGCGCGTTTCACTAACTCACCGATGGTAATTAGCTCTTCAACTTGAGCTCTGTCAGTTGCATCGGCTAGACACCCGGGACGCAATCCATCCCCCAGACTTAAAGTTATATCGTAGTGGTGGGTTAGCTCTAGCAAACGGTCATAATACTGGTATAGAGGATTTTCCTTCTCGTTATGCAGCATCCAACCGGTGAGGAAAGCACCTCCCCGGGAGACTATATCGGTTGTTCTGCCCTGGCTTTTTAGCCGTGCAATGGTCGCTTGAGTTACGCCGCAATGGAGAGTCATGAAATCAACACCGTCCCTGGCTTGCTGTTCGATAACGTTAAAAATCTCGTCCACGGTCATATCTACGATAGCACCATGTTTGTCAATGGCCTCAATTCCTGCTTGATAGATGGGCACGGTTCCCAGCGGCAGAGTGCTAGCATTGATGATGGCTTGTCTTATAGCCGAAATATCTCCCCCGGTGCTGAGGTCCATAACTGTGTCACTGCCAAACTCAATGGCAGTTTGCAGTTTTTTCAGCTCCATATCTAAATCGCAAAAGTCGGGTGATGTGCCGAGATTAACGTTGACTTTCGTCCTTAGTCCTTTGCCTATACCACAGGGGACTAAATTGGCGTGATTAGGGTTGGCTGGTATCACAATGACGCCACTAACCATCCCCTGCAATACAAAATCTATTTCCACCCCCTCTTTCTCAGCCACATGCTTTACCTGGGGTGAAATGATACCCTGTTTAGCTAATTCTATCTGTGTCATTTTGCGTCCTGTATGGCGTTAGGTGGCAAATCTAACATAAGACAATCACCAATGCAAGCTTGGCAAGATAAGTGGCTCAATGCTTGTGGAATGCGAAATCTCGCTTTTGCCAGCAAGACGGGTTACATTAGCTTTACATTGTTTCCGGTGCCGTCATGCCCATAAGGTGGAGCACTTTAGCCAGGATGATTTGAGTCGCTCTGACTAACTTAAGCCGAGCTTTGGTCAATGCGTCGTCCTGGGAGACAACCCGGCACTGCTTATAGAAGCTGTGGAAAACAGTAGCCAGTGCTTGAGCGTAGTAGGGTAGGTGGTGGGGCTCAAGGTTAGCAGCTACCCTTTCTATAACCTCGGGGAGCATTATTAAATGGCGAATCAAGGTTAGCTCCGGCTCAGTGGAAAGCAGGGAAATATCGCCTTGACTGTAGTCTATTTGCCGCTCTTGGGCTAAGCGGAGGATGCTGGCAATTCGAGCATGAGCATACTGGACATAGTAAACAGGATTATCTGCTGACTGTTTCTTGGCTAACTCCAGGTCGAAATCCATCTGGCTTTCAGCGGAGTAGGATAGGAAAGAGAAGCGGCAAGCATCCGCTCCTACCTCATCTACTACCTCACGCAAGGTAATGATGTCACCGCTTCGCTTGGATACCTTAAGTGTTTCTTTCCCACGGTGTAGGGTAACCAGTTGACATATTATCACCTTGAGTTGTTCCGGGTCTTGCCCCAAGGCTTTCATTACTGCTTTCATCCGGGGAACATGTCCCTGGTGGTCGGCTCCCCAGATATCAATCACGGTGTCAAATTTCCGCTCTATGAACTTGTTGTAATGATAAGCGATATCGGAGGCAAAATAAGTGGGTGAGCCATCACTTCGGACTAACACATTGTCTTTATCCTCCCCTAGCAGGCTTGATTCAAACCAAACGGCATTTTCCTTCTTAGTCACGAAGTTTCCACTTTCCAGTAGTGCCATGACTTTGTTGTATTGCTCACCCTTGTAGAGGCTTTTTTCGCTAAACCACTTATCGAACTCAACGTTTAATAGAAGAAGGTCTTCTTTAACGCTGTTTATTATCCTGTTAAGCCCGATTTCAGTGATTGCCTCGATCGCTTCTTTTTGGGGTACATTGAGAAACTTATCTCCATGTTCTTCGGCGATTTCCTTTGCCAGGTCAATCACATAATTACCATGATAGCCATCGGGGGGCATATCAGCCTCTTTACCAAAGTTCTGCAGATAACGGACATAGAGCGAATGCCCGAATAGCTCTATTTGGTTGCCTGTATCGTTTAAGTAATATTCCCTTTCCACCAGATAGCCAGTGGTAGAAAGGACATCGGCTAAGGTGCTGCCCAGAACAGCGCCACGTCCATGACCCACATGAAGAGGTCCTGTGGGATTAACACTGACAAACTCGATTTGAATGTTTTTACCTTTACCTAAAACGAGGTTTCCGTATGATTCGCCGGCAGCCAATATAGTCTCTACCTGTTCGGTGAGCCATTCATTCCGCAATGTAAAGTTAATGAATCCTGGTGGGGCTATGGTGGTGTGGTCAATTTCGGGGGGCAGCGATATTTTCTCCACTATTTTCTCAGCGACAGCTAAAGGAGGCATCCTGGTTGTCCGAGCTAGCTTTAACGGGAGGCTTGAAGCAAAATCTCCGTGAGAAGGATTTTGGGGATGCTCTATAATTATCTCTGGCAGTGCTCCGGGAGCAAGACTACCTTCCTGTTGGGTTTTGGCTACCGCTCGTTGTAGACAATCGGCTATCTTTTGTTTAACCATATTAACTCCATTCGATGTGCCCTTGCCATATTCTCGTTAGTTTTTCCCCAAGAGGAGAGGTTCTGTCTTTCGCTGCATCCGGATTATTTCGGAAGAAGGTGCTTGCCTCGCGTCGTGCTATCTCTAAAAGCTGCACGTTTGTTATGCTAGCTACTTTAAGCTCGGGCAAGCCACTTTGCTGAGTGCCAAAGAACTCCCCAGGCCCTCGCAGCTTTAAGTCTTCTTCGGCTAGTTTGAAGCCATCTTGAATTTCCTCTAGTAGCTCAAGGCGGTGTTTCCACTCATCTTCGGTTTTCTTTCCTGTTTCGGGGCGGGATTCCATTTCACGGGAAAGCTTATCGGAGATAAGTAGGCAGTAACCTTGCTCCTTATCTCGCCCCACCCTTCCTCTAAATTGGTGAAGCTGGGATAATCCGAAGCGGTCGGCACCTTCTACTAATATGACATTGGCATTGGGCACATCAATGCCAACTTCAACTACTGATGTTGACACTAAGATGTCAAATTCTCGCTCGCGAAAACGGCGCATCACCTGCTCTTTGTCAGCAGCGGGCATTCGCCCATGCATCAGCCCTAGTTTTAAGTCGGGGAAAACATCTTTGCTTAATCGCTGATATTCAGTGGTCGCCGCTCTTGCTTCTATTACTTCCGATTCTTCGATCAAGGGGTAGATAATAAAAGCTTGTTTTCCATTATTTATCTGGCGGTGGATGAAAGAATAAGCCTTTTCTCTGCCTTCTGGGTCAAGCCATTTTGCTTCAGCAAGCCTTCGTCCCGGTGGCAGTTCGTCGATAATGGAAAGGTCAAGGTCTCCATAAATAGTCAATGCCATGGTTCTCGGGATGGGGGTAGCGGTCATAGCCAGCATGTGGGGATTGAATCCCTTTTGACGCAATGCTGACCGCTGCAGAACGCCGAAGCGATGCTGCTCATCTATCACCGCCAGCCCTAGCTTGTTGAATTCCACTTCTTCCTGAATGATAGCATGAGTTCCAATAACAATATCAATCTCGCCTTGCCTGATTTTATTATGCAAATCCTCCTTTTCACTCTCGCTAATGCTGCCAATGAGCAAAGCAACGGTTATCGGTTGCGAGAGAATACCGGCATAGCAGTGAAGATTGTTTCGGGATGCTGGCAATGGCGAGGAGGATTCTGAGCTGGCTTTGGCTAAATAGTTGCAAATATTATCGAAATGTTGCTCAGCAAGGACTTCCGTGGGGGCCATCAGTGCCCCTTGGTATCCATTATCACAGGCAATTAGTAATGCCAGGGTAGCAATTATAGTTTTGCCGCTGCCTACTTCTCCTTGGAGAAGTCGCGACATAGCTTTTGGCTGTTTCAGGTCAAGCAAGACCTCGTTGAGCACTCGTTGTTGGGCGCGAGTCAAAGTAAACGGTAAATAACTCAGGAATCTTTGGAGCAGCTCTCGATTGATATTAAAAGAGTTGCCCGGCTGACCTTCCTTCCAATTTTGCTTTCTCGCCAGCAAACCCAATTGAAGTAGAAACAATTCCTCAAAGGCTAAACGGTTTCTTGCTTCCTCGGCTATTCGGTGATTATCAGGGTAATGAGCCTGGATAATTGCTTGTGGCAAATCTAGAAGTTGGTATCGTTTCTTTATTTCTGGGGGCAGGAACTCAACGAGCTGCCATGCCCAACTATCTACAGCCTCCTTTGCCCATTTCCTTACCCGGCGGGGGTATAAACCGGAGGTTAGCGGGTAAATGGGAACTAGTCTAGCGGTATGAATTAGTTCTTTGGTTTGGATGAGTTCCCATTCTGGAGACTCAAAAACCCTTCGTCCTTTAAATGAGCTAACTATTCCGCTAATTGCTATCCTGGCATTGGTACGAAAATTCTTTGCCAGATAGGGTTGATTAAACCACACTATTCGGATATTACCTGTCTCATCGCCGACAATTGCCTCTGTGCCCTGTCGACCGCCCAGAGTGACCACTTTTGATTGCCATATTGTAGCTATGATGGTTTGCTCTTTACCCTCTTCGAGCTCAGCAACGGGTTTTCTCTGGCTATAATCTATGTAACGGCGGGGAAGGAAGTAAAGTAAATCGTATATGGTTCTCACGCCAAGCTTGGCAAATCTAGTGGCCGTGTTAGTTGTGATACCTTTGACTGAGGTTATCGATGAGTCTAGTCCATAAGACACCCTTCTCATTTGGCGGGTTTTAGCCACTACGGTGAGTCTATCCGATGCTAGTGTGCTTGACTTCTTTCTCCCCCCTGTTTGTTCCACTTCATCTATCCATTGTAGGATAGTTGTTATCCACTGTTTACGTTTCTTTTCATCCCAGGAACTGTAGTTGGATTTAGCTAACTGTAGGTTATTGAAGCTCATCAAAAGTTCCCGCTGATTTACGTCCTGCAGGATTTTCCCTTCTTGTTTTCGGAGGAATCTGTCCAATCCTCCGATCACCGCTTTATCGGAATATCCCTTCTTACATTCTAATTCCAGGACTCTTCGGAGTGAATTGATACTCGGCTCTTTGGGAAGGTGTCCCAAACTTTATTCTCCTTCTAGGACAGAGACACTCAAGACGTGAGGACCCACATGTGCGCCCACTACTGGGCTTACCTTGGAGCGATAGAAATGCCCATCAGGAGCTAATCCTTCGAGACGCTGAGCCAATTTTCCTAGCTCGTTGGTGGTAATAGCATCTTCGATAACCAGAGCATCTATCTTTTTGAAGTTTTCCACGAAATTTACCAGGAAGTCTACAGCAAGTGCCCGACTGCGTACTCGAGTAATGGGGAAAGCCTCTCCTTCCTTTATTCCCAGAATAGGATTAACTTTGAGTAAAGTACCTAAGAAAGCTTGTGCTTTACCAATACGCCCTCCCCTTCTTAGATATTCTAGAGTGTCGAAGGTCATCAGCACATGCGTCCTGGGAATTGCACTTGTCACCCAATTAGCAATTTCCTCCAATGTGGCTTCAGCCCTGGCCATGAGAGCTGCTGAAACGGCTAGAATTAGCTGCCCTCCTATCCCTACCTGAGAATCAATAACTTCAATATTGCATTTTGATTTAAAGGCCTCTTTGCTTTTTGAGGCGATGTCATAAACAGCGCTAAATTTCCGTGAAAGCGTGATAACCAATATATCTCTTGTTTCCTTAGCTAGGTTGTTTAGCGTATCGGTAAACACCGCGAGGCTGGGGATTGAAGTAGTAGGGGTAATCTTGCTTCTCGTTAGCTTTTGATAGAAGCCTTCTGTGTTCAGGTCAATATTATCGCGGTAAACCTTGTCCCCGAAGTGCACATTCAGGGGGATCACGGTGAGCCCAAATTGCTCGGCCATCTTTGAAGTAATATCGGAGCAACTATCAGTTACAACTCTAACCATGACATAACTTGAGAGTTCTTATTCCAGAGAAATTACATAGTTGTAGTGGGGTTGGTCACCTTGAACCATTTCAACTTCAACTGAAAATTCGTTTTGGATTTCATCAGCTATTTTCCGGGCTTCAGCGGGTTTGGTTTCAGCACCGTAGTAAATACTCACCAATTCAGCATTCTTGCCATCTGCTTTTTCAAGAGCAGTGGTAATGACGTCTTTGACTTTTTTGCCATTGGCTACCACCTCTTTGTCATCTAAAACAGCGATAAATTCCCCTTTCTTTATGTTCATACCGTTGATTTGACTTTTGCGAACTGATTTGGTGATTTCTATGGATTTCACCCTGTTCATTGCTTCTTCCATGGCAGAAACATTATCCTCCAAGCTCATAGCGTAGTTAAAGGAGAGGAGAGCACCAATCCCTTGAGGTATGGTTCTCGTGGGTACTACCTTAACGTCTTTTGAAGTCAAGGATTGAACCTGGGAGGCAGCAACGACAATATTTTTATTGTTGGGCAGCAATATAACCTTATCTGAGGGTGCTGAATTCACTGCCTCAACTAGCTCACGGACGCTTGGATTCATAGTTTGACCGCCGGGGACAATAATGGTGGTTCCCAGGCTTCTGAATAGCTTGAAAAGACCTTCACCTGAGGCAATTGCTACTACAGCGGTATCGACAGCGGGCAAATTCTTTCTTTGCATTTTAATGAATGCAGCGTACTCGTCGTCCATGTTATCAATTTTTATCTTGTGCAATACGCCTTGCTTTGTGGCGTAATCTATAACTTCGCCCGGTTTGAAGCTATGGATGTGAACCCTGAGCTTGGAGCCATTACCGGTGATTACTAGAGACTGTCCCTTCTTTTTCAAGTTTTTCCTGATTTTTTTCAGGTTGAGGTCTTGCCCTTCTATTAGGAAATTCATGCAATAACCGTAAGGCACCTCCACCTCAGCCGGCATCTGGCTTATCCCTGGGGTTAATGGCTGGCTTGTAGGAATAAGACGTGGTTTGCCGTGTTTTAAAGTATCGTTTTCTCCCCTGAGGTAGTATAGTGCGCCCTCTAGGAGGACATACAAACCCTGCCCACCGGCATCCACCACACCTGCTTCCCGTAACACAGGTAGCAGGTTAGGCGTGTTGGCTACCGATTCTCTGGCTGCCTGCATAGCAGTAGCAAGCGTTTTGGTTAGGTTTCTGGAATTGGCTTTTGCAGCAGCTTCGGCAGCGTTGGCTGAATCACGGAGCACTGTTAACATCGTGCCTTCCACTGGATTAACAAGTCCTTCGTAGGCAGCTTGCGATGCTTCCGATAGTGCTCTGGCCAAAGCTTTGCTGTTAAGTCGCTGGTTATCATCTAACCCTTTAGCAAAGCCTTTCCAGAATTGGGACAATATCACACCTGAATTGCCACGAGCCCCCATTAGAGCGCCATGGGCAATAATTTGGGCTACTGATGAAGCATTGCCATCTTGGCTTCGATGTGCCTCTTCCATGGCAGAATGCATGGTGAGCAACATGTTAGTTCCTGTATCCCCGTCGGGAATGGGAAAGACATTTATAGCGTTAATTTCGGGCACGCATTTTTCTAACCAGGCGGTTCCTGCGTTAAACATTTCTTTTAACTGCTGTCCCGTGACCGAACCAGTCTGCATCCCTCTTCCTTTGCTTTGCTCGTGCCTATTAATAACGCACCTCGGCTAGTATATCGGGTTGCGATGTATTATAGGTGTTTGGAAAACTTTGTCAAGGCTTTCATCCTATGATAGTATTTGGGGTACAGGATGGAAGGAAGGATTGTGGAGTTGTCTTATGAAGTGTGACATTTGTGGCAAGAAAGCTCACTATGGTCACAGTGTGAGCCATTCTAAACAGCATACCCAGCGACGCTGGCTGCCCAATGTTCATCGCACTACCATTACAATAAATGGCGAAAAGAAAAAAGTAAACATCTGCACCCGGTGCTTACGTACCCAGTATAAGCAAGCACGCTAACTTACCGCCTTTCTAAACATTTGCATTGTTTGACTTATTCCCTTTTTGGCGTTGAATATACTGCTTCCGATCGCCAGGACATTGGCCCCGGCTTTGACTATGCCAGGTGCATTGTCAACGGTGATGCCGCCGTCAACCTCGAGTTCAGCGTTGAGGTTTTTGTTATCAAGCATTTTGCGTAACCGCGATATTTTGTCCAGCGATGATTGGATGAAACTCTGCCCTCCATAGCCAGGTTCAACGCTCATAATCAGAACTAAATCAAGATAAGGGAGAATTTCTTCTATAGAAGTTAATGAGGTAGCGGGATTTAATGCTACCCCAGCTTTTACGTTTAATTCCTTTATTGAGTGA